>Ga0098061_1001207_pt1 | contig 12533 bp, 3 predicted proteins | sample 22_taG_FD_92579 | JGI IMG/M metagenome (GOLD analysis project Ga0098061, IMG submission 92579) | Marine viral communities from the Subarctic Pacific Ocean - 22_ETSP_OMZ_AT15343 metaG | ecosystem: Environmental > Aquatic > Marine > Oceanic | place: Subarctic Pacific Ocean | collected 2015-01-20 | reverse complement strand
ATTGTATTATACATGATTCCTGGTGCGAAGAAAGGCTGTAGAAGACTTTGTATCATACCTGCTTTAGGAGCATCGTAGCTTGTTGAACTTGTCATATTGGGCATATAGGAAGCAGAAAATAGTGATCCTAACTGGACACATCTTAGGACAGGATAAAATCCATTATATGGTAACAATTTTTTAACACCCTTACATGTTAAAGTAATTGATGACATTTCTTGTCCATGATTTTTTTCTTTTATGATATCAATGTGTTTTAAAAAGTCAGAATGAGAATAAATCTTATAAAAATCAGAATCTGGAACTTCGATTTCGTCATTGGCGCTAGATGTTATTGCTGCCCCATCAAGAGATAAAAATTTGTTATTTTTCTTTCCAAACCCTGTGTTTAAGTAATACTCCATATGCTCAGAAATTTTAAATTCAGGTATCACTCCGTAGTCTTTCGCTATTGGACGAATGTTTTCTGAATAGTCTTCATATGAATCATACCAAGGGGTTTTGCCAGATAAAGCACTGGCGCTATATTGTGGCCTAAAGTGGTAATAAGGTTTGCGTGCAGTATAATTGCTAAAAGGTTCCTCCGTTGGTCCTATATAATTTCCATCGCTATCAAATTGAAGACCATGTTCTGCGGCTTGACTGTTCGCTGTTTCTCGAGCAAATCTTATTAACCAATATGGAGAATCTTCAAGAGTTCCAGAATATTCAGAACCATCTGCTGTGAAGTTTCCTTCGCCAATATCTTCACCGGCGCGGGCAGCTGCGAGACTTCCCCACCAATTATAATAAAAATATGTTTGTGATGCTGTCGCTTCTATTCCATATTCGTTGTCCCCAGAAGCGTTCATTGTGTGAGATGCAGAAGGGTGATCTATAGAAAAATATTTGTCAATAATTGAGAAAAGTTCACCTGTGGATCCTGTTGGGTATCCTCTAGCATTAGAATCTAGAGGCCAAACACTAGCAGCAACAGGGTTTTGATCTGGATTTTTCGCATGATAGTCGAAATCGAAGCCTCCTCCTTTCCAAAGCGAAGATGATTCATTCATTTTGAAGCCCATGGAATTTTTAGCAGCGTTGTCATGAGCACCATCTAGGTTAGTGACTGTTCTATTTCTGTCTCTTGGATCATCTCTCCAGAAAGTTCTTTGCTCGCCCCAGACACGATCAATTCCGTCACTTCCATAACCTCCAGTCTCAGCGTATTGAATTCTTCCTCGAGTTCCTGAAAGATAAGTGTGCTCTTCTTTTGGCCAAATTGTTTCTTTATAGACGGTTGAACCAACATTGAACTGGACATTTGGATTATCCATTAGTTCCTTAATATTTTTATCAAGTTCAACCCTTGGCTCAAATGATTCTTCAATTCCAAGTTTAGAGTCCAATCTTCCATCTTCAATTGTTGTAAATGATGAATTATTACCGAAAGAGTATTTGATATTCATTACACCATTGATGTTTTCGGTCAATGGATGAAATTTACTAGTGACTGGTGGGATACGGTATTGTTTTAATTTCTTATTGTCTTTATAAACAATAACATTTTGATGTGATTTATCTAAATCTGCAGTATAATAATCAGTGTTGTAGAAATTGAAAATGTTTTCTCTTTTTTGTTTTCTTACGATTGGATGATTTCCAGTTCTAACTTGCTTCCAGATAGGCCAACCATATGAACCCTGCCTGTGGTTAATTAAGGCAGTAAAAATTCTTTCCTCTCCATCATAGGTATTTGATAAAAAGTTAACAACTCCACCTTTGTAAGTATAGTCGCTATTATCAGTAACTGTGGGGGACAATTCCCCTAAAGTATTTATGCTAGAACTTATCGGATCGTGTATAAGCGTATTTAAACCAACAAAGTCAACCGGTATAAAACCTGATATATCGTCTTGCGCTAATCTGTCTGGTCCAAAGTAGTTATTTGAACTAAGAGCATATGAACCTAAACTACCTGAACTAACAAAAACTAGGTCTGAACTTGCTCCATTGCCCGCAATATCTGATTTTTGATACCCGAAAGGTATCTTACTTCGACTATCGGTCGCTCTCAGTAGTTCAAATCCTACTCCCTCAAGACCACCAGTAACAGCGACAACAGATGCTGTAATCCATGAATATTGAAGATCGCTCTGTGGTATCTGCCTTGTTATAAAATAGTTGTCATTTACAGACGCTGTTGTAACCGTGTCGTCTTCGCCATATTTTAATCTATAACTCGTATTTCTATGAGTCTTGTGGAATGAGGCGCTCGGGGAACCTAGAACACTATCAACTCCAAATTGACCTGAAGAACGTGACAGCAACGTCATTAATGGGCGACGAACAGATAAGTTTCTGAATGGGAGAGCGTTATACACTGAAAATTCTTCGGCTGCTGTATCAAGGAAGCCTCTAGACATAACCTCTGGGCCACCAGGGGCTGAGAATTTTTCAACGATTACAGTTTCATTTCTCGTTCTCTCTGGTAGTGCGAAGTCTTGAAGGTCTGAAAAATCACCATTTACAACTGATGCTGATACAGCTCCATCAATCTCAAGAAAATATTTATTGTTTATCGATCTGCCAGAGGTTTGAACCACTTCATAATTTTTAGAGTAATTTCCTAATCCTAGCGCGCCGGATTTAAAGTTTGCGATATTTACCGGGCGTTTCGCGAGACCATCTCTATAAAGAGTTGCCTTTGGAAGATTTGAGTCTACCTTGATCTCGGGATCAATATCAGCTGCGCAAAGCTTAACTGAAACGTCTGAGCCGTCTGTAAGGTCTCCTTTAACATAGAGTCTAAAGCCTTCGGGTCTTGTATCTACAGTATCATCTGCTTGGAAATTTATTCTTGTATGACGATGTTGGTTTCCTCCAACATAGCGTTCAGTAAATGGGCCTTGCATCGGTGTTTGGCGGCCAACATAAGAATCGTCGTGTATATTTGTGACTTCTCTAGACACTGCTTTAACACTACTTGAATATGAATATATCCCAAAGTGAGCCGCGATGTCGCTTTTTATAATTTCATTTGTTAGATTATTCTTTACAGCAAAATTTGTCTTTTCTTTCAAATTTGATCTGAGTGCCGGGACTGGTTCATCATCAACAAATTTTCTAGGATTTATTCCGTAATCAGGATTTCCATTCTTGTTATCACTACCAGTGGTTTCAAGAACGATATTAGCGTCACCCTTTGGTTGTAGGGTGTTTTTAGTGAAAAGTATTGATTTGTTTTTACTAGTATTGCTTCCCTGTTCAATAGGTGCTTCCATTCTAGTAGACAAAGTAAAGGGTTTCGCGGTGGCAGCGACATTGAATGCCGAAGAAGAGGCAGCGGTGTTGGAGGTTACCACTCTTCTATAGATTTCTCTTTGCCTATCTACTTCTGCATCGCCGGAAGATATTTCTGCAACCTTATCTCTTTCTGCTCTGAATTTCCACCATAAAATGCCCTTGTTGTGAACTTGAGTTCCTCCCGATATAGGATAGTTGGTCAGTGCAGTTGAAAATTTAGTAGAATTAAAGTGGTAAAATTTATGTTTTTCAGGATCAGATCTACTGTCTCCCCTATCATTATATTCTTGCTCTATGGCGGTGGCACCGGCGTCATCAGCAGGTATATTCTTTGGAGAGTCGACTGCCTGATCAGGTTCTCTGTTGCCATATTTCTCGTCCATCGATGGAAACTTAGTTCTATATTTGTTTCTCTCTAACACATGGCTTTCAACAATTGTATTAATTTGCTCAGAAGCATTTGCAGAAATTGGAATTAATTGTTCAATTAATTGATCAACAGCTAAATCGACCCACTTATAATAATCTACATACTTATCCAGATCTGGGGTGTTGCCTATTTTTTCAAAGAAAAGTTGACGAAGTTTTTCAATATGCTTGTAATTTGGCCTATATCTATTAACTGGCTCTCCAATTAAATTATCAAAATCTTTAATAGAGCCAAACATTTTAAGAATTTCTTCCGATATTGCTTGATATGGGCTTTTTTCAATTCCAAGAAAATAATTAACAGGCCTAGTATTCCTGGTAAAAAGTCTTTTATCTCTATTAATAATTTGCACCATATCGGAACTAGCAATTGTCTCTGGTAGAAGCTGCTTCGCTGAAGGGAGATAAACTTTGTCGACAACTTTTGATGAGTTAACAGGAAAAAGGCCGCCTTGGCCCGTGTGATGGCGATTTAAGATACCTCCAAGAGTTCCATATCTTTCATCAAATGGCCAGGAGCCTCCTGGTGACGGAGCGTCTTCGCCGGAGTCAGATAAAGATCCGCTAAATCCTGCAGAGCCTGAAGAAAGATCCTGAACAATAAACCTGCCATCACTATCTGAACCTGAAACGGTTGCAAAATCCCAGTGAAGAGCCAACGTTTCTATTTGAGGTATATAATGTCCAGAAGAAGATAAGTTGGATTTCCACTTAGGTGTTCCCGCTTGAACTCCTTGCATAAGATATGCATTTCTATATGGATGTTCTCTACCAAAGTTTTCTGGATCTATAGCGTGAATTTTAATTATCTCATCTGGAACATAGTCTAACCAATATCTAACAGAGGAAATTTTAGCATCTGAAGTGTTTACTAAGGCTCCAGTTATATTTGTTCTTTCGGCACCAGCATATATTCTTTTCGGAGATTCGACAAAATCAGTATAATCTCCCAATCCAATCGAGGAAGACAGAAAGAAAGAATTTTGTACATAATTTTGCGCAACGTTAATACCATAAAATTCAACACTTCCTGATAAATCATCATCGTTGATTGCTGGATCATGGCTCGAGCCTGAAACGCCTGTTGCTAAAGGATGTTCTGGATTTATCTGCTTGAACCTTACTGCAAAATTCCACTTTTCGTTATCATATACATCATAATATTTATCAGAAGTTAATATCACTCCAAGTTTATCAGAAACCAATTTAAACCTGACGTTTGGAGACCCTGCTTCTTCGCGGACGGCGTAGACTTTTACGTCGTAATCGTACAATTCATCATGAGAACCAACTTCAACAGAAGGAGTCATCGTGCTTCCAGAAACCTCGTGTTGGTCAACCAATGTCTCATCTGTAACTGGACTGCGGAATCCAAATAAAGATGACGTTAAACTAGTGTATATAAAGTTACTCTTAGATTTTATATCAATCTTTTTTGCAAAGATGGCCTCCGCTTCTAAAGTTATAGCGGAGCCAGAAATCATTCCGGCAGCTCCAGAAATGAAAGGAACTGAAGTTGGATTATCACTTGAAGTCATCTGATAGACTACTGCACCTTGACGATCAGAATGGTTAAAATCAACATAATTCTTTTTTGTAACAGTGTGCCTGTAGTTATCTTCAAGCTTGTATGTTACATTATCTCCATAGAGATTTACTTTAATAAGTTCATCGTCAATTCCAAAACATCTAATAAGATTTCGGAACGACTTTTCTGTACCTTTTGATTTATATATATAAGAAAGATTATTATAGATGTTGTTATAAATAAGATTTTTAGTATCAGATATATCTTTATCAAATTTGCGCGTTTCATCTTGCTGTAAAAAATGACTCATAACATCAGTATCAGCAAAAATCTCTGGCGTAATGAGTCCTTGATTTTCTAAAAGCCTTTCTGAAAATGGAATTGGTTTATGACTACTGCTTGGATAATTGATGTTTTTTAATGTTGGAAGCGATTTGACCTGTAAAGCCAACGTATCAAAATAATTTCCAATAATTTGAGTTAGGTTGCGTAATTCGTAACCACTTTGACTATCTTCAGAAGTAATCCATTCTGGCATACTATAATAAATTGCTGAGTTGTTTTTAAAATCATGCTCGCGGCCTTGCGATTTTAATGATTCTAATATATTATCAATTTTAGGATTTGAAGTTCTTATTATCGGATCCCTAAATTCTGAAACATATCCTGTAGAACTAGACAAAAATGATTCGTTAAATGCTGATCCTGTAGATCTTGCATTCACGGAGTATCCTGTCCAAGAACCGTTTGAGGCTCTTCCGGAATAATCTAATACGATATTATCAACGCTGGCTGTTTCGCTTACCCCTTCGTTAAACTTATAATAAACACCTAAATCTGTATTTGGTAAATCAGTGTTGGTCCCTCCATGAACTTGCTGAAACCAATTTGATCCTACTTCGCGGGCGCTGCGTCTCGTTTTCCAAAATCTAAATTCATCCATAGAGGCAGATAGTTTACCCCAACCTATATCTGGCACAGCTCCTGAAAGATTTGCTGATGAAGAAATTTTTGTTGCGAGTGCGCCAATTGTCCCCAATATGGCTCCGCTTACATAGTTCACGGAAGATCCAGTCAAAGCTTCGTCGACAAACTCTCCATCAACATAAAGTTTGAGCCCTAGATTGAATCCTGAATTTGCTACAGAAACCGCATAATGGTGCCATTTATCGTCAGCTATTGTATTTATATTAACCCCGCCGCCATATCCGAGAGAGGCGTTGGAGGTTCCTTGAGTTCCTGACATGTACGTAACAAGGAAAGGCCCTCTTTCATCGGTTCCGCCGGTGAAATTTGTTACAGTTATATCACTGTCGGTTGTCGTAATAGTTGTATTGCCGGCGGCGCCTTTTACAGCTTGCGTGAGTGTAAGCGTGTTGTCGGTGCTGGTTGCTATTATTTTGTCTTTATGAGGACTATCCGCGTGATTAATAGACTCTACCACTTTACCTGTGACCTGATTGCGGTTGCCTAGGCCTTGGATTCCTATGTTAACGGCGTTGAAGGTATATGTACTCGAACCGTGAGCGGTGTCATCGTCAAGCGTGTATACAACTTCAGTTCCATCTGAAGATTTGATTGTGATTGTTTCGCCGTCATAGCCTGAAATCGAACCACCAAAAACTATTGTTGCAGTGGCTGCTATATCAGAGGATGTTTCACCATCCATCTCAATTCTAAACCGGCCATAACCCGCGCTGCTAGAAATGTTATTAGGAGTGTGACTATCAAAAATTACTTCTTTTTGTGTTTTGTCGGTACTAAAGTTATCTTTCCTTAACCAAAATTCTACCGTATTGCCTTTCTCACCATCAATTTTAAGATTTGAGCCGCGATGATTTGAAACGTTATATATATTTGCTGTGCCATCATTAGACGGGAACATGTCTTTAAGACTTGTGTTAGTGGCGTCTTTGTTGGGTCCTCCCTTAATCGTAATATATTCATATGAAGCAGTGACCGGGGCTCCGTAGCCATATTGATCCTCTATTTGTGTTCCCCACCCATCATATGAAAATATTGCATACCCGGTTTGCCTAGGGTACTCACTATCAAAAATAAAATTATCTAAATAAGAAGAACTGTTGTACCATTGTTCTTTTTCGTATCGCGAGCCATCATATGGATAAGTCTGATAAACTCTTTTGATTGACTGTTCGTAGTATTCTTCCGCTAGTCCAAATCTTGCAAAGTTAGACGCAGAATTAAAATCAACTTGAGGGATAAAGTTTTCTTTTCTTTTTATCTTCTCGCGGATAAAGTCCTCCGACTCAGCCTGTCTAGAAATCTCGCTGATCGGATCCTTTAATACTTTAAGTTTTAATTCGCCTTTATCAAAAAGATCTTTAATACTCATTATTCAACCCTAAACTTGAAACTTTCCGACTGTTCGTGATAGACATCATCTCTTCTATATGCAAATTTTAAACCATATGAATAGCCTTTTGCCAACATAGAGATATCGAAATCAAAATAATTTCCTTTCATATCATAAGAAAGTAAAGTCTCCTGATTACTTCCAGTTCCATAATCAACGACTGTAAGATTATCAACCACTCTATAAATTTTATAATATGCCTCGTCGATCACGCTTCCGGAAACGGTTTGTTTTACTTTTGTGTACACATTCGGACACCATCCTTTCTCTCTAGTAAAGAGTCTGAATCTAGCTGTTTCACTTTGAGAATAAGAAGGCTTTAGATTAGTCACTTTTGTTACATATTGCAGATTCGGATTATAATCCTCTGATTCTATTTTTTTGACAACAATTGTCCCTGTGTGATAGCACACTTCGTTTCCAGAAGTTGGAGATGCATTGTCCGCACTAAACCATCTATCATATACAACACTAGCCGTGGTGTCCAATGCGAATGATGCAGAATAAATACCAGGATTATTGGGAACCAAACCACCGGTAATATAATTGCTGGTGATAACCAATTGCTTATCATCGGAACCGCTTTCAATAGGAGTGATTACTGAACCACTGGCCTCCTCGTCGAAAATTTGAACGTATATTGCTCCATCTCCGATGTCGGGAATGTTTCTTAACTGCCCTTTAACAACATTATACAAATAAATTGTATTTAAGTTTTCCTCCGCTGTCGCAAGTGAACTACTAGCATAAAAATTGGCTCTATCGTCTTTCAAGGAAGATTCCCATCTAGCCTCAATCATTGGTTTTTTAAAGAAATACTCAGTTCCTCTAGAGAAAAACTTTTTTGTATAATAAGAACGAGTAGATCCAGTAACATTGTGCAAAGAACTTCCGCTTGCATCTGGAGTCAGATTTACTGTTGCGGCTCCTTCATCTGCCGGAGAAGGATCAACTGAAAGATTAGAACTTGAAAAATACGCTTCTTGTGTACCTGTTAAAAAAAGTGCCAATCCGTAATTTGCTCTTTGATCTCCGGTCGAAGCGTCGTGTTCTGAAAGCCATTCTTCGACAAGCGTAGTTATATTAACTTCCAGATCTTCATCTCCGTTGTCAAAATCGGCTTTAAAACTTAGATCTTCTGTATCGAAATCACCTCCTACGACGCTCCATGTAGTATCTGTTGCCGAGTTTGTCCAATTTGCGCCTTCCCCATCTTTTGTCACATCTCTGTATTCTTCCATATCCAGGCCATGGCCCTCTTCCCAAGATGCGGAAACAGGTGCAACAAATAAAGTGAAGTTGCTAGGTGTAGTAAACGCATGTTTTGCATTAAACATGCGAAGATAAAACTCCACACTGCCACTAGTTGGAATGTTATTTTTGTCTCTTGCTTCGGATATATTATTAACAGGAAACCTAATCAAAGCTCTGGAAAGTTCTGCTGTTTTACCATCGGAGCCGGAAGCCTGCCCATAAATAGAAAAAACTTCTACAACGTCTGCCATGCCCATATTAGAACCAGTTGCCCTGTCTGTATCCAATAGACTTGGCCTATAAGCATTTGTTATTGTAGTGTCTTTATCTGCTATGAACCTTTTGATTCCCATTATTTAACACTCCCTTTAATATCCTGACTAGGAAATTTAAGTTCTAAAATATGATCTTCGGGGATATGAAGAAATCTCCCGTCCGCCGATATTTTTTCTTTAATATTATAACTGACGTCTGAGTGGTTTCCTCCCATAAGAGGAAAGATTTCAACGTCAATTGTGTCAACAACACCACGGACGTTGTTTAAAATTTTTGGTATATCAGTTATAACCAAAGACTCTCCGACTTCAAACGTTTTAGAAAAAGCTTTTTGCAATTCTTTTGTGGCGTTTGTTAAGACATCATACTTGTTGACGTTAATATCTGTGATTATCTTGAAATCAATACCAAAATTAATAATTCTGGCCGGTATAATATCAATAGTATCATTTATCATTCTATAACGATTTAACCAAGTTTTTAAATTTTCTTGTAAAGAGATCGGCGGTTCTACTAAAGATCCATTAATATCTTCTGAAACAACAAAAATGTTAATATTCCTTTTAAAAGAATCTTTATCTTGTAGAACATTACATTTCTTGATTGACCCAAACTCTGATGACATATTATATATAATACTAATATAGTCTTGTTTTGTGACTGCTCGGTTTTGAGTTGAAAAAGTCCCTTTAATTCTTTCTTTAAGTTCGGAAATGGAAGGCAAACTAACATCTCCCAATATTCTGTCTTCATTAGTTATTTCTAGACTGTCTATTATAGTCTGTAAAACTGTGCCATCAAGAGAAGAACGATCCTCAAAATCAAATATAGGACTCGAAACAATATTTACAGATCCAACTGACGCATTAGAATTCTCAGATGTATTAACTCTGTATACCACTCTCAAAGTTGTATTTGATGGTGCTATCCCGAATTTATCATTTGCAACCAAGTTTGTCGGATCAAATGATTTATCTGTTATATGATCTTTCCCATGGACCTTCAACATCAGCTGACTTGGATCAACAACCAAATCATCAAAGATTTCAGAATCCGATCCATGCCCAAATTGAAGAAATGTTCTACTTCTTTCTTGTTCTGTGACAAATCTTCTTGCAACTGCGAAAGTTTTTATCACCGAGGGCACAAGCTCTTTGTCTTGTCCTCTATTGATTAAGTTTCTATAAATAATATTTTGAGAAAGATGTTCTACTTCATAATATTCATTTCCTTCAGCATCGTGGACAGAAACTATTTCTGTTATATTTGAAGAACCTAGATCAACTTTTAAAAATTTCTCAAATTCTCCAACTTCAACCAATTCTTCCTCTAATTTTCCAGATATTACTTGGCCTCTGGCTTTTATAGCGTAATAAGTTGGGGCGCCGGTGTCTGAATCCACTCTGGCAACAATTACTTCATTTTTGCTATCTGAAAAATCAATGCTTTCATTTAAAGTGAATGTGTGACCTTCTGAGGACGTAAACCTGGAGCCTTTTCTTATTGTTGGCATGTAAGTTTGATCTGGGCCAAGCCCTGTCTCTACTGCTGGAATTAGAATATACATACTAACATAACCGGAAGAAACTTGTGCTTGATTAAACTTGTATCCAAATTGCCTTCCTAATCTTAGGACATTATCATATTCAGATGCGGTATCCAAGAAAGATTCATTTGTTTGATAATCCAGATAGAAAGACAAAATGTCGCCAACGTAGGCCACTGTGTCTAACATGAGGGCTCCAAAACTAGCTTCATTGAAATCTTGAAACGTTTTTGAATAATATCTTTTAGCATATTCGACCAATTCTTCTTTTATAGAATTAAAGTCTCTACTAGTATATTTGATAGGTAATGTTTTCTTGGGCATCTATACGCATTCCTCTTATTGGATAAATAGTTTTATTATAAAGTTATATCTAGGAAATCTTGCAAATTAAAAGAACTTATCGTATAGTCAACCCTCAAGTTTAATGTATTTGAACTAATATCGTCGTCGAAGAAAACTACTTCGTTTATTTTTATGAATGGCATATAAATATTTGTCTGCTGATTTATTTTGCCTCTTATGTCGGATCTCAACATTTCTGTATTTTGTTCAAACAAGTATTTTACCAGTCCAACTCCAAAATTAGGATCCATGATCCTCTCCCCCGGGACGGTTAAAAGCAAGTTTTTAAAATTTTGCTTTATAGATTCTTTATAAGTTTTATTAAGCTGGTGTCCTGCTGACCCATCTTTTTGAAGTGGTAGTTTTGGTGATATTCCTATTGACATTTTGTTTCTCCTAAACTAAATAACTCTTAGTTTATAAATCTTCCTCTTCGTTTAAATTATAAATCATAGCAGCAGTGTTCAGCGATTCTATAAGTGGGCTGATCGTTGAGCTTAGATCAATATTTACTGCTTGTTGTAATAATTCTATATCAACAAAGCCTTCGTATGAATTATCTGCCGCGAGTTTTGTAAGTTGATAGCCTTTTACAGTTGTGAATCCTTTAAGGGAGCCGATGGTTTGTTCTAAAATTTCTTTTGTATTGTAAAAAATAAATTTAGCTTCCTGAGTTTGATTGCTCTCTTCGGCAGCATTTTCAAAAGTCATGATATTGTTAATAGTTAAAATCCCAAGCATTCTTTTAATCGGAAATAGATACTCAAATAACAACTTGAATGAATCTGTTCCTTTCATACCAGACCACAAACTAGGCAGATTCCCTTCTTCGCTGAACCATTCTTGATTCAAAAGTTCTCCGAACCTAGTTGCATTAACTGATATTGAAGTGTCTTGCTCTAACAGAGGTATTGTAAAGACGTGCCTATTAGACCATGAAGTTTTTGGCGTGCCCGGCATATCCGGATCAATTTTTGGCTCTGTTATAAGAAAAGATTTAATTCTTTTCATTGTCAGATGTTCTCTGTCCCCAGTGTTGTTAATCCAATCTCCTGTTGGCGCAGCTGCATAAAAATCTGGGAATAGATCATCTTTTACAAAGCGAAATCCTGATTTATATTTTGGCCCGAATGGGTCTCCTCCGGCATAACTTAATCTCAATCCATAAGACACATTGTGAGTAATTAAACTTAGAGGAGCTTCTAACAAATTATCATATGTAGAGTTTTGCATGTCATCAGTTACTAATTTCCCTTCAGTAAACACTTCTAACGGACTAACCGGTTGGCCTGTTTCAGCAGACAAAATTCCAGGATCTCCATTTTTATACAAATCCAAAGCCCTATACATATCAACGCCTCGGGCAGGTGTCCACCTTCTTTCTTTTATCCAATCGGCTACAGCAACATCTAGAAACTCTGTTCCTTTTCCGATGCCTTCAAGTATTATTTGTTCGGACGGGTGGCCGGATCCGCCTTTATACATTGCTACAT
>Ga0098061_1001206_pt1 | contig 12542 bp, 5 predicted proteins | sample 22_taG_FD_92579 | JGI IMG/M metagenome (GOLD analysis project Ga0098061, IMG submission 92579) | Marine viral communities from the Subarctic Pacific Ocean - 22_ETSP_OMZ_AT15343 metaG | ecosystem: Environmental > Aquatic > Marine > Oceanic | place: Subarctic Pacific Ocean | collected 2015-01-20 | reverse complement strand
TGAGCGGCAAGTTCCAGCTTATGATAATTACGCAGATTATGCATATGAATTAAGGTTACAAGCCAAAGACTATTCTATTATACCAGAATTTAGAATTAGTGACCATATGGATTATTATATAAAGCATAAGAGTGGTAACTTTTTAGCTACAAATACGGGATCATTTGATATATTTGGGGCCACGAGTTCAGCAGATTACCCCACTGATAGTGGGCAAGATCAATTTTATAATGTTTACACAAATTCTGACTTTTTAAAATATTTTGAAGTTATCAAAAGTGATCATCTGGGTCTAGCGAATGAACATTCTATTACGTTAAAATGCAAAGGATTAATGAAATTCTTACCTTATAATGGATTTTATCCTGCCGAAAGAACTTTACAAATGGCTAAGCAATTTTCTGCATCCTACGCTTCTCAGGTAAATTACACGGGAGCTGACTCCACTTATGAAAACGCCAAGATACGACCTTTTTTGGAGCCCATGTTCGCACCAGGAATTACATATAATTCGATTAAATCCGGGATTGGTGTCCCATACCCAGTACTTACAGCGAGCTACGATGTTCAGAGATTGGGTGATTATTATGCAATTAGTTCTAGCAATAATGGAAGTGCGTTTAGGATGATTGACTTTGAAGCAGCTATAAATCCAGAAAAATACCTTACTAATGTTCCTCTAGTGGATATGCAACCACATCCGAGTGCTTCTCTTAATTTAACAGCGTCTTGGAATGGGCACGGTGATCCGCTTTATAGCATGATGGCAAGCAACTTTTACGGCGAAGTCCCGGAGTTCTTTTTACCCCAGGGAAATATGACAACAATAGTTTCTAAGCCAGAAAGCGACGGTGGGTTTGGGAATGCGATAGCAGATAAGGTTTATGGTATGAGGATTAAAATGTATAGAAGCTTGAATAACGCTAGAACTTTCCCGACTGGTTACCCGATACCACAAGATAATCCATTAGATTCTGATTTGCAAGAGGACTTCACGATGTATAGTAGGCCAACGGGGTTCTTCCATGCTGTGAGTGGCAGGAACACAATGACCAATGCACAGTTCGAGGATACAACCTATGGTAATAGAGTGCTGGATAGTTATAATGGATATAACTGGGTTGCTACTCCGCCTTATTACCATGGAGAAGCTTGGGTTGATATTCTGTTCACAGCGTCGGCAACTAAGAAATATAAATTAGCTGAGATAATGGGTGGGGTTGTTTCAACTTACGAGTTAAGATTTGACAATGACACCGCAGCCATAGGAAATGACGCTGGATACTACCACAATACTGTCATTAGAGATAATATATTAAACCTGGCGGATTGTCTTATTTTAGATGGCACAGCAAAAGTAAAATCAGTTACATATGCCCCAGGTGGTGAGCCAATAGTCATCTTAGACGATCCTGATGCGGGTCATAATTCTCTTGTTATTCAACCGAAGTGGGAAACTCCTCATTTTAACTTCAATGATAACCCGGCATTGGCCCGTCCTCTCACCTCTGGCTTGCTAACTATCCCAACGAATGGGTCGGAGTCAGTCCCAAGAGGAATGTGGCATCAATATGGAATTCCACATGGGCAAGTGGACGGGATATATTTGGAAGTAACTGACATTCCTGAAGATTGGCTAAGAAACCATCCTATGGTGGATGCCGATAACTACAATAATGGAGATGTAGACTCCCTTGTAGATTTACTGGGGATAGACCCTGGAGAACGCAGGCTTGGGGGAACAAGACCCGCCAAAATTGTTAGCGAGGCGGTCGTCGCAATTCCGTATACTGAAGACGGCTCCCGGAAGAAATTCTTCTCTATAGCGGAACCAACCTACACTCTTGCAATGTCTGCAAGTCCAGATAAGAGTAGCTCGATTTACCAAATGATTCAAAAATTAAAAAATTATATTCTTCCTCCGAAGATGGACTTTATAACAAATCCAGAAGTAAGTCCTTTCGCAATGTATGTTTTTGAGTTTGAACATACATTTGATAAAGATGACCTAAATTATATCTGGCAGAATCTACCTCCAAAGTCCATCACCAAGGTGAAGGAGAAGGAAGCTACAATTTCTCATAAACTTTTCTCGGATGGACTGCTCGGCGTTGACGGGCTCCCTACCAATCTTCGATGGATGGTATTTAAGATTAAGAGAAAGGCTATAAAAAATTATTATTCTAAAACTGCTTCAAGATCCGGTGGTGGGCTAGAGGACGACAAGTATAAATTCGAGTTTGAAATAGCAGGAAGAAAAACAGAGCTAGATTATAGTTATAACTGGCCCTATGACTTCTTCTCTCTAGTGGAGATGGTTAAGATAGACGCAGAAATTGAGTTCAGGAAAGAAGAACTATGAAGTTTATGGACAAAAAAGAGCAAGTCTTAGATATCCAACTCACTCCTTACGGAGAATATCTGCTTTCTCAAGGAACATTTAAGCCAGAATACTATGCATTCTATGATGATAACGTTCTCTATGAGTCGCAGTACGCAGGACACACAGAAGTTCAAAACAGCATAGAGCCAAGAGTGCAAGAGGACACTCCCCAATTGGAAACACAGACTGTTTTTTCTAGTCGAGATCTTTATATTGACAAGAGCCTCACTAGAATAGTCGACGTGGGAGCAGACCCGTTTGGGATCCGAGCCGAACTCGATGCTGGTGGGGTTGACATGGGTGGTAAAATGGGTGATCTCGTGACCGAAGTAGCACCAGGGGATGCTTCGACTATTGTACATTATGCTGAGATAGCCCAATCAGCTCCTGACATAACAGATACATACTTTGATCGTTATAACTATTCATTGCAGCACTTACTTGGGACATCCGACAGAATGAAAACCGACGCTCCCGCGTGGTCAGTTTCTTTTCTAAAAAATGAGATATCCAGCTCGTCTTCGGCTTTAACCGGAGCCAACACACCAGTGCTAAATATTCCACAAATCAATTCTACCATAGAATATAAGATTTCGTCAGTAGGGAGTGTTTCACAAATAACAGATACCGAATTGGCAATAGAATTTGAGGGCGGTCAATTTTTAGATATTAAGCCAGATTATATATTGGCGCAGATAATAGAGAAAAATTCAGAATTTGTAAAAGAAAACTTTAATATTGAAGTATTCGAAGTTACTGAAAAGACTTTTGAAAAGAATAGCTTGAGCGAAACTATTACAACTCTAAGACCATTAAAGTTTAGAAAGCCGATAAAACTTGTCCAAGACGGAATACTACTTGATCTGAAAGAAATTCCTGTGTCTAGCGAGCCGATAACAAAAGATTATGTAGAATATTATTTTGACATTAAAGTCGATGATAGAATCGATAGGCAAATAATATGTTCTTCGATAAGCGAACTAGAATCTAGAAGCTTATATGTAGATACAGAAATTATATGCGAAGACGTAAAAAATGTTACTCTTGCAGATATTTATAGCACAGATGCTTCAGCACCGCCCTGCCCAGATCCTGTCGATGGCCTTGACTGCCCAGATCCTCCCGGTTCTATATTTATACCTACAATTAGTAATAGTGGGGGTTCGTAGTAATGGCTGCTAATCTAGAAACTATTAGAAGTTATGTTGGCACTGGCCTTCCTTACGTATTTATCGATAGAATTATTATACAAGACGGCAATATGCGCCTTGAAGACGTTGCCGCCCGCTCAAATGAACTTAATTTTATTAAAAACAAGTTTGGAGTGAATAAGTTTGTTTTGGAGGTTGGGGAAGAGGATGAAAAACATTTTTCAAATACAAATATTTATTCTGTTGACTTAGATATTAGTGTAAAAGACTTTTTTATGAGAAACTCCTGGTTTGGAAAAGTGTCTGATTTGAATATAAAAATCATTCAAAGCACTCATCCATTTATAACAAAACTTTTTAAAAGTGGAACGGTTACCGATATAGGACAAATAGAACAAAAGTTTAAATTATTTGTTAGTCAGCAGATTCTTCCAATACCCAAGCAAGAGTTATCGCACTATAAGCAGAGAGAGATGACCGATATTGGGGATACTCTCTGTAAGATTCCAACCCAAGCAAGATTTATAGCAAATTCTCAACATTTAACCTACTTTGCTTTTGTTTTTCAAGAGGACACGGAACTAGAAGGAGCTAAAACAATACAGAGAGTTTTCGAAAGTGGAAGAAAAAAAGAAACTGCAACTTGTTTTTACATGCCAAATGGCGAAATATGGAGCGGGCCAGTCCATCATCTTTCGGAACAAGGATGGATGGCAGGGGCGACACACTCCTCTAGGCCGCATTCCTCTTTAAAAAGGGTAGAGCATTTCAACACCAAAATCCAAGATTTAAGGGTCTTTGACAAACTCGCAGAAGCACAAGGAAAAATTCTATTAAGCACAGAGAACATAAAAAACAAAAGAATATTTTCTGATCTGTATACGTCAAGGGATAAACACGGGGCAGTGCGTGGTTTATTTGTATTTGATCCTGTGCAAATTTTGCGGTTGGACAGTAAGTATGGAATATTATTTAAACATGTAGATAACGAAAAATTAATGCAAAACTCTTTTTTGCAGAGCATCAATGTTATCCGAGAGAAAATAGAAAAGAAAAATATTTTAGACTATGACTATGAAGATCAGTCGAACAAAGAGGAAATGGTGGCATACGCTTCTAGTAATAATACTGGGAAGTTGGGGAGTAGCCTGCATTATGTAGATGAAAATAAGGATGGCAAACTAGACACCCTCTCTGGTGGAGTAAAAGAAATTTCTTTAGCTGGCATAGGAACGAAGAAATGTTTTTCTTTTTACGATTCGAGAATAAAAGATTTAGAGTCTGGAAAATATACATACCGCGTAGAATTAAGTATAAAGGATCCAACAATAGACTATTTTGAAAAACTGTTGGCAGATCTGCGTTTTGCATTGCGTGAATTAGAAGAATATCATAGTTTAATCAATAGGCCAGTCTTTTACAACAGAAAAACAACAAAGTTTACACGTAAGTTTTTTGATTTTGTTAGATTGAGATATAGTTTGCCCACCCAGTTAGGAGAGAAAAGAAAGTCCGGCTTTCACTCTCCTTGGCGTAAAGCAGCCAGAGCATATCTCAGGGTGTTGGAAGCGCTGTCAGGACCAGTGCCTAAAAGGGTAAGGTCGGATTTGTTTGCTGTGATGGCCCCCTCTTCTGGAACGCTAACAGGAGTAGAATTATTTTTTAAACTAGCAGAAAAAATGTTAGTAAATTTTGGAGTTCCCGCTTATCCATCCGCTAATTCGATAAAGAACACTAGAATTGGGAATACAAGACTATCTACAATAATAAGAATTTCTCATCTTTTCGATTCCGGCTTCGATGCAAGCATTATAAAAAACTATGGATTTAATTATATGGAGAACTTAGTAGAATATAATGCAAGCGGGCTTCCTACAATAAGTAGAAAAATGTTACGAGATAGATTTAAAAAAGAGTCTAAGAGATTCGGGTATAGCATCCCTCGATCGGGAACAAAACCAGAGTTGAAAAAATATTATTCCACCTTGAGTCCGATAGGAATAGATTATTCTGTGGGTTCTATAAATTTAGAAAATGTAAAATCTGTTTCTAGCGAGGGATCTCTTTATTCTGCTCATGCTTCTCTCGTTGGTGTTAAAAAAAATCCTGGAGCACGGTCTTTCAGCGTCCCAGCGGATGAAAAGGGTGAAGGTGTGGGTGGCATTATTATGGGTTATATGGATGCCTTTTTAGGGGAAGGAGCTGGGTTAACGATTAGAGGAGGGAATTTGGAAGCTGGTGGTCAAGATGACAGCATGGTTACAGCAACCGATTATCTGTCTGAAGACGACAAGATTAGAAATAAGCCAGAAAAGAAAGACTCCGAAACTCCTCCAGATTCTGGGCAAACTGAGGAAGATTTAAAGATAATAACAGAAATATTAGCTGATAAAACAAGAAAAAAGCCTGATGATTATGTTCAAACGGACGGCGCATTTGAGCCAAAAAATAAAGTAGAGGAAGATATTTTCTTTAATAGCTTTATAGAATGTGAATATGTAGTAGGGTTTGATAACAACTTAGACCCAATAAAAGAGGATATTCCGGTTGAATCGAAAAAACCATTTTTAATGGTGTCCAACGTCCGAGGAAAGAATTCTTTTGTAGAGCAAGAAGAAGTTTATGATTCTTCTGTTTTGGTTTATGAAGTGCCTCCACGGGAAGAGAAATTAAAACAAAAAACAGAATTTGTGGAAAAGCAGGAGCCACCAGAAGATAGCTCGCAAATAATAGAGACACCGCCTCCCGACCCGCCTCCTCCTGAGAATCCTCCTTATGACGATGAGCCTGAGCCCTCCGCAGACGCCCAGGAAGCCGCTGACAGGGGTGCTGAGGAGGAAGCCATAGAGGAGGTGGGTGGTGCGGTGAGAGAGCCCTCTGTGGTCATAAGAGAAGTATCCCCGAGAAGGATGACCCCCACAGTGACTAGACAGCAAGGGTACACTGTTGGAGGAGGAAACCGTGGGTATTAGAAAATACATAAGTTTAAATTCATTCAAAGATACCATCGTTGATAATTTTAGATATATGATGGGACAATATTTTTATGTTGATAACACTGGGCGTCTTTCTTATGGATATGGAGATGGAGAAGAGGAATTCCAAACGCTTAATATACCTCCCGTCGGCGCACTCACTAACGATCCGATTTCTGTTACTTACGATTCTGGTAATCCTTTCGAGGAAAATAAATTATTAAACGTTAAAAGAATACCTGCGCCCTCTGGCGAACCCGCGCATGGTGAACCAGAATGGGAGGCCCCTTATCTCGAATATGGTCTTTGGACCGCCGGGGACATGCCTGGGAATGCTAAAACATTATATTTAAACGTTAGCGCAGATTTTGGTAATTATGAGACACTACAGAAATTTGCTGAGGACATGGGAAATATCTTTAAAAACCCGACGCCACAAGGAGAAGAAGATTATTTTTATGAAGAAAGCTTTGAGTTTGAAAAGCCACAGGTTACCGATGAAAGATTCATAGTAGAAGCTTTTTATAATTTTTTTGATGAAACCTACGAAACATCCATAAGAACTATACCAGAAACATCTTTACCAAATGTCCATGTTCTAGATTTTGTATCTAATTCTTCTTTACGTGGCGAAGTTCTAGATTATGTGTATGACGATATAAAAGAACATGTGCAGCTTAATAATTCAATCGATTACGCTACTTATCTCTCTAGCACGGTTAAAGAATATAAAGATTATTTAATTCAATGGGTACCGGCTTATTTAGCTCTTGATTCCGGGGAGACCAGGGGCTTGGAGGACCGAGGAAAAAATATTATTATACCGTATCATTCTAGAAAATTAAAAGTTACAGAAAACCCAGGAAGAATTTATCATGAACCGATTTCTGATAGCGTGTCAAAGATGCCATTTGGCATTTCTATAAAGTTTCCAGTAGAAACGTTTTCTACGGTCGAGGTCGGCGACGGGACAATTTTTGAAGCCCCAGAGTCTTTGGTAGGAAACAGCCCTATAATGTGGGGTGGTGGGGTGATCCATGACTCCCACGGAGGCATCGGAGACTCACTTGGGATTTGGGCTTCTCATCTGGCTTCTTGTATTGACTCAAATACATTTTTGGGAAACCCCAGTGCCGCTGATCAATATGGATTGGTTGGGTCGGAATATATAGCAAATTTTACGTTTACTGTTAACACTCTCCAGACTACACAACCATTAGCTGATGTTGTACTAAGCTCTTTCGCACAGCAAGCTCCAGGTCTTTATGATGTTAAATATAATTCTGTAATGGCATTTGTTGAAGAATGCCATTTTTTAGGATCGGATGACGAGACAAGATTAGGGCATGGCTTAGAAACCGCTGAGGTTACTTTCAATTTAGACAAAAAAATAATAATCGATGATGTTAACCAGAACGAAAATCAAAATATTCATGACTTATCTGTTGGTTATGAGACGGTAGCGAGTTTATTAGACAGTGCAGATCGTTATAATTATGGGAACCATGGGATGAGAATCCATTTTAGTGGAATCGGTATACCTAGTTCTTTTGGTTCTTACACGATGAATATTCATGAAAATTCGTCAGCAGGCAGAACCTACAAAGAAGCATTTGAAGATTACGCAGGTAAAGCCGCCGGGTCTTACAACCAAACAGTATTGTATAGAATCGCTAAGCACAAGGGAGAGGATGCTACAACGGCCCCAATACAAAACATATGGATTCCTGCCACAGATCTTGAAGAAGACATTCATTATATTGATTCACAAGTAAATTATGGTCAAACCTATACATATAAGATATATGCTTATAAATATGTTTTTGGAATGAAATACAAGTATAGACAAGTGACGGCCCCAACCATTGAGGAAATAACAACTGTAGTGGATGAGGGGGAGGATGCTATCGGCTATAAGGTTAAATGGTATGGTGCTTCTAACTTGTTTGAAAATTTTGCAAATGTGTCCGTATGGATCACGGGCGAGATGCCCGCCGTGGTCGATGGGCAACTAGAGCATTATTTAAGGTTTTTCGAGCTTTCTGGCCCCCCTGTCTACGAACCGGGGGATGCGTTCCCCCGAGGCGCAGACCCGCTCGATTCACCTGTATACGGGACCAGCAACGAAAAGTATTTTTCTGTTGGGACACTAAAAGAAATAATGAGAATAGCGTGGGTGATAAGACCAGCGACTGGGCTAGTAGACTCCTGGGGTGATATATGGGGGTCGTTTGACGACGATTGGTTTGATGGGATAGAGGATAGGCCCGGAGTCAGTCTTCATATTGGCACAGGGATAAGTGCTAGTCCTGGCGCAGCAGGTACCGGATCTGATTTGGGGAGGTATAACCCAGCGGATTTTAGTTTGCAGGACTGGATTTATTTATTTTTTGGTTACTCGACGCATAGTGAATATTCTGTAGGCACTCGTTCGCAGGAAGTCCCGCCCTCACATCACATCTTAGCTATCGGCGCCTCGTACTACACTGGAATTGAGGAGAAAGATAAGGCTCCAGCAGAAGACTATACTGTATATAGTCTTTCATCTCCAGATAATATTTATGGTAATTTAAACCCTGTTCCGCTTGGGGAATATAGTGTAGTAGAAACGACAGGTTACGGCGTCAACTATGCCCTAGACATGTATTCTAACCCAAGGATCGTTGAGACCCCTTATCTTTCAATAACTACAAGCGTCATGTCTAAACCTCCGCTTGTTCCAGAGATTGAGATTATACCATATAGAGGGGTTAACGACAGACTATTATTTACGTTTAATGCACCCAACGGGACAATGGAGGAAATACCAATCACAATAACAACTTCAGATGAAGATATGATTGCAAAGCAATATCAAGCTCAAGGGAAAGTTGAGGGAGAAATCTTAGAATTTAAATCTGATGATATTCCGGCTGGCTTCCAAATCTTCCGGCTGGATAAGGCCCCGAATAGCTATCGCGATTTTGATAAAAACCTAAGAGCAACTACTTCAACTTTGTTTTCCGCTCCGGGGGAGAAGCCTGTTAGGGCACACTCTACTACATACGAGGAAAAATTACAGTCCAACATCAAGTATTATTATACTTTTCGGACGGTCGATTTCCACGGAAATGTTTCAAATCCAACAATAATATATGAAGTTGAATTAGTTGATGACGGTGGGGCTGTTTATCTAATTGTAAATACGTATCAAATCCCATTCATAGAAAGTAAGGTTGCTTCCAAACAAATGAAGAAGTTGATACAGATTGTCCCTAAGCTAGAACAGTCTATCGTAGCGCCGTCTGTTGTCGAGGGAGCCACAGATCCAGATGATGTCGGGGATATTAAATTAGGAGCAGAGGACCTTGAAGACTATGTATGGGGCAAGAAATTTAAGATACGTCTCACTTCCAATAAAACTGGTAAGAAGATTGATTTTAATGTGAATTTTAATTTTGTGGATGAGAGAACCGTTCCTGATTTAGAAGCAGAGTAAGAGTAATTCTTAAATTATAGATACTATTTATAAAGTAAACTATTTAATAACTAGAGGAGAGGGATATGGCGTTTTTAGATAACAGTGGGGATATTATACTAGATGCAGTTTTAACTGATTCCGGTAGAAGAAGATTAGCTAGAGGAGACGGCAGCTTCAAAATAGCCAAGTTTGCGCTCGGAGACACAGAAATAAATTATAGACTCTACAATCCTAACCATGCAAGCGGTTCGGCTTACTTCGATTTACAGATTCTCCAATCGCCTGTGTTAGAAGCCTTCACAGATCCTCGCTCTGACATGCATCATAAGTTAATGTCAATTTCTAGAAATGATTTCTTACATCTCCCAATCCTGGAAATTTTTGAAAATTCGGGGCGCTCAAGCGAAAGAGACACCACTACTAATTCTTTCCTGGTTGCTGTGGACAGTGAGACAGAAGCGGACATCGGACCGTTTAAAGGATTAATATATGGTGAGACTACTACTAGTGATTCGAGTAGTAAAATAGTAATCGATCAGGGCACAGATACAAACGGCAGTCCCGGCCCAACGGTTGATTTATCTCCTTCTCTTAGAGAAACACAGTATCAAGTAGAAATTGATAATCGCTTTGGATCAATTTATAATGCTGCTGGGACACGTCTGCAAAGTCCATCTTTTGTTAGTGAAGCCCAGGTGGCAACATATTATTTTTCTCTTCGGGGCAATCGAATGGTTCAAAAGATAACTGAAGTCGGCGCCGCTGATTCTTCTATAAATGGCCCTCGCGGATCGCGACTAATGATGAAAATTGGTGCTTCATTGAGATTAAATGGCTCAACAGGATTATTTACAAGACTTGGTGGAACGTCTACGGTAAACAGCATTTCTGTTTACCACATAGATTCCACGGTAAGAGTGACTGGTGTTACGACTGGCTACAGCATAGACATCCCAGTAAGATTTATTAAAAAGGTATAGGAAGGTAAAAAATGTCAACAACGTTTAAAAGCTTAAGAGGCGATGATGCCACAACAACGAGGACGCTCCTCCATGAATCTATTCCGATTACCGGATCTATCCTATCTGGTACCTATGGGGGCGATACTGTAGCTCTGGGGTCCGAGCCCCATATCAAAACTTATTCTCATGGGATGTTTGAAAGTGTTTTCGACTATCCTTATCTAAGCTCGTCTGCTAACCACATTTTTGATATCACTGCGGGTTATGCCTCTACTTCTGCTTTGTCTGGAGCAAGCAACACCCAGAACACAAAGAAAATTAATATCTATAATCAGATGGCTCAGGTTCTTATGGGTTTTGATGAAACAGGGTCGGTTCGCATTTTTGATGAAGATGGAGATATATCGGGAGGCGGAACAAAACTAAAAGAGTGTTATTTTGTCAACTTCTCAAGACTATTGACCAAAGACGAAATTAAGAAGGGCACTTTTGAGATGGAACTTATGACAACCGATGGGTTCTCGGAGGCTACTGGGGTTGGCTCGCTAGAGAGGATAAAAATTACTGATTTTTCTGGCTCTGGCGGCTATTTTGTAAATTCCCCCGCAGGTGAATATGGTGTTCTTTTCGCGACAGCCTCCAACGGAGCGACTGTCCTCGCAGCAAATCAATATTATAAAGTTGGTCTCTTATTCTACCAAGCGGGCGTTGCTGTTATTAGCGGATCTGTCTTTTCTGATTCCGACGACGGCGGGATTCTACACACTGGGAAGGGTACTGTAACATTTAGCCCTGCTGGCGCTAGTGACACTGGGTTTAACACAATTACTAGTTCTACAAATAATGTTATGGCTGATAACTTAAGAAATAGATTGTACAACATACAGTTTAATAATACCACAGAACTTAACTCAACAATTTACTTCTGTAGAGTCAACAACAATGAATTTAATTATAGTGCTAACCCAACTTATCTGTCTACGTCGGCGGATGGTCCAAGTGCCATTGTCGTCAAAGACGGGGATGCGGTTCGCGATCCCCATTCTTATATCACAACTGTTGGTCTCTATTCCGCTGACAATGAATTGTTAGCGGTTGCCAAGGTATCAGAGCCCCTTAAGAAGGACCCGTCAAACGAGCTAACACTGAGAGTCCGCTTAGATTACTAGGAGGGCTTTATGGCTTTTTATAAATTCTCAAACAATGATTTATTTGTTAACAGAATAGAAACCCACCCGTCTTGTAGGTTTGACATCTACAATTCTCAAATATTCTATAACAACAGACCAGAGCTGCCTGGAGCCTTCGTCGCTAATGTTCCTAGCGTTCCTGTTGGGCATATCAATTTATATGAAATGAATGTAGACAGAATTGCCGCTGGGGTAGGTCTTGTATATCCTTTTCTCACCAGGGATAGTTCTCTTACAACGTTTAAAACAATTTCTACAAGCGAACTATACTCTACAGATTACGGAGATGTTATGTCTGCTGTTAGTGGTGCAGAATATCCTCTATCAGCCTCCATAACAAGAGAGTTTTTTGACAATGATCATTCCGCGAGTATGGCTTCTTCCAACGAGTCTGTGATATATCAAGATGAGGTTGACCATG
>Ga0098061_1001205_pt1 | contig 12550 bp, 19 predicted proteins | sample 22_taG_FD_92579 | JGI IMG/M metagenome (GOLD analysis project Ga0098061, IMG submission 92579) | Marine viral communities from the Subarctic Pacific Ocean - 22_ETSP_OMZ_AT15343 metaG | ecosystem: Environmental > Aquatic > Marine > Oceanic | place: Subarctic Pacific Ocean | collected 2015-01-20 | reverse complement strand
GTCGAGAAAATTTACTGTGTTTATTCTCTCGACGCTATTTTTGTATTTCGACAAACTTAGTGGCGATCAGTGGGTTGCCGTATCTCTCGGATATATTGGACTTCAAGGAATTGCTGATATTGCCACGCAATGGAAGCATGGTGGAATAAGATGAAACTAACAAAATTAAGATTGCAAGAGATTATTCAAGAAGAACTTGAAAAAACCTTAACAGAGGAAGAACTTGAAGAAGGCATTGGAAAGTGGCTAAAGGGTGCCGCCTTGGGAGCAGGAATTGCGGCATCTGGTGGTGCGGCAGCGGAAGCTAGTGGACTTGAACCAAAAGGTGCAGACATAACACAAGTGTCGAAATCTCCAGAAATGAAAACAGTTGGCCGAGCGCTCGCAAAAACGGCAAGGGAAGTGGGTGCTAATGTATTTACTTTACACCACAAGCGGCTAATTCAAGGAAAAATGAAGGATGGCACAATTAGGGACATTGAATCCCTCAAACAAGAAACTAAAGATATGCCTTGGTTTAAAACTCTTTTAAAAAACTTGTAAAAATATTGAATAAGGTGGAATAAGATGAAACTAACAAAATCAAGATTGCAAGAGATTATTCAAGAAGAACTTGAGGCAGAACTTCGGGAGAAAAAGAAAAAGGGTGACAAAGTAGAAACACCCAAACATTTTAAATCCAGCCAACAACCCGGCACAGCTGATGATGTATTTCATGATTGCATCAATTCTGTTAAAAAAAGTTTTAAAAAAAATGATTACAAACCACATAAAGGAAAAAATGTGGAAGATGCTGCTGCTGCCATTTGCACAGATTCTCGTAAAGAGGGTGGAGCAACTTTAGATTGGGGAATTAAGCGCAAACGAGAAGTAGAAAAGGCTCGACCAGGAGGAAAAACTGGTTATGAATCAGACGTTAAATCAGGTTAATGCTTTAATTGAAGAAATCAAATGAAAATAAAAAATTCACAACTTAGGTGCATTATTCGAGAAGAAATTCAACGTGAACGAATTTCTACAATTTTGAATAAAGAAAGAAAAAGAATTGATATTCTTCATGAAGAAATAGAAAAATTACTTTTTGAATTTCAATTAGCAGATGTTGGCCATTTTGCTTTAGATATTGGTGGACTTATACCGGGCATTGGCGAGGTGGCCGATTTAGCTAATGCCGCTTTATATGCCAGAAAAGGTGAATTTTTAATGGCAGCTTTATCCATTATTGCCATGATTCCGGGGGTGGGTGATGTAATTGGAAAAGGCGGCAAGTTGGCGATGAGCATGGGAAAAGGCGGCAAAGTAGCTAAAATGTTAAAAGGTCATATGCCTAAAATTAAAAAACTTATTGGAGGTTTGGCTGATAATCCAAAAGTTGGAAAATTTGCAAATCAAATGCTTAAATCAGTCGATGACTTTGTTGTAAAAACATTAAATAATCCTAGGTCGCAAGAGGCACTTCAGGGTTTACAGAAATTAGCATCGACAAGAGCGAGCACACCATTAAAGGGCGGCAAACTAGCAAAGATTAAAAATGTTGCTGCAAAGGCACAACAAAAAAGAGCAACACAACAAAATCTTAAAAAAACAGCACAAGCAATCCAAGGGCCTCAAACTCCTACCGTATAATATGAAACTTTCTATTCAAAATTTTGAAGAGTTTTTAACAGAAATCCTTTCAGAGCGCGAATGGAATAAAGACTCCAATACTCCTCGGGATTATGATCAAGAATATAATGCTCCAGGTTCAAAAGAACAGGATGAGCGCAACAAAAGAAAGCGCGACAAAAGAAAGCACGATAGAGAACATGGCGAATGCCCTGAAGGCGAAGAGCTTCATCACGTTAATGGAATAGAAAACGATGAAGTTAAATGTGAGCCAGTTTCAGACAATCGCGGAAGAAAAGAAAAATCTCGTTTAAAGAAGGGTGAGAAGGAAGAACCTGAAGATAAAGGTGTTATTCTCATAAAAATCGAAGAACAAGAATTAAGACAGATCATCCAAGAAGAGACTGAAGAGGTATTAAGGGAGATTTTGCCAGCTTTGGCCGGTCTTGCAGTTCGTGGTGTTGGTGCAGCAGCCAAATCAAAGGTTGGACAAGGATTGATGAAGAAAGCGGCATCTTCTTTGGCTAAAGGTGCTGCAAAAAAAGTAGCCCCCAAAGCTAAACAAATGGCCAAAAAAATTGGAGGAACGGAAGTTGGCTCTTTTGGTAACTTAGAAGACATGATTGATCAAGTTGTGTCGCAAGCCTCCGATGAAGAGTTGAAGGGTGATCCAAATCAACTCATAAATAAACTAAGACAATCTCTGCCTTACCTTAAACAACTAAAGGGCGGGGCGTGATTGCATTAAAGAAAATTTGGGTCTTCTTAAAAACTCACTGGTATATTCCAGTGATTATTGTTCTTGGTCTTATTATGAAAAGTAAGAGCGATCATTTTACTAAGATGTTGCAGATAACCAGAGATTCTTATAATAAACAAATTGAAGACATCAACAAGCTCAATAAAGAAACACAAACAAAGAAAGACAATATTCATAAAGAATACGAAAAAACAATCAGCGAGATAGAAAAAGAATTCAAGAAGAAAAACGAAGAGCTTAAAGCGTCAAAGAAAAAAGAAGTTAAAAAACTCGTCAAAAAGTATTATGATAAGCCTGATGAGTTGGCAGATGAAATTTCAAAAAGGTTTGGATTTAAATATGTTAAAACCGACAGCAATAGCAACTAGCCTATTTTTCTTTTTTGCAACAATTCCAGCATTTGCTCAAGAAACAACAACAAGCACTGAAACACCAGGAGTTTTTACATTCTTAGAAGCAGGCGCTCCTGCTCCGTTTGCTGGAACATTATTTTCTCCAGAAGCCACAGCGGAAATACTCGGAGAATCCAACAACACTGATTTACACTGCAAGCTCAAAATAGACCAAAAAGTGGCAGAAATGTCAGCCAAATGCAAAGTTGACATTGATCTGCTCAAGGTAGACCTTCAACACGAGAAAGAATACAGTAACTTAATTCTTACCCAAAAAGATAAAGAAATTGAGCAGCTCACAGAATTGGCTAATGAACCAAGCTATAATTGGTTATGGGCCACTGGTGGAGTTGTTGCCGGAATTCTATTAACTTTGGGAGTTGTATCGGCTGTAAATGGAATTACGAAATGAAAGATCCAGAACATCTCATAAAAGTCGAACAAGCCATTCAGGAAAAGTATGGTGAAGAAACCATTCAGAATCCTAAAGCAACTTGGGATCAAGATAAAGAAAAGGAATATCTCAAACAAATTAAAAAAATGGCTAAGGCCGAGAAACCAAAAGAGAAGATTGAAGTTGAAGGCGTTTTAATGCCAAAGAAACTATTTAGGAAAGAATCAAAGCGCACTTGTCCAGAATGTAAAATTTATTCTTTTGATATGAGAGATGATTTATATATGGCAAAGTTTAAACACTGTTATACGTGCTATTTGAAATCTTGTTTGAGGGAAAAAAATAAGAATGGCTGAAAAAAGTAACATTATAGATATTGTAAATGGAATCTCACAGGCTGCTGCGAATGCGTATGACGGTGCATTAGACGATAAGGGCGAACCATTAAAGGTTGGTCTTAAACGAGAAGAGGGAAACCCCATTCTTGATAAAAGAGTAATGGATGGTTTTAATGTCGGCATGGCTGGAAATATTTTAAACATTAAATACCAGGGTGAGATTATGCTTAGGGATGTTTATAAAGGTGATTTCGAAGGTGAAATGGCTCAACGACTTCAAGACATTGCTTCCTTCCTCAAGAAAGAATACAAAAAGATTACTGGTAATTCTCTTACATTAACCAAAGAAGACAAAGAACCCGATGTTCTGGTTCAAAGCATGAGTCATATTCGTTCGTGGGTTCAAGCAAATCAAAGATTTAAGATTGGTGGAATGCCTGAACCAGAAGAAATGGGAACCACCGTCGAAGAAAGATTATCTAAAGCAATGAAGGATTGGATTGGTTTTGGAAAAGATAAGTTTCCGAAAACTAAGAAACCAGAAAACGTTAAGGGAAAACGTGATGAGGAACCTAAGACGTGATAAAACTAACAGAAAAGAAAATACAGCAAATTATTAAAGAAGAGGCTGAAAAGTTTTTGGACGAACCATATGATGAAAGATTTGATTTAGTTCTGGAAAATATTACAAATCTTTCGGAGGCGCTGCCTCGGGCTGATAGGATGGCGCAAGAAAGAGCACAACGAGCGGCGCTTGCAAAGGGTGGTGATACCGACGAACCTTTACCAGATGTGCGCCCTACTTGGAAACAAAAACTTGGTGGCGCAGCTGCTGCAACTAAAAAAGCTGCTGGGGCGGCTGGGGCTGCAACTAAAAAAGGGCTTGATAAGTTTAGAGCTTCCGACATTAACCAAAAAGGTGGAGAAGCTGCGATAAATCTTGGAAAGAGAGCTGCATCTGGCATAGCAAAAGCGGGCATTGGCACGTTGGGTGCAGCAGGTAAAGGAGTTGGGGCAGCCCTAGGTGGTTTGGCCAAGGGAGCGATGGGGGCATTTCAAGCTAAAACTCCAATGCAAAAATTAGCAAAAGCACATAAAAAGGCACGAAAGGCTGGGCTCGATAATCAAACAATTTTGCAACTAGGCAAACTTCTTCAAAGCGGAGCACTTTCAGAAAAACAAATTGCCACTATAAGATTAACAGAAAAGTGTCTTAAAAGCGGCAAAGTCAAAATCGTTAAAGAAGAAAAAGATCCCATTATAATTGATGTATAAAACAGTTGACTAATTATCATGTATGTCTCAATACCTTTCCAAAAAAGATCTTGTTAAAGAAATTGTCAAGTGTGGCAAAGATCCTGTTTACTTCATAGACAATTATTGTAGAATTGCTCACCCACAACGTGGACAAATTCCTTTTAAAACTTGGGACTTTCAACAAGACCTTCTTCATAAGTTTAATGATTATCGAAATAACGTTATTTTAAAATCCCGTCAGATGGGGATTTCAACAATTACTGCTGCATATGTTTCGTGGATGATGTTGTTTCATCGCGACAAGAATATTCTTGTAATTGCAACCAAATTCGCCACAGCATCAAATCTTGTTAAAAAGGTTAAAGCAATGATAAAGGCGTTGCCCCCTTGGTTTGACCAAATTGCCTCAATTGCCATTGATAATAGATCATCATTCGTTTTGAACAATGGATCAGAAATTAAAGCATCATCAACATCTGTCGATGCGGGTCGTTCCGAGGCATTATCATTATTGGTTGTTGATGAAGCGGCACATATTGAGGGCTTCGATGATTTGTGGACAGCACTTCAACCCACAATGGCAGCTGGTGGGCGATGTATTGCTCTTTCTTCTCCCAATGGCGTAGGCAATTGGTTTCATAAAACATATGTTGCGTCAATTAATGGAGAAAATGACTTTCATCCAACAAAACTTCATTGGACCTTACACCCAGAAAGGGATCGGGCGTGGTTTGAGGAAACAACACGCAACCTTTCACGAAGGCGAGTAGCGCAGGAGTACGAATGTAATTTCAATGCTTCTGGAGAAACAGTCATCCACCCAGATAATTTAAATAAAATAGAACAATTATGTTGTGATCCCAAACACCAAACAGGTTTTGATAGAAACTTTTGGATTTGGAAAGAATATATTCCAGAAAGCAAATACTTAATTGTTGGAGATGTTGCGCGAGGAGATGGAAACGACTACTCTGTTTTCCACGTTTTCGATACCACCACAATGGAACAAGTGGGTGAATATAGGGGAAAACCCACAACTGACCTATTTTCAAGAATTTTATTTGATGCTGGTAAAGAATATGGAGAGGCGATGGTCATCGTCGAAAACAATAACATCGGCTTCTCAGTTTTGGAAAAACTCATTGACGCCGGTTATCCAAATCTATATTATTCTACTAAAGGAACTCATGAGTATGTTGAACAATATCTTGCAGAGGGAGCCACAAATACTGTTCCAGGCTTTACTACGTCTCAAAAAACGCGACCTTTAATCGTTGCCAAACTTGAAGAGTTCATTAGAAACGAACTAATTACTATTAATTCTGTCAGGTCACATCAAGAATTAAAAACATTTATTTGGAAAAATGGCAGACCGGAGGCGCAAAGAGGATATAATGATGACTTAGTAATGTCGTTGTCTATTGCTTGTTGGGTCCGCGATACAGTATTAGAAGAGAACACTAGAGACTTGCAATATAAGAGAGCCTTTTTAAATTCAATGATTAGTTCAAACACTAAATTAAATACGACAATTCCTGGCATGGAAGGCTACAAAAAGGTTGAATCTTTTGATAGAATAGGACAGGCTGAAAAAACTTATAAAGAGTTTGGTTGGTTAATAAAAGGATAAAATAAATGGCATACCCAAATAATAGCGCTGATAATAAAAACACTAAAAACCCTAGAAACTCTGAATCATTTCTTTATAGGGCATTGACCAAGTTGTTGTCTGGTCCACTAACACAACATCAAAAACAAAACCCTCGCCAACTTAAAAGATGGCAACTCGATAAATATAAGTTTCAGTCTGCCGCAGGACTGCCATTCAAAAAAACCTCCTATAACCCATTTGATAATCTTTATGCTAATGCTACAGCCAATGCTGCGCGGGCAGAAAGATATATTGATTTTGATCAGATGGAATATATGCCAGAAATTGCTTCCGGCATGGACATTTATGCTGATGAGATGACCGTATCTTCACCAGTGCAACCACTTCTTGTTATTAATTGTCCCAACGAAGAGATTAGATCAATTCTTCATTCTCTCTTTTATAGTGTTCTTAACATAGAGTTTAATATATTTGGTTGGTGTCGCAGTATGTGCAAATATGGCGATTATTTCTTGTATATGGATATCGATGAGACTTTGGGTGTTAAATCCGTTGTCGGTTTACCACAGTCTGAAATTGAAAGATTGGAGGGAGAAGATAAAACTAATCCCAATTATGTTCAATTTCAATGGAATAGTGGCGGCTTAACTTTTGAGAATTGGCAAATTGCTCACTTTAGAATTCTTGGAAATGATAAATATGCTCCTTATGGAACTTCAGTTTTGGAAGCATGTCGGCGCATTTGGCGGCAACTTCAATTATTGGAAGATGCGATGATGGCCTATCGAGTTGTTCGGTCGCCAGAACGTCGAATCTTTTATATTGATGTTGGTGGCATTGCAGAAAAAGAAGTTGAACAACACATGCAAAGAATTGTTACTCAAATGAAGCGCAATCAAGTTATTGATCAATCAAGCGGACGTGTTGATTTGCGTTATAATCCCATGAGTGTCGATGAAGACTATTTTATTCCTGTTCGTGGAGGAACATCCAATACTAGGGTTGAATCATTACCTGGAGGAACTTATACAGGTGATGTCGATGACGTAAAATACCTAAGAGATAAGTTGTTTTCTGCTCTTAAAATCCCGGCCTCTTATCTTACACAAGGAGAAGAAGGTTCAGAAGATAAAACTACTTTAGCTCAAAGAGATATTCGTTTTGCTCGCACAATTACAAGATTGCAGCGAAGTGTGGTGTCAGAGCTTGAAAAGATTGCAGTAATTCATTTATACACTTTGGGATATAAAAATAAAGATCTTATTTCGTTTAAGTTAAGATTAAATAATCCTTCAAAATTAGCTGAATTGCAAGAACTTGAGCATTGGCGCACGAAATTTGATATTGCCTCCAGCGCAACTGAAGGTTACTTTAGCAGGCGATGGATGGCTAAACACATTTTTGATTTATCTGACGAAGAAGTTGTTCGTAATCAGAGAGAGATGTTTTACGACAAAAAACTTGATATGACCCTGGAACAAGCAGGAATGGCGGCTGAAGGAGCTGGTGGCGAGATGAGTGGTATGGATATGATGGGTGGCGAAGAAGGCGCTCTTGGAGCTGGCGAAGAAGGCGCTCTTGGTGCTGGCGAAGAAGACGGCGAAGAAGAAACCTTATTGGCATCACCTGATATAGGGGCAGGAGGAGAAGCCGCTCTAGAAGCCCCAGGAAAAAGAAATGAGATGAGTTGGTTGCCAATAGACCGATCAAAAGGTAAAAAACATATTCCCGTGAAGTCAGATAAGAGAGGAATGGGCGCACGAAAAAGAAGTTATCAAGGACATTATTCTCAAGAAACGGCCAAAAATACCCCAAGAAATATTTTTAAGGGTCAATCCGAGCTTAACAGCTTGGCCAGAGGTATTTATGAAAACTTGGAAACTAATTATACAGAGAAGCATGAAACAGAAGAGCTTGAAATTTTACAAAATGATGTGGAAATTCAGCGGTTGATTGAAAATCTTGAAAAGAAGGACATAAAGAATGACAAAGTTTAAGCATAATAAAAAAAGGAACAGTGCCTTTCTTTATGAAGTTTTGATTCAAGAGTTAACCAAGGCTGTCTTTTCTAAAGATGATGGTAAGCAAAATAAAATTGTAGCATTGATTAAAGAATCGTTCTCGCGAAATTCTATGATGTATCGAGAACTAAAACTTTATCGAGCCATCACTCACACCAAAGATGTTAATATTTTGACTGCTGAAAAAATTATCAACGAAGTAAAAATTCGACATCGAGATATTGATAAAAAAGAATTAATGTCTGAACAAAACAAACTCGTTAGAAAAATTAAAAACTCTTTATCCACTACCGCATTTTCTAATTTTGTGTCAAATTATAAGAATTTGGCTTCAATTGAACAAATCTTTAATAATAAAATCCCTGTTAAATCTAAAATTCTTTTAGAGAACGAACTTGTTGACAAAATGTCTTCTGATAAAACTGGATCAAAAATGGTTCCCATCGACAATATTGTTTACAAGTCTTTTGTTAAAAGATTTAATGATGAATATGGAACTAAATTATTACAAGAGCAGAAGATTCTCTTAAATAAGTTTATTGCGTCTTTTAATAATAATGGAATTGAACTAAAAACTTATCTAAATGAAGAGATTGGAAGATTAAAGGAACAATTAAAAAAATCATTCTTAAAGAAAGAGTTTATATCTGATTCCCAAATGTTAGAAAATGCAAAAAAAGTATTAAAAACCTTGGAATCTTATCAACAACAAAAACCAGATAAAGAAATGGTAGAAGAGGTTATAAAAATACAAGGACTCCTTCAGGAACTTCAATCAGATGCCCATTAATATTAAAATAGATCCGAACATCACTCCAGAAGAAGCGGCCCAAGCAAGCCGACCGGCACCGGATGCCATTATTTCTTTGGAAGTAAGAAAGACTATTGATGGAAAAATAATGATCTTAGACCACTTGCACTTAGATATTGTTCTGGATACATCTCAAAGCAAGATTACAACCTTTCCCAAGAAAGAGTTGACCGATGAGATATACGGGTTTCAAAACAATTATTTCAACTTTTTAACTCAAGCTGGAATTATATTACCCGAGAGTGTGCAAGCTGGAAATGTTTTTGGTAGTTTGGAAGCGGCATATCCTGAAGCTGTGGATGAGGGTGTAAACTCTACTCAAGTTGTATTGCTGTCAACAAAGCAATTTATTGATAAACAATCACCTGCTTTGGAGGCGCAAGAGTTTATAGAAAACGAACTAGAAGATCACCTCGTTGATCCCACCCCAGAAGATTCAACTAAACTTGGGGAAGTGCCTCAAGAGCCGAAGAAGGGTTCAATTACCCCATCTCGTATTCGTCGCTATTTAAGTGGTTATGGATATTATTAATGAATTTATTGCTATTTGTTCTTGCTGCTTATGGGCTTACGCAAATTGTAGTCTACGGAAGAATTTTTAATAAAATCAGACCAACGCATCATTTTTTTCACTGTTCTATGTGTATGGGTTGGTGGGTTGGTCTTTTTTTGTGGGCAATTAACCAATACACAGAACTATTTACATTTGACTATTCCATAGCTACTGCGTTCCTTTTGGCGTGTATTAGTTCTGGGACATCATATGTGTTGAATATGGTTTTTGGAGATGAAGGAATAAATTTAAGAAATAGGGGTGAGAATAATGTTTGAAAATGCTTTCATAACAAAAAGGCGTGTGTTGCGACCAGTTCGACGCTGTAAAGCGGGGTGCAGTCTCGTGCGGGGTGAGCCCGCATTTTAATAGGAAATGAATTATGAGAATCAGTAAAGAACGATTTAAAAGAATAATCTTAGAAGAACAACAAAGGCTTCAAGAAGACTTAGATAAAGACGAAGAAGCCAGGGTTGCTCGGATAGTTTATATTTTACTAGGAAAAGCCAGGGAAAAATTTGAAGATTATTTGGGAGAATTAATTGATGGCGAAGAAGCTTCACCAGAATTTAACTTGTTGCATGACGCTGTGGGTGATGCTTGGAGAGTGGCGGATAAAATTTTAACTGGTGGTGAAACTAAAGATGCACTTCCAAATCTTTTTGAAATTAAAACAGATTTATCCTCATTATCTAGCGAATTCGATGTGTCAGTGCAGCGTTTGGTTAATAGCATTACCCGCAAGGATGAGCCTGATGTAGCGCACAAATTTATGGAGTTATATAAACAAATAAGCAACAGGTCGGAAACAGGAGAAGCTGATTTTTATCAAGAATTGGGGAGAGCACTTAAAGAAATTGGCGGTGATGTTGAGGCGCACGGACACCAGTCGGAAGAACCCACAAGTAAAATAGGTAGGTCCACACTCGGTCGCTCCCCTTCAGTAGAACGCGGAGATGTGTTTAGGTCACCTGGAATGCCAGATATTAGGATTGACGAGCGAGAAAATTCGAATTTAGCAAAGAAAAGAATTCGGGAGAAACAAAAAAAATGAGTAAATACATCTTAAGAGAATATTATGAATTATGTGCTGGTGGAGTCTGTCAAGATTTACTCACAGAAGACGAAAAACGACAGGTCAAAGAAGGCGCAGTATTTCTTTCTGGTGTAATGCAGCGCTGTGATGAGCAAAATGGAAACGGCAGGGTTTATCCTGGTCCAATCTTACAGCGTGAAGCAAAAAATTATATGAAAGTGGTTAAAGAAAACCGTGCGTGCGGGGAACTTGACCACCCAGAAGATTCAGTGGTTAATCTTAAAAATGCCTCTCACATGGTTACATCCCTTTGGTGGGAAGGAAAAGATTTAATGGGAAAGGTTAAGTGTCTCAATACTCCTGCTGGTTTAATTCTTCAAGCTCTTATTGGTGATGGCGTTAAATTAGGCATATCTTCTCGTGGTCTTGGTTCAGTTCATGAATCGCAAGGACAAACCCTTGTTGAAGATGATTTTCAACTAATTTGTTTTGATATTGTATCCGAACCTTCAACACAAGGTGCCTATATGATGATGAACGAATCAAAGAAAAATCAAGTTTGGTCAAAAGCAGACCGTATAAATCGCTTATTAAATGATATTATTGGAGAGAAATAATGGCAGAGACGCTTACAGAAAGAATGAGCAGGTTAGTTGATGAAAGGCGACAAGAAGATTTGGCAGCAGCAAACGCTCAAATGATTGCCGAAGAAGCACAAAAAGCAGCTGTATTAGCCGCAGAAGATGTTGATGCTAAATTGTCTGCTCTCAAAGCAGAGTTGGATCCGCAAACAGATACTGAATTAAAGGCCAAAGGCAGGCGCTATCTTCAGAGTAAACTTACTCAATCAAAAGAAGTAGAAGACGAAAAGGCACGGCGAGGTGGTTGATGAAAAGAAATGAACTAAAAAATGTTTTAAAACCTCTTATTAAAGAATGTATTAAAGAGGTTATTTTTGAAGATGGCACTCTTTCGGGCATTATTACAGAAGTTGCTCAAGGGTTATCTAATGTTCAAGGAGTTGCTCCTCAACCAATTGTGGAAAAAAAGATTATTAGATCAAATGAACCATCACAAGCAGTTTTGGAAGCTCGCAAATCTCTTGAAGAAACCAAACAAAATCTTCAAAATTCAACTGGTTTAAAGGGAATCTTTAAAGGAACAGTTCCTCTACGTTCGGGTGGCGGAAGCAAAAATTCTCAACATGGGGCACTAAAAGATATGGACCCAAATGATCCTGGTGTTGATATTAGCGGAATTATGAAAGTTGCGGGGGGCGCATGGTCCCAACTAAAGTGAGAAAAAAATGCAAGTAAAGATTAGAAAAAATGAACCAATTGAAAATCTTATTAAAAGATTTGTGCGCAAGGTAAAGAAGGCAAAAATTATTGAAGAGTGTAGAGAAAGAGAATATTATAAAAAGCCCTCAGAAGTGGCGCGTGAGAAACATTCTCGACGATTGGTTGAACTCGAAAAACAAAAACGAAAAGAGCGAGCAAACAGAGAAGATTAGAAAACTAATTATATGAAAGGATTATAAATTATGTCAGTTTTTGATAGTGGAAGAAATAGATTTAGTGCTGGTCTTGGTTCTGTTGGATCTTATCAAGTGTCTGGAGTTCCTTGGATTACTGGGTCTGTCGCTCTTGCGGCTGGAGCAACAGATAAGCTTACATTTCCCACAGTAGCCAAATCTATAACAATTATCAATACGGATGGGTTGGAGGCTACCGCAGATGTTGAATTAAGGGTGCATTTTAATGCACTTGCG
>Ga0098061_1001202_pt1 | contig 12573 bp, 7 predicted proteins | sample 22_taG_FD_92579 | JGI IMG/M metagenome (GOLD analysis project Ga0098061, IMG submission 92579) | Marine viral communities from the Subarctic Pacific Ocean - 22_ETSP_OMZ_AT15343 metaG | ecosystem: Environmental > Aquatic > Marine > Oceanic | place: Subarctic Pacific Ocean | collected 2015-01-20 | reverse complement strand
TATATCGCCAGCTGCCGTCCCTGTAAAAAAAGTATCAGTTCCTCCAGCTATACCTATAGTTGCCTTGCTAGCATTAGTTCCCATTACTATCTTAGATAACGTTGATGCGTCTCCAGATAAAATTTGTACATTACCTGTAAAGTATGAATCTCCCCATCCTTTAGAAGATGTTCCTAAACCGCCTTCACTATCAGCTCTAGGTACTATTTTTTTTGTTGCCATATCTTTTTATTTTTATATTATTATTAAACTGCCTCAGGCATTATATCATCATCACTATCTATTTCCCAACATCCTCCAGGAGCAGGTGTTACCTCTGGCATTATATCTCCACTTCCATCTAAATCCCAAGTATCACAGAAATCTGTAATTGTATCTTGAGGCTTTAACTCTGTAGCTGAAGCTTCAAAGAAACAACATAATACCCAAGCACTTAATGCTCCATAACTTGTACTAGGAGCACTTCTCAGACCTAGACCTAATGCATTACTAGGAGCCATTACTTATTATATGCTATAATCTTACCACTCTGTATTCTTACTACTTTAAAGTCTCCATAATAAGGAACTCCTGTTATTAACTCTAGATTTGTTGTAAAAGCACTGCCATTTTCATTCCAATTAACTCGACAGTCAGTTGCAATAAGTTCTGTGCCATCTTCTATAGCCACTATACAATACCAATCACCAGAATGTTCAGCAGTATCAGTTATTACCATTGCGCCCTGCATCCCATAAGAAGCATTTAATAACTGCTCATTATCTGACTTTACTATTTGATTATTTCCTATTATTCCCATAATTTTATTTTTCTAAGATTAAAAATTCTATTTTTGGTGTTCCTACTTCAGCATCTGTGTATATATAACTATTATTTGCAAGAGGTATATACATAAATTCACCTGGAGTAAGTATAGCTATTTTATGATATGCTGGACCAGTTATTTGAACATATATATTCACATCTTCTCCCTCTATCGAAGATTTATTTATAATATATAAATATACTTTTTTATCAGTACTATTAAAAGATCCTATAGGTAATGCTGTAGGATCAGTACCAACTACATAAGTAGGAGATGTAGTTTTATTATAAGACTGACCATCTCCTTCGCCCGTAACTGATATTTCATTCGTTATATTAATAGGTACGGTAAACATATCACCACTAATTAAAGTTATTTTTGATGTTAATTTTGTCATTTTATTCTTCTTTTAATATTAATTGAATACTACTTAACTGTTTAGATGTAATATCTAATGGAAGATGTCTTTCAGAAATTTTAAATAAAAATACTTCGGCTTCTTCTTCCATTAAAGAGTTAAACTCTTCTATTTGTACTTTTCGTTCTTCAATTAATTTTGGATTATTATCTACTGTTTCCAATTCTTTTATTTCTTCTATTTTTCCTTCTTTCTCAAGTACTTGAACCTTTTGAGCTAATTCCATAAACTCAGGAGTTGGAGCAGATGCTTTTTCAATATCTTCTAATTCTTTCTTAATAATAGCCATATTTTTGGTTACTTTAAGAGCAAATTTTACTCCTTTTAATTCTTCTACACTTTGTAGTCCACCCATTAAATCTCCCAATTGTCTATTAGTGTACTTTTCTTTTTTTAGCATTGTTACTGTTGTCATTTTTAAATTATTTAGTTATTATTTAGTTTTACGCTATTATACTTTACTGTAATAAGGAATGTAGCGTACGTCACTCCCTACTAATATTTTTGCCATACCTACCATTGTCCAAGCTGCGCTATGTGGTGCTGCCACTGTAGAGCCACTTGTGTCTCCCGCTGGTTCGGTATCTAAGTTATATCCTGTTCCAGATCCTGCACTTCCATCTAATTTCATAAATGCATAATCTACATCATCTTGATCTAAAGTTATACAAGGAATTGCTCCAGTTACACTTTGCTGATTAATTTCTAAAGTTGCATCTGGAGTTATAGATGAAGTATTTCCAGATTGAAATGAAGATCTAGAATTATTTTTTACATTAAATGTAGTATATACATCTGCTCCATTCCAAGTTTGAACTATAAAATTACCAGAAGTACCAGAAGGAGATGTTCCACAACTTACTACTACATTTCCTCCATCTCCTCCTCCTATACCATTACCTGCATATATTGTTGTATTTCCTCCAGCCTGTCCTGAAGTTGTTGCATTACCCCCATAAATACCTAAACTATAGCCAGCTCCAGATGCAGGGGCAGCTACTTTAATAGTTCTAGTTGCACTACCAGTCATTAAAATATTACCATCAAGATTTAAAGCCTCTGTATTAACATAATTACCACTAGCTCCTACATATATATTATTACCTGTAACTCTTACTCCTGCACTTGTTCCATCCGCGCTAAGATATCCTGTTCCAAGATCAATATCATTATTTGCCATATCAAGATCTCCTGTGGCTGTTCCAACCCATGTATTTACAGCAGCTGCCCATTCAGGAGCAGTAGCCCCAGCATTTACAGTTAATACCTGAGCTGCAGTTCCTAGTGCTAGCGTTGTAGGATCTGTAGCTCCATCTCCATAAATTATAGTACCTGCCGCCAAAACAGACATAGCTGTTACAGCTCCGGTACCACTACCTAAAAGAATTCCTCCATCAGTTAATGTTGCTGCTCCAGTTCCACCATTTGCTACAGGTAAAATTGTAGTTCCTACATCTTCAGTTAAATTTACTGCAGATAAAAAAGCTGATACTCCATTATTACACAAACTTAAATCTAATATATTTTCTCTTAAACTAAAAGATATATTATTTGTTTCTTGAGTAACTGATATAAATTTAGAAGAAGATACAATACTTCTTAAATTCATTTGTTTACCATTAACTCCCATATTTTTAAATACAGATGCTCCTGTACCATGTACTATAGGTGGTAACTCTTTAGTAACATCATCAAGTAAAACTCTATTAGCTATTCCTGTAGTTGTATCTTGAACATATACATACATATTAGAATTTGTACTTAACTGTTGTACTGTTTTTGGTGTTAAAGTTTTTAAATTTAAATTTGCCATTATATTTTATTTTTTAAAAGTCAAAGCCAAGATTAGTAGGAGTTATATCCTGCTCATCATCACTTACTATAAGTTCGGTATCACAGCTTGGACATAAATCTTCTAAAAATTTCGCCCAAGATACTAAATCTTCTACTGTTATACATGTATTTAGGTTCTTAATTAAATATTTTATTAGAATAACTTTCCACACATCTTGTATGCATAAAGTATTTTCTATTAATCCTGATGCTAATTTGGAATATAATATATTAGTCATTGTACCAATACATTCCACCAAATCAGATAATATTCCATCATCAGTAGTCCATGTTCCTCCCGCATCTTCACATGGACCTTGTGACACATAAGCAGGATCAGAACAATATCCACAATCTAGTGGTAATGTACAATCTTGATCATCTGCAACAGCGCATATTACCTCTCCATTAAGTATTCGTAAACATCCGGTATCACAAACATGTCCATATGCAGAAGTTAATACATTTATAAGATTTTCAGATGAAAGAAATTGTCCATATAATTGTCCTGTTACTGACCCTGGTGTATTATAATAAGGATTTAGTACATCTAATCCAGTTATATTATCTGAATATATAGGACCATGACTCCTACTACTAATAGGTACATTATTAATATCAGTAATTAAATATTGATCAATATCATCTCCAATATTTGCAGTAGATAAGATTGTTAAAACATCTGCCATACCACTAGTTACTCCTTGGAATAAATCAAACGCTATACCTGCAGGAGCAGGAATATTAGTAGGAACTGTCATAGCAGATGGATTCTGCACTGCAAATTTTAAAGTATATTGTCCTGCTGGAAGCGCCAAAGTAAAGAAACTATATTCTGAATATCCCTGACTTTCTTCTAATGTATTTTGACTTCCAAGTGTATTTAAATTTGTTATTACAGTATCACAATTTATATCAAATTTCCATGCGCCATCACACGCAACTGCTAATACAGTTTGTATTGGAGCTGTAAACGATACTTCTATTAAAATATATAACCATTCATCTTCAGGAGTAGCTATCGGAGCAAAAGCTTGTCCATTAAGCCAAACACCGTTATCCCACAATCTACTCCATCCTGTACCTCCTACAGTAAATATATTTCCAGTAAATGTTATAGGACCAGGTACTAATATATCTCCCGATGCAGCATTAAATTCTATAGAACCTGCATTATCCTTAATATTAAATGTATTTCCTAGTATTATAGTTATAGGAAGTAAAGAAGCTTCAGCATACCAGGCAGCAGGTAATGATGAATAACTAGCAACAATAGAACCTGGAATATTTACAGGAGCAATAAATTGACGTATACTACCCAATGCTCCTACACTTCCATTATAAGTAGGTTGCACTGAAGATTCTCCATCACAATTTTCATCCCCACTATTAGGTATTCCATCAGGGTCTTGATAAACATATCCTGGAGGGCAATTACAATTACAATCTTCTGCTCCATATAAATTAAGATAACTTATTAATCCATTATCTAATTCTTGATTCAATATTGCTAAACATCCCATAGCATCTTTAACTATAATTCTATAATTTCCAGTTACTGCTGTTGGTAATAAATCATTAGCTAAAGATAAATTACTGAATGTTAAAACATTTCCAGCATCTAAAGTTACCGCTTGTCCTATATTAGATCCAAAATCTTGTGCTCCTGTTATTCCAGAAGCATCAACATTAATTCCATTTAAATTTATAAACTGATTTAAACCTGCAGGAATAGGAAGTCCTTGATTTATACAAGTATCATATCCTGTTATAGCACTATGACAAGAAATAGCTATATCATAAGGTTCAACTCCTCCTGTTATTGATATTTCTATCTTACCATCACTACCTCCTATTAAAGTTATATTGTTAAACGATAGTAGACTAGCTGATAAACTAGATGCAGCATTTAAAGTAACATGATGATTCACATATATATAATTAGCATAACATCCATTACAAAGACTAGGACACAAAGATAAATCATTAGGATCTGCATATACAGCACTTGCACAAGCACTATTATCTCTAACCCATACATCATATGCTCCTGGTAATAATGTTAAAAATGTAAAACTTGCAGCATTAGAATAAGTAACACCGTTAATAACAAGAACTCCAGTTGCTATTGGTATTGACCATGTTAATCCACCATCAGCTGAAAATTGTAAAAATCCACTATCTCCTCCATAGGCCTGAACTGTCATAGTTCCATCTTGACATCCATTAAGGCAAGTTATATCAGTTGTAGTTATATCTGCAACATATACTTTAGGGTCATTTATTATATAAGTTTCAGTTGCAGAACCTCCACATCCATCTGTTACTGTAATTCTATATGTCCCAGGATATAAACCTAGACTAGAAATATGAGTAGTAGAATTAAATACAAAAATACCTGTTACAAATGCATTCCCAGCCTGTACAAAATCAGCAGTTATATCAACAAAAGTTCCATTACTAAGTGCATCATATTCAAATAAAACTGCAGACCAAGGATCAAGAGGAAGATTAGTATTACCTCCTGTTGCTATAACTTGTATACTTCCATTACAATTACAAGTACCACATCCAGAGTTTGTACATCCACAGCAAGTAGGTTGTATTATAGTTTCTGTAAGTACTATAGGAGTAGCTACGTGAGTAGCTTGTGTTATTGAGTAAACATCAGATAAACATGAATTAGCTCCAACAGATTGGAAATAATAAGTAGTTCCTTCAACAAAACAGAAATTTTGAACAACTGCAGTTCCTGGTGGAAAATTCAAACTACCAGAATGTTGCGTAGCATCACATACAGCGTCAGGACCTAACCATAAATATGGTTGACCTCCCCCCATTAAATTAGAAGCAAATGGCCCTCCTTGTACAGTTACATAATTAGCTGCTAATAAATCTCCTGCTCCAGCATATACAGTTGCTATTCTTATATCTAAAGGGAAATCTCCAGCTAAACATTGTACTCCTATTCTACCGTCACATCCTCCAGAACAATCTGGTGGAAGACTAGTTAATGTTAAAACTTCAGCAATATCTGCGCCTCCCGCTAAAACTATAGTTAATGAATCAGTTTCACCAGTTGTAGTATCTGTTACGATAACTGTATAATTTCCTATAGTAGCTAATCCAGTAATATCTTGAGTAGTTGCAGAATAACCACCAGGTCCTGACCAAAGATAAGTAAAACTATGTCCTAATGTCCCACAAAGATTTGCACCATCTACTGTTAAATCAATTGATCCGGCACTTCCTCCGCATGCTATATCAATTTTTGTAGCACTTAAACATAAATCACAAAGTCCTACACCTACAGTATGAGGACCACTACTATCTGTACATCCTGAAGCATCGGTGACTTCAAGCCAATAATCACCGGGCAAAGCTGCTGTATAAGACAAACTATTATTTCCAGCTCCTGTTGCTGCGATAGTTAAACCTGCATTTGTATACCATTGATAAGTATATGGACTCGCTCCTCCTGTAGCTGGTCCAGAAGTAAGTGATCCATCAGCTGCTTGTGGATTAGTACAAGAAGCATCTACTATAGTTACCCCAACAGGTAATACTGGAGAACCGGGAGGACAAGGAACACTAATAGGATAAGAACTAATACATCCATTTGCATCTTGTATTTCATACATTTGATTAGGACCACTATTACAGGCTATATCTCCAAGCATACAGACCGTACTTACATTATATGGTTGAAAAACTGGAGGTGTAGATCCGTCACCATTAGTACCATCAGATGCAGTAAATTTAAACGAATAAGGAGGGGTTCCTCCTGATACAGTTGGAGTAAAACAGATTATAGCACCAAAATACGTTCCACCAGGAATACTCAAAGAAGTACACGGAGTTACAGACGAAGTTAAAGAAATAGCAAGATTAGCTGATGATGTACCTACATATGTACCCCCCTGAATCATACAACTACTAAAATGAGCTGATGCATTAGCATGATTAGCACAATCAGTAGTTTGTATATCATCAATAACAACAAAGTAAGTTGTACCGGCATTTAAACCTGTAAAAACATTAGATATTTGTGGTCCTACAACATTCGTTTCATTACCACTAGCGTAATAATCTGTTTCAGATAAAAAATACCAAAATTTAACATGACATGCAGCGTTATAAGGAGAAGGAGGAAGTGGTGGAACTGGTATAGTTATACTACAAGTTGACGTATTACACCCAACACATGTTACAGTGGCAACTCCAACTGTAGGTATAGGAGCAGCATATAATTCAGTATCTATCGTTTGTGTACATCCAAGACCATTATCAAAAGTTATTATATATTCTGCTGGAACACCAGGACTTGATCCACTATCTACGCATATACCAGGCGGATTAAATCCTGCAGAAACCCCCTGGTTAAAGGTTTCAAAAAACCAAGCTGTTGCATTAGAAGATGGTATACTAAAAGTTGCTGGTAATTGTCCTGCAGTTGCTCCACAATTAGTACAACTGTCTATAGTATATGTTGCACTTCCTGTAAGTAATGTAGGTTCATTTATCCATATCCCTATTACTCCCAGACATAAATTACATTCTGAAGGATGAATATTACTAAATCCTAAATTCCAAACTGCGTTTCCAACACCTAATGTAATAGTAGCAGAGTCTGTACATCCACATGGATCAGTAGCTACTACTATATAATCACCCGACGTTAAACCTACTGGATGTTTAGCAAGTACTTGACCAGCTGGCACAATTCCGCCATTAGATCCTGCCCAAACATATGTTATAATACCGCTAATAGAACAAGTAGTTGATGCATTAGTCGTTATTGTTCCATTAACTCCTGCACATGTTGTAGGATCTGTACCAGTTAAAGAATTAATCGTTATAGTTTCTTCAGGATCAATAACACCTGTTCCTTCTACACAACATCCCTCATCATCAATTACTCTAATTACATAAGGATCCCCAATCCCATATAAACCAGTAGCTGTAAACGAAGTATTAGTAGTTGTGCCTAACTGATGTACGTATTCTCCAGTAGTACTATCAAGAACAAAATTATAAGTAGAATTATTTGGAGGACAAGAAGGACAAGAAGGTGCTTGTGCAGCAATAATTGTTACAGTATAAGGAGAAATACCACCTTGCCATACAAAATTAAGGCTTCCTGTATGTTGGGCACAATGAGGATTGGTAGGTGTTGATGAAACTGCAGTTAAAGTATTATTGACAATAGGAGGAAGTGCTTGCGTACCCGGGTCCCACCATTGTTCAAAACTGTCCGAATGCATATTATTCCACAATCCAGGTCCCTGAATAGACCCGACAGAAGTCGGCCAGGTATAACTACCTTCATGTCCTCGAATTATAACCTGCAGACTACATATATCTCCTGCACTAGCATATGGAGCTATATTATATTTTTTTAGTGAATTACCTTTATGTGTCACTCCACTACCACATTCTGAAGTTTCTATTTGTATCCATTCAGGCCCAAAATATGTAGCTGGTGCTCCAGTAGTAAGATTTGAAAATGCATAGTGAATTAAGATATACAAAGAACTAGTATTCGTTCGGCATCCTGTATCTTGAGAATTCACACCGCCATTAAGTGCTGATGAATTCCCTCTATCTGCCCAATAACTACCAGATAGTATTACATTAGCTGGTATTTCTAGTTGAGGAACAAACATCATTGACCCACAATTACTATTAGTACAATTTCTTAACGGTCGTAATATCCAATCTTGGCAATCTATCTTCGCTACAGATGGTACAAATTGCTCTACATAAAATGTACATCCGCTAAATGGAGCGACAAACCAATATTCATAATCGTCATCTCCCATACAATCCAAAACACATGCACTACCTTTTATATCTTTTGGTGTAATAGTAAAGTCTATAGGAGAACCATTCCAAACTAAAGACGTTATAAGACCTCCTGATCCGAAGTCAGGACCATTCATATATGGTCCAGCAGTAGCATGTTTACGAACTTCAATATGAGGTCCCAAAGAACCATCATAAGTATAATGCATAGCTCCACCTTGAACCCACTGCGGCTGTGCTGGCATAGTCGGGCACCAAGTACTGTCCTTCGATATAGTTGCAGGTTCAACAGCAGTAAGTAACAGACCATTTTCCCACTGTGTAGATGTAGGACATGGTGTAGCATTATAAACAAAACCTGTTACTTGAGGTTCATGATTCTCTCCACTCCAATTTCCTGTAGTAACTGGAACAACTCCATAATATCCTCCTCTATCTCCTGTTGCTACTTCATCATATTGCTGATCACCAATACCATAAACAGTATTACCTGTTTCTTTACTCATATTCATATACTGAAATGCAAACGAATACAATTCAGGGTCTAAATAATTAAGAGTATTTGGACCGCCTTGAATAGACGCTGAAGATGGATTAGGCATATATTGATACGGAATAGCCGAAGGATGCGTATTTTTATGAAGACTTTTCCATAACTGCGCAGTAGTGATAGATCCTGGTACTCCTAACATTCCATAATTATACATATAACTAGGATGAGCAGGCAATAGAGGAAAATCAGTAATAGTAATATGTAAACTTGATTCGTATGAAGTTACAACACTATATGCAGTATCAGATGAACTAGGAGAAGCATTATCAATATTATATGGAAATATATTATCAAATACAGTAGTTTGGTAAGGTTTTGTATGATGACCAGGTTTAAAAATATCTATATACCACGGTATTAAATTAGTAGCATTCGAAGCAAAAGATGTATAACTTCCATTAAGACCTACTTTAAAATCAATTTTATGACTTTGTCCTTTATATTTTTCATTTTGAGGAAGATAAATATGTCCTTGATTTAACTCCCAAATTTCATCTGTACAAGAAGTATGATAACTAGGCCAAACTTCTGTTCCCGTAGTAGTACAGTGACAATAAGTTCTAATAGCGCCAGTCATACTACTATGAACTGTATTAGAAGCTTCAAAAAATACACCTGAAGTTGTGAATCCTCCAGTACTCGTGGAATATAAACCATCATTCTGAAACCTATCTACTCCATGAGTTCTAACTACATCAGGAATAGTACCTATATGATCCCATGTAGAATTACCACTGTCCCATTTTTCTACCATTAAATTAAAGGAACGATATGGCTTCTCCATCACCTGTACTATAGTAGCTATTTCAGTTTGACTAACAGCTGGCATTCCAGTAATACACTGTGCTAAACAAGGAGTTTTAGTAATAAATATCTGTTTTCTACAATTAATTAACTCAGGCCCAGTATAATCGGTAGTAGAACCAGCATTCTTTTGCTGATCATATCTCCCAAACATAGTTTTAGCAAATAAATTAATAGCTATATCACCAGATATTGAATCATCATCCAGACCTGAAAAGTTGGTGGCACGATTTAAATTGGGAAATGTATTTGAATTAGTAAATGGGATTACAGCCCACTGATTAGCAGTAGGATATACACTATGACCAGGACTATAGAACCCATTTATATTAATATTATAAAAATCTGGATTTTCACTATCTTTTCTTAAATAATGATTTTGATCATTATATGCTCCATCAAGTTGCATAAATTCTCCATCTGCAATTTGAGTGACATTATGTGTAAATACATAATAACCATCAACATCATAATTACCAGAATTAGACCAAAAATTAGTAAGTGTAAATCTATAATTATTATCACGAATATCAGCTAAAGTAAGAGGATCAGTAGAGTAAACAACTAGAGCATAATGACACCCAGGTGTCACCCCCATAGTTTTATTATCTATTTTATTAGCTCCACCTCCATACCATCCAGCATGTACTTGTTCACAAGTGTTTATAAGAGATAATACACCTACTTCATCTGCTCTAGTATTTGCTTCTGTATGATCAATTGCTTGTAATACAAAATGTAATCCAGGTATCTGTACAGGCATATTTATATATATTTAACAGTTACAATCACAATCTTCTAGTCCACAAATTTCAATTGCTTTGTCATATTCTTCTATTGTTTTTTTGAATAAAGCTTGTGTTTGTACACATCCATTTAGATTTATTTCCATTCCTTTACTTAAAAGAAATATTTTACTAGCCTCATCTAAAATAGATACACATTCTTTACAAGTGCCACATGTACATGACACTAATTCTTTTACTTTCTTGGCAATACAGCAATTTAATTTACAATTTCCTACTATACCAATAGATATTTCTTCGATAAGATCTCCACTCATATCATATCTACGACATATCACTTTCATAATTCCATTAAGTTCCTCTGAAGTAGCCGAAGGAATATTAAGATAAGTTAATACTAAACTTCCAGTATTATCTAAATACTCTATATCTATATTCGTAGTACCAGAATTGGTAGTACTTCCGGGAGGATCAATTACCTCTTCTGAATTTAATTCATTGTGAAAATAAAATTCAAATTCTGCATCTATCCAATCAGTGCCTCCTGCTATAGTTAATGATTTACAATCTGGGGATAAAGTTGCTTCTAACGCCATATTAAAAAGTTTTTAAAAAGTTAATAAAAGGTAGGGGGTTTCCCCCCTTCCTTTAATTTAATTTAAATGATTACCATCCGAAGGTATCAATTACTTCATTCGTACCAGCATTAATCCCTAGGACAGTATCAATGGTAGAAGTACCATCAGCCCACGCTTCATCAACATAATGTTCTACTATGTAGTCACCATATTTAGCTGCGTCATTTATCTGATTACCCATTCTAGCATTGTAAGAACCCGGACCGTGATCAAAAGTATATACAATTGAATCATAATCTGTTCCTGCCACTGCAAATCTTTCTGGAGCAGAAGGAAGCCAAATTCTATTATGGTATCCTTGATAAGATTCATTTGCTTTTTCAGCATCTACTACTTGTCGTCCATTACCTTCACCATCAGTACCTACTGCTTTATAATTGTCTACAGCTCCAGTCCAAGATGCAGCACCTGTACTAACATCAAGAGCTTGAAAATCACTTTCCATATTTTTTGCAGTAACAACTAATGTAGCAATACCATTTGCATTTGTTGACCAAGGAATAGTTGGATCACCATTTATTGAATCTCTAATTGCATCACAAATTGTTGTTGCTGACGATCCTGATGCTGGAGTTGTATGTTCAAAATAATATACTTTACCAACATTTTCCAATGAATCATCTTGAGGATTAGTTTGATAGCCGTAACCTCCAGCTAAACCAGATCCTAATTGGATTAATTTAATTGCAAACATTGTACTAGCTGCATTTGTAGGAGTCCAAGTTGCTGTAGCTGCTACTTCATTAACATGAATTCTATACTCAATTCGTTTTAAATCTCCTCCATGTAATATAGGAGAGCATGTTGGAGGTCCAGATGTTTTTTGTTGAGTAAACTGAAATCTTGCTGCTTGCAAAACACCAGAATTCATAAACAAAAAGTTACCTGTACCATCACAATGCGCATTTGGAGTTGTATCAGTTACAGCATTTATTGCATCTAAACACCATATACCTACATCTCCGGCGCTT
>Ga0098061_1001200_pt1 | contig 12589 bp, 8 predicted proteins | sample 22_taG_FD_92579 | JGI IMG/M metagenome (GOLD analysis project Ga0098061, IMG submission 92579) | Marine viral communities from the Subarctic Pacific Ocean - 22_ETSP_OMZ_AT15343 metaG | ecosystem: Environmental > Aquatic > Marine > Oceanic | place: Subarctic Pacific Ocean | collected 2015-01-20 | reverse complement strand
GATATTTTAACTGGAAATTTAGTATTATCTTCAATCACATCTTTAATCTTCAATAAAAACTCCTTACCATCTCTCATACAAAAATCAAAAAGGAATGAATCGTATTGATATAATACTAATTTAGACTCGTAACCTTCTAACACTTTTTGTAGTTTTGAAATAACCTCCATATTATATTCTGTTTCATTCAATTGTATCAAATAATTGAATAATTTATTAGGATTCATATCCTGTAAATTATTTTTTCCTATTTTCCTATTATAAATATAAGATTTAACAGAAAACCTCTTATTATACTTTCCCCAATTTTCAGTAACATAATTTTTAACTAATTCAAAAAATGGTATAGTTTTTACTATATCTTCAGGAATCCCACCATATAAATACTTAAAACTTAATTTTTTACTTTCTTCATAATCTACACCATATTGTTTTCCTAAATATTCGTGTACTGAGCCATCTGGAAAATCATATCCTACAATATCGGCTATCAACCGTAAATGATAGGCATCATAATCCATTTCAATCAATACACCATCATCAAATCTACTTACAAACGGTTCTCTGCTACCATCACTTTTATTCATAGCTGAGAAATTTAATCCTCCATATTTATTAGCTGGTCTTCCAGTCAATGTATATGGATTATATTGAGTAAATACAAAATTATCTTTAGTTATGTGTCTTTGATACTGAAATGGTAACATATCACTTTTAACTTTTAATCCACTTGATTCTATAAAACTCAAATTATTAATTACTACATCATTATATTTCAAAAAAGTATCTGTAATATCACACACATCTAATACTCGTTCCATTTTATCTTTTATTTCTCTACAATATTCAAGATGCTTATTTATAGGTATCAGTTTATTAACATTATTTACTCTATGATATTTTTGTTTAAAATATGTATGAGCTGTTGTATTTATATTCTCAAATTTAAGTGGAGTATTAGTATTTAAATAATATAACATTCCTACATCAATCACATTATCCCAACTATAAATGTGATTTAATTCACTCTTATTATGTGTATAAATAGTCATATCATTTAATGATGTTAAATTTTCAAGTGATATACTTTGTGATTCACTATGGTCAAAACATATTATAAATTCTTCATCACAATACACATATAACAAAGACAACGCGTTGTTTAACGAATGTTTGTATGTGTCTGTGAAAATAGGAACTATAAAACACTTTGAATTTTTATAGTTTTGAATAAATTCATCAAACTGATATTGTTTTTCTAATACTTTCATATAACTCTAATTTAATACTTTTATAGCATGCAAAACAAGTACTTTTTTTTTATTGTTGATAAAATTCTAATATATTTCCAAGTTTGTCCTTTATACCTGGTAATTTTTCTTCTACCAAGTCTAATGTATCATTATTAGCTTCTTGAATACCTTTATGATAAATTCCTTGAGTATCTGTATAACCATTTAATCTGCCTCTTATTTTCCATATAATTTTTAATACTATATAAAAAGCATTATCTAATCCAGAACCGATATTACCCCAAGATATATATTGGTCTTTACTTATTTCTACAATAGGAGCTGTAGGAGAATTAGCTTGACGAGCAAAATACCTAAACATAAAAGTTTTTTTATAATCTTTTTCGCTAGGTTCTGGAAAATATACTATAGCATATTCCATATCTCTCGAATATCCCTTATTGTCTAATAAATTTTTATATAATTTTATTTCTTCTTCATTCATTTTATTATCTCTTAAAAAACTCCTTCTGTCGGTTGTGGTGTATGTCCAACTGGTCCATTTCCCTCAGGAACAGGTGGTGTGTTTGGTGGTACTTTTACGGGTGGTGGTATAGAAGCTCTCATTATACCATCAAATTTTGTTTTCCACCCATCTATACCTACTTCGTGTGTTACTGCCTTTACCATAAATACTACACCATTTCTAAAATCAATACCACTATCTGCATGTCGTTTACTTACTCGTGGTCTATATGCGCTTGGTAAATAATCAGTACTAAATGTATTACCCGGAAATATTCCTGCTATTCCATCTATTTCTAATGATAATTCTAATGGTAAAATAAAATCAGTTTTATAAACCGTTCCTTCTTCGGGTTTTTCTATTTCACCCTTTGCATTTGATGGACCGAGTTGGATGTTCTTTTTCATCATATCTATCAAATGGGCTGGAAGAATTTCTCCTGTAGTATATTCAGTAACTGATGAATGCATAGCTCTACCGGCAATTGATAACGCCTTACCCGTGGTCCCGATTGGGTCGGCTATGAATTCACTCCACCATTTTGCAGGTCCACCTTGCTGTTCGGGTGATGATTCTTCTGCTGCTTTTTCTTCTTCTGCTGCTTTTTCTTCTTCTGCTTTAGCTAAAGCTTTAGCATCTTCACCAGCTCGAGCTGCTGCTTCTTTGTTAGATATATTTTTTTCTATTTCACTCGCTTTCATTTCAGATACACTTGGAGGTCCCTCTCCTCCCCAATTCAGATTACTATTTAAATCAATACTTGATGTAGTCTGTATTGGTAATTCACCTGCTTTGTTGCCATAATAACTCGTTCCTGCTGAGAAAAATGCGTCTGGTAATGTAAATCCTTTAAATAATTTATCTTTTATATTCTCACCTTGTACTGCTGTCAAAGACTCAATATCACCTTCTTCTGGTTTAGGTGGATTTTTGTCCATTTGAACATCAACTTTATTAGAACCATACATAGCTGACAACATAGCTGTTGATGGGATTTTAGCAGTTAATGATTGATTTATAACTAAAGTATTATCAGAACGCCAAGTTGGAAAATAAAATATCTTAGTTGGGTCTGATGGTGTACTTCTCATGTTAGGGTTTAATAACTCTTGTGTACTATATTCAACAGCATTCATATCAACTACTCTCATATTAGTTTCAACGGCACTATCTTGTTGTAAACTAAAATCAAATATATCTCCACTAACACTATTAATACCTTCAAACATTTTTTCCATACCTTCAGCTAATGTTTTTACATCTTCAAAACAATCTATTATAAATTGAACATTTAATTTTATATTTCTTATATAACCTCTATTTACAGGAAGTTCATTATGTTCTCCTCTAAAACCATGAAAATCACCATAGTCTAATTCACCCGTTCCTGGATATTGACAAATTCGTGAATCAGCTGTTTTTAATGCTGGGTGGTTTGTGCATTGTACTGGTTCATAACTATATGTTGTATCACCATTATCAATAACATCAATACTTCTAAATGTATATTTAATTTTCCCTTCATCTGCAACTCTACCAAGATATTTACTTAATACATTATCTTCAAAATATCCCCAACTAACAAAACCTAAACTTCCGGCGGCATTAGTATCTCTAAACTCTATATTTTTACCAGTGAATGTATTGTTTGTATTTTCAGCTGCAGAAGCATCTGCTAGACCATCAGTAGTTTGTATATCAGAATTTAAATGTCTAAGTAATTCAAGTTTCATATTAGTAACATATTTTTTAAAATTAGACATACCCAATTTTTTTAACTCTTGTTTAGCTTCAGGACTCGACTCCTCCTCATCACCAGAATTAGCCATTTCATTATCATTACCAACTTCTGAACTTATCATAGGTGTACCTTGTGATATTATTTCAGTTGAACAATCAAACCCACCCTCTGCATTAGATTCCCAAGAAAAATTCTTTATAACTCCACATATAACATCATAATTACCCCCATTTTCAATTACTCGTATTTTACCATCATTAGTAGCTTTTCTGAGTTCATCAGGACTAAATGTTATAATTTCACCCGGAGCAGAACTCCAACCCCATTCTAAAAGTACTGAACCACCAATTCTCATAAAGTGACCATCTAACCTTTCTAATTGACTTAAAGTCCAACATTTCCAAGTTATCGTAGCACTTCGTAATGAACCATAAGTACCTTCTGTCTTACAAGAAATATTTGTTATTCCAGGTGGGGGTCTAAATCGTTCACCATAATCTTCATCATACCCCTTTATCTTAGGTTCATATAATTCAGCAAATCCACTAGCAAGAGTTCCCTTTTCAGTTAACTCACCCCCCATTAAAATTACAGGAGCTTTTGATTCAGTTTCATCAATAGGTTCGCCACCTGAAGTCATTTTTATCCAAATAGTTCTTGTAGATTGAGAATTAATAGAATCTTTGGGTGTATTCATCCTCTCAAAAAGTTTTTTTTGTATATTTTCATGGATAAAAGATAAAAAAGCTGAACTTAAATTCGCCATATAACTACCTCGTATTATTCAATTCATCCATATCTCTAAGGATTGTTTCTATATTTGAAGGTATTCTAATTTTTTGTCCTACTGGTATAAAAAAAGTATCTCCTTCTAAATTATTAGCTTGAGATATAATCCACCATAAATTAGGATTACTATAATATTTATGAGCTAACAAATCAAGTCTATCTGTACCTTCTTTTACAAAAATTACCATATCAGTATTAGATGGATTTATTTGTGGATATAACACGGAATTATAAATTCTGTTATTCGTAACTTTATCTATACCTCTGCTAGTTCTTGAATATCTATCGGCCATTTAAAACTCCTATTGTTGTAATCTATCTATATTATAAAATTTTGGGTTAGCTAAATCTGGTAAATAATTACCTACAAATACAAAGGTTGCATCTACTTCTATATACATGGGTAATTGTTGTCCGGGTGTAAGTTCCCACGGAGAGTTATCTATTGCTTTAACATTAATTCCCTTAAAATATCCCGCTTGGTCGTGAATCATATCACCTACTGTTAATTTTACAAATGGAGCTATCATTCGTTGACCTAAACTTACTTCAATTGTTTTATCCTTACCATCACTACCCTCAGTTTTACCTAAACTGGTATAACTAGGATAATTTAATCCAACCAAAGTGTTAGCCTTTTTCCAAAGAATTTTATGTTCTTCTTTAGAAAATGGTATTAACTTGAATTTTAAAGTAAATTGTCTTGTAGCACCTTTATAAACATGAACAGGGTCTGGTCTTCCTACATATTTAATTTCAGACCAATCTGGAGTTATAGTATCAGAAATATCATCAATAAAAGCTCTTAATATAATTAACTGACCTGTATTTAATATTTTAATTTTGAATGGTATTAAATCACTTACACCTGTTTCTGGTTCAGCTCCATTCTTTAATTGTTGAATTTCTAATAAATTTATTTTATCACCTTCATATCGTCCTCCAGGATTAGCTCGACCAGATGTACCATATTTATATTGTATATTAACAAGATTGGGAGGAGTTTCATCATCTTTTTGTTGAGATTTCCATTTAGTCCTATCATTTCTTTTTGTTGCAATATCTCCATACAAATGTGCTCTATATTTATCAATTAATTCTTCTCCACCTCGTGTATATAATGTTTCATTATCTTCTGTAGCTTTCAGGGTGAATGGAGTTTCTAATGCTTCTTGTGTCGGAGTCACATCTTGTAGTGTTTTATGTTTGTCAAATTCTGAACCAGAAATGTTTCCTGTTCTATCTTCTTTTGGAGTGCTAGACCACCAATTACTCAAATCATTTCTATTAGTTACAATATTATCATATACGATTTTTTTATAACTATCAGCATTTTCACCTGTTCTGGTTAAATTACCATTACTCTCCATAGTTCCTAATAATCTTTTTGATTCTGCTGGATTTTTTCCGTCTATATATTTAATTGGTTGTTCTGTTTTAGCTTCTGTTCTTTCAGTATTTTTTATGGCTTCAATCTCAGTAGACCACCAACCTTCTTTAGCACTCGATTGTCGTTTTGTAACTATATCTGAATACCAAAATAATTTAAATTTATCTTCACCACCAATACTATATATATTATCAGTTATAAAAGTAGCTGTTCCGGGAAGTGTATTATCTATAAAATCAGAACCAGAAATGTTTCCTATTCTATCCCTTCTTGGAATTTTTGACCACCAACCTTCTTTAGTACTCGATTGTCGTTTTGTAGTTATGTCAGAATAAGTAAACAATTTAAATGAGTCTTCACCACTAATACTATACTTATCAGGAGTTATAAAAGTAGCTATTCCAGGGATTCGGGTATCCATAAAACCTGATATTGAGTTTATAAATGGATTAAATCCTTCTATATTTACTGGAACTTCATCTCCAGTTGCCACTTCATCTCTTGCGTTTTGTACTGATAGAACTATTTTTTTAGACCACCATTTATCTGAATCATTTCTATTAGTTACAATACTATCCCAGTTAAAATGATTATGTTTACTATCAATATCTTTTCCACGAACATGGGGTACAAAATCAGCCCCCCATTCGTGACTTTCTATATCAGTCAAATAAGCATCTTGACTATTTAATAACCCCCCACTATATGCTTTACCATCAAATGTCAATGTTGAATTATAATTTCTAATACCTCTAACTCCTACACCACCGAGTGTTCTTGAAGCATAAACAGCTAATGGATTAAAGGTATTTCCCTCTTTTAATTTTTTAATAATAGCTGATGGTTTATAACCACTTAACTTTTGTTTGAATGTTTTATGACCTTCATATGCTTGACCTATTACTCTCTTAGTTAAAGCCACTTCATTAGCTAAAAATAATATTCCTCGAGGACTTAAAGTATGTCTTCCATAAGCATATGCGTCTTTCAATGAAAGTTTAACACCCATAAAGTCAGCTACTCCTTTAACTATCTTTACTGCTGATGCTACTGCTCCTTCTTGAGCGGGTGCCTCATCTGGTCTTTTTATTATATGTGGTTCAGAGAACCAAGCTGCTGTTCTTGGACCACTTGCTTGTCTCTGAGCTTCTTTAGAAATTCTATTATATACAATATCACCTAAATTTTTCTGTATTCTTGACGAATTATATCTACTTGTTATTGGACTATAATCTATAGTAGTATCACCAGCAGTCCAACTTGTTAATTGTGTTTTATCAGGAATACCCTTTCCAAATTGTATGTCTCCAAGTCCATTATTTAATGGATGTGAATGATTTACTGAATGCCATGCTATTCGATTATCATTGTTTTTAAAATTATCAAATATACCTGGAATACCAAGACTTTCATTTTGAATATTAGAATTACCTTTCATTACATTTACAAAATTATCACCAGGTCCACTTGGTGGACTCGTTAAATTCTGTTGAATCTTAGGTTCAAATCCTTTCTTCTGTATTTGTCCTGTTGCTGGTATTGCATCTTGTGTTACTAATGACATCTATATTCTCCCATTATCCTATAACTGGTCTCATTACACTACCACCCAATACTTCACCAACTTTCTTACCATCCATGTTGATAACTCCACCTTGTTCAACTATTGATATTAATTTATCTAATTTAGCTTCTACTCCTCCACCACCTCCACCAGCTGGTGGTGATGTTGTTGTTTCTTCTTCACCACCTCCCATCATATTCATAACACTCACTGCCATTCCACCTATAGCTGTTAGTGCTACTAATGTCGGTAAGAATGGTGTAATTAAAGCTAATCCGGCTGCTAATGAAATTAAACTTAAACCAAAAGTTGTGAAGGCTGATGCTATTAAAAATATATTACTGACATTCTCACTTAATAATATTATACTTTCAGTTATAGCTTTAAGTCCTGTATTAAGAACTGTCAAACTGACACCAAGTATATCTACACCACCCCCAAACAATATAAATGCTCCTGTCAATAAAGCCATAGCAGCTGATGCTAGTGGAGCTATCATTGTCAAAGGAATTAATACTCCTATAAGACCTGTAATTTGAGGTAAAACTCCAGTTATATCAAAATCAGCTAATGTTTCGTGTAATACTTGAAAACTTTTAGCTAAAGCTTCAATTGCAATTGACATTGCTTCTGCCGTTGGTGCGAATACCATAAAAGACACTGCTAATGAAGTTAAAGCAATTGCAGCTGGAGGGGCTATAATAACTAATGGACCTAATACTACTCCAAGACTTACAAGTTGAGGTAAAACTCCAGTTATATCAAAATCAACTAATGATTCGTGTAATACTTGAAAACTTTTAGCTAAAGCGTCAATTGCTATACTCAATGTTGTTATACCGATTCCAATAAGTGTAGATGCTCCCGCGAATATTGTAAATGCGACCGCTAATGCAGTTAAAGCATATGCAGCTGCTGGGGCTATCAATGTTAGTGGAAGTAATATTGTTACAAGACCTACAATTTGAGGTAAAATTCCAAGTATGTTAAACCCTTCTAATGATTCTGATAACGATGCGAAGCTTGTACCTAAACTTTCAAGTCCAGTACTAAGTAATGTCATACCTCCACCAACTGCCGCTATTCCTATCCCAAGAATTATAAGAGCTCCACCCATTGCAATAAAAGCAAGAATACCTGCTCCAAATATAAGAGCACCTACACCACTCATCATAATAGCACCTAATCCAAATATAGCTGCTGTAAATGCTATAAGAGTAACACCAGCTAAAGCTATTTGTCCATAATCTACACCAGATAACATCTGTAATCCAAACGCGAATGGAATTAAAGAAAGTCCCATAAGTAACATTGCAGCTGCTCCTATTATCAGATTACCAGCCAACAATGACAATCCAAACAAAGCTGCTCCCATAATTGCTAATCCGGCGGCTGCTCCTATATAAGGTGCTGGGTCTGTTGGCATTTCTTGAAGTGCTTTTGCAAATACCGACATAGCGGCTGCAACAATGACTAATGCTGCTGCTCCTGCTAAAACTTTACCAACTTTCATCTTACCTATCCCTCCAGTCACTTTACTGGTACCGCTACTTGATTTTGTACTTGCTGATGCTGTTAATTTTTCTTCTACTGCTGCTTTTCTTTTAGCTATTCGTTCAGCTTTAATCTGAAGCATTCTTTTGGCAAATGATTTTACTCCAAAGGCAGATTTCCATAGCATATGAGCTTTTTCTGCTATCCAATGACCTTTTTGTAAAGCTCTGTATGTTTGTATAGCTACAAAAAACCATACAAAGAACTTACCAATACTACTATTAAGTAATTTAGCAATTTTACCTAAACCTGTAGCTAAAGCAGACAATATAGGAGCTAAACCTTCAAAAACTGGTCTAAATACTTCCAGTAAATTAAATGCTATCGCCGATATTGAATTTTTAATATTTGTAATACTACTATTAACATCTCCTGTATCCATAACTTCTTCGAATGATAATCCAGCTGCCATTGCTTCTTGTACACTTAATCTTCCGGCGTCTAAATCTGCTAAAAGTTCTTGGTTCTTAATCATCTTACCCATCTCACTAACTTCCATTCCCATAGCTTTAGCTAAAGCTTTTCTTTCGTGAGCAGCCATTGCACTCCAGTCAGCTGATGTTCCAACTTGTTTAGATATTTCAACTGCCATATCTGCAATTTCACCATCATAAGCTAATTGTCTTGCTTTTTCTAAATTGATGTCTCTACCCAATAATGCTTCTGCTTCCATTTCATCTTGTATAGACTGATTAATATCTAATAACTTTTCAGCTGTATCTGTCATACTACTTACAGATGTTCCTAACTTAGCTGCCATTACTGCTGCTTCAGCTAAATTCGCACCCCCATCTTTCATGTGTGATGCGAAAGCTTCTGAATTGGTATTCATATCTTTTATAACTGTTGACGGGGCAACATCAGCTGCTCTTGCTAATTCAGTAGTTACTGCTGCTAAATGACCAGCTTCTTCAACTGTTATACCTGCCATATCTGACATATTTTCAAGAAACTTAGCTGATTCATCAGTTACTATTCCAAGTACTTTACTCATCTTAGAAACCATCATAATATTTTCTTCAGTAGCTGTATTTGTGTCACCCATAACTGTTACAAGAGATTTAGCTGCATTTAATGAATCTTCAAAAGATTGTCCTGCCTTTGACATATTCTTAGCTACATTCATAGCTGATTCTTCTATTTCTTTTGTAGAATCCGCTGTTAATCCAAGACCTTTACGGAATTTTTCAGCTGATGCTTCAGTTCCTGCAAAATGTTTAGCTGCTGCTGCTATTAATGTAACTAATAATACCATTGGATTTGAAACTATATTTCCAAGTGTATCTGCCCAACCTTGAAGTTTTGTCTTTAAATCTTCCATCGGTTTTAATAATGCTTTTTGTTTAGCTTCATAATTAACTATATGGTCATGTTGTTCTTTTTGAATGTCGCGGTGTGCTTGTAAACTCTCCAAACCTTCTTTACGATAGGTTTCTTGTTCCATTAACACTTTATTTTTCTGCATTATTGTACCAAGTTCGTTAACTCTTGCCATATCTCCTGCTGCGTATGCTTCGTTTATCAAAACATCTAACCTTAAATTGTCAGTTTTTGCTTTACCAATTGCAATTTCAGACGCTTCAATTTGTTTTGAGAAATCCATTGTTGTAAACTTACTTGTACCTATAGCCGATTCATTAGCTGCTATTTCTTTAGCTGAAGTTACTGCTTTTTTAGATATGTCACCTTTAACTTTATCTTCATCAATAGCTGCTGCAAACGCGTCATCTGCAAATTGAGTAGCTAAGCTATGTAATCCTGTATTAGCATCTATTCGTTCATCTATTTCATCTAAACGGGTGTTGTGTGCTTTTTCTTCTTCATCTCGTCTTTCATTCTCTTTGATAGCTTCGGTTTCAATTTTAACCATCGTGTCATCATGAACTTTATCATCATCACTTTTTTGTTTTTTAGCTTGCTTTTCAGAGTCTTCTTGTTTTTTCTTGGCATACTTTCCAGATTTTTCATATTTTCTTTTTTCTTGTTTTTCAAATTCTTCTACAGCCTTATCACCAAACTGAATTTGTTGTCCAAGAATTTCTTCTAATATTTTTTTGACAGTTGCCATATTAGCACCAAGGAAAGCACGAAGTAATTTCTCACCACCTTTTTCTAATATTTTGATAGCTTCTTCTTGGGTAACTTTGAGGTCATCTTTTATTAACCCCAATAACGATTTTCTATAATCTTCTGCCATTTATATCTCTATGTACGACCTAATCTTTTATTTCTTCTTACTCTAGCAGCATCTACTGCAGATAATTGGTCAGGTGTATATTGTTTTCTAGCATAGTCTCTAAAATCTTCAACTGCTTTAGCTGCTTTTGCTTCTAACTCTGCTAATTTTTTATCATGAGCAGTATCTATCATTTTTTTATTCTTTTGTCTCTGCTTATCAATGATATTATCCATAACTTTTGTAACAAACTTATTTAATATACCTTCATTGAGGGATTGTTTTTTAGCCATTCTGTGTCTCCGAGATTTTTATGAATAGTATAACTCATATATAAATATAATAAAATTGAAATTTATAGTTATCTATTAAATTTTGGAGGACCGGATGATGGAGCTTGATTAGTCTTATTCATTTCCTCTTGTTCTTTTTTCTTTACTTTCTGTAATTGTTGTAAATAAAAGCGTCTTAAATTTACAGGCATATAATATACTTCATTGAAAGTAAATCCACCATTTGAGAAATAACAAAGACTAAATATTTGTTCGTGTAATTGAGGTTTAGCTTCAGGAGGAAGGCCAAAAAAAGCTGACGGTCATAGGGACCTGTACCTCCGTCTCTGTTCCGTCTAAACTTACATAGTTATAAGATAAATCTACATCAGGTGCTATATCTTTTAAATATGTTCTAAAAGCTCTTGAATCTTGAGCTAAAAATTGAGTATCTACAAATTTATTTATGCTAGCTTTATCTGAATCACCATCAACAGATGTTATAGCTCTTTTCATACGAGTTGTTATATCGTGTTCAATACCAGTAGCTTTAGTAAACTTCTTCATTTTCTTTAATTCTATGTCAATTTCTTTCTCGTCTTTATGTGTTAATATTTTGAATCCAATTGTTTTTTTAGAAATAGGTAATTCAAATGTAAAATCATTAACACCTTTTGTATATTTTGAAAAATCAACTTCTTTTGTAGCTAATTTATTCAAATCAACAGAATCTTTTGATTTTTCACCAGTGCTTGGGTCTGTAATCTCAAATTCATATTCTGCTCCATAACCTAATATACGAGCTGAAATTAATACAGCATTTTTATCACCAAGTAACAACTCATCCATATTTATAGGTTTACCTTCACCATTATCAATTATTAAAGCTTTTAATAATTCATCAAGTACAATACCTTTATTAATAAGATTTTTACTAGTAAGAATATCCTCTTCACGAGCTGTCATATATTTAATTCTAATATTACCAACTGAAAGTGCACTATCATCTGGATAAAAATATCCTTTACTCGGTAAAGTAACAATCTCTGTTGGGAAATCTAATTCTTTAGTTGCAATTTGTTTAGTTTGTGCCATAGTATAACTCCTATTATAATAACCATTTTGTATATATATAAATATACAGAAGTAAAAAAAAGTGGGAATAAATTATTCCCACTCTCAATTATACATTTGTTATTTAATATTTAATAGATTAAAATTCTAATACCCAATAATCAGCTCTTAATGTTAATGCTACTTCTAACATATCAGTTGAACTTGCCCAATCTAAAGTTCCGAAATCAGCTTCAGTTATGAATGTATTTTTACCAGTCCATTGTTCTAT
>Ga0098061_1001199_pt1 | contig 12593 bp, 14 predicted proteins | sample 22_taG_FD_92579 | JGI IMG/M metagenome (GOLD analysis project Ga0098061, IMG submission 92579) | Marine viral communities from the Subarctic Pacific Ocean - 22_ETSP_OMZ_AT15343 metaG | ecosystem: Environmental > Aquatic > Marine > Oceanic | place: Subarctic Pacific Ocean | collected 2015-01-20 | reverse complement strand
TGTTGTAACTATCATCCAGCGCTTTTTGAAAAGCATCAGTCTGACCTTGTATTGCTTGCATGTGGCTAAGTTCCTGTTCTGCTCGTATTCGGGCAGCCGCCACGTTGTTAATTTCGGTCTGTCGCTTAATCTGATGTTGAGTTGGCGCACCGATTCGGATGTGACGGTTGTTGTCGGCAATAGCATTCCATTCGGTCAGCGCATCCTTTTCAGTGATATCCACCCCATCTTGGCGCATGGATGCTAACCATTCTTGGTAGTTTTTTCTAGCGTCAGCGCGAGAAGTCCGATGCTTTTCAAGGCGGTTTTGGAATGCATTCATCCCACCATAAGTAAACATTCCCATGATTATTCCCCTTCTTTCATCATTAGGTCGAGAATATCGGCTGCGCCTTCATGCGCAGACTTTGTATTCCCCTGTGCCGCAGTTGAGTAGGTCGTTACGTGATCACCGTAGGTGCTGGACGCATTGTTGAGCAAGCTTGACCCGCTACCACTATAGGTTGGTAAATTACCTGATGATGTATTCATTGAACCCGTAGCCGGAGTGCCAGCCGCTGTCATTGCGCCATTTTTCAAGGAGGTCATGGCGTCGAATAGATCGTAGTCTCGACCCGCAATACTATTAGCATTGCTGAACAGATGATTACCAGTGCCAACGGCTTGGTTAAAGGCGTTCTGCAAATGGTTCGAATTGTTAGTGATCTCGTTCAATATAGCGTTACGGTTGCCTGTGATGGCATTGTCTTTCTGGGTGGCGCGAGTAACGGCTTGAGATGCAGCATTGTCCTTGGCCTTCAATACTTCATTGAAGTATTTCTTTGTGAGGTCGCGAGAGCGATCATCTTCAACTGTGGATGCGCTCATGCCATTGTCGTAGTTACCTGAATAGCCTCGCGAGTTAACCCGATCAATTAGGTCGTTAAGTTCACCCATGTTTTGGTCGTACAAGTTATTGTAATCAGCCATCAAAGATTCGTTTGTGATTGCATCGCGCTGCCCAAGTTGATCTATCTGGTTAAGCAATTTAGTCTCGTAGTCATCAAGAGCCTCAACCTGATCAGTGTACAGGTCAGACTGATCTTCATAGATGCTTTGGATGTCACTTGTGTTGCTTCGCAGGACATCGCTGATATGAGCGGTTTGTTCCTCAAGGACTTTGAGATTGTTTTCTCGTAGAGCCTTGTCGTACTTCTCGCGATCAAGGGCAAATGGTTGAAGCTTCTTGTACCAATCAGCCTGAGTTTTAGTGATGTCGTAATTGATCTGCTGAGCCGCTTTCCAGTAACCCATTTTTTGAAGCTCAATAGCCAGAGAGTCGTGGTAGGCTTTCCGCTGCAAGTCAAACTCAGCCAGCGCTAAGTCTTGTTGCGTGGTGGCCATCAGCTTTTGGAGAGCAAGGGCTTCTTCGGCAGCATTGCCCGCCGCTTTAGCGGCCCTTAATTCATCAAATACTTTGTAGAGTGAGACAGCACCGGCGCCTAGTTTGCCAACATTCTTCCAGTTAACATTACCTTCCGCATCAAATAAATAGTCACTGATACCTTCTTGCGCGGCGTTTAGAGCGCCATCAAGACTCCAAGTGTTCAGATCAAATAAATCAAAATCTCCCTCGCTCATCACTCACCCCCTAAAAAATCAGTGTTAGCGCGGGAGCCATAGCCGCTTTCAACGTCTTCGGATTCTGATAAGTATTCCCACTTGCCTTTCCAGTATAGGCGGCGAAGCTGGTTGCGGTTTTGGTTGTATTCAGTCGGATCGATATTGTAGAAAATACGCTTGCCATCCTTACCGCGAATGGCGCGTAGGTAGCGAACTCCAAGGTCACGCAAGTTCTTGCGATCCAGTAGGGCAAGTAACTCGTTTAGCTCGGTGCCATTGATTAGCGCTTCATTAACGGTGTCGACTGCTTCATCTCCGCCTTCGCCTGAGTTTATGATGTCGATGACTTCATCTGTCTCGCCACCATCACCATCACCATCACCGCCGTCATTACCGCCGTCATTACCACCGCCACCGTCATTACCGCCGCCACCGTCATTGTCATTGTCGTGCATGATACTTACAGCAAGGTCGATAATGTCTTGGGCGGTGTAATCAACGTCAGAAGATTCTAGCTGATCAACCGCTAACTGAGTGGCGTCAGCAGAGTTGACACCCCCAGCTACTGCGTTCACACCAACGCCAGTTGCATCTGTAGTTGCATCTGTAGTTGTGTTGGACTGGCCGGTTGCGGCGTTAAGCTGCTCTAGTGTTAAGTGCGCCTTACTTACGTCATTCAGGAATGAGCCTGAATCAGCGTCCATGCCACCATCTTTAGCTAGGCCTGTTAGGAAAGCTTGTTCTGCATCTATGATAGATTGCGAGTTAGCATCGGTGCTATCTAAATAGTTTTCCCAGAACGCAAGGCCATCGGAATCGGCTTCATTTGCACTATGGTTATTGTAGAAGTAGTTTGCCCACCACTGCGAATCGGCTTGAGACACGGTGCCATCTTCATCAATTCCTGATGTAGTGGCAGTGTCGGCTGTTTCGCCGTCATTGGTTAGCGACATTTGATTGGTGAACTCCTCGCTAGACATCATGTCAGCGATAATGTCGTTATAGGTTTTCTGCGTGTTGTCGTACTGGTTTTCGTAGAAGGCTTTGCCTTCCGCATCAGCGCTACGGCCCAGAATGTCGTCATAAGCCATATCCATATCCATATCGAGATTGTCGATCTTGGTCTGGTATTCGTCAGAGCCTACCCAGTTTTTCATAACATCGGTCTTGCTCATACCTGAATCCAATTGATCAGACCAATAGTCAGCGCCACCTTGGTCGGCATTGCGATCAAAGACTTGGGTGTACATGTTGTTTACCCAATCATCGTTAGCGTTGCTAGTGGTAGATGAGTTCGTACCAATGTCGGCGTACTCAGGCAGGCCGGTCAATGGGTTGATAGTGCCTAGTACGTTGTCATTTTGTGTTAGAGCTTCTTTGGCTTCTGGTGATAGAAAGGCGATTAGCGTGTCTCCAAAGCGACCATGTGCCGCTGGGCTAGCGGCAGTGTTTGGCGTAGAGAAATTGATGCTAGTTTTTTTGGGGAACACGGTAGTCTCCTATAATTTCTGTAGTGGCGCGTTTGGATTAACGTAAGCGATGTCGTCAAAGTTGCCGAAGTTGGTGTGCAGCACAGGCGGCGCATAACCGTTTTTATGAAGCAGTCCCAGCTCAGCAGGGTTAATGTGAGCAAACGAGCCTTCATTTGTCTGGCTATTGCCGAACTCTGTTTCATCATCCGTATTTGCGAATTCGTGGGCGTTGGAAATCCCTGTGCTTTGATCAATGGTAGTGCCTGTATTGGAATTGGCATCGCCAGATGTAGATGATCCGCTTAGGCCAGAGAAGGCGATGTCTACTCCATTAGCGCCTATTGTAGTGTTGACGCTGGCAAAGGTTTTGCCCTTGCCAATGCCGACAGGAGTGCCCGTAACTCCAACACCAACACCTCCATCAAGATTAACACCAGCGTTAAGGACGTTATTACCATCCCAATCAGTGCGGAATTCTAGTGTAGGTTTGAGGCCAACCCCTGCACCTACGCCTAATTCCTCGCTCAAAGCGTGGCCTACACCCACAGCCGCAGAACCCCAAGGGTTTTGGACGAAAAGGGCAAGCTTAATAATGTCATTGACGACCTTTTGAACATCACCCTCTTGTTGAAATTGCTCACTGTCATCACTATCAATCCATTTTTGGAATTCATCATGGTGCTTGTCAAGGTCATCTAATGCTAATAAATCTGTTTCTGTGGCTTGAGTAGAAGCTTCTGTGGTTGGCTTGTCATCCACTTCCTCGATGGTAGCGTATTCATGGGCCGCACCAGTCGGTGTCAATGATGGCTGTGGCGCGGGGATGTCATCAAAGTCTGGTACAGGTGCAGACTCGATATCGACGTAAGTTGCTTCGTCATCAACGTCCTCGTAGAAGCCCCAAGGCATATGGTGAGCATTGGTAGCGTCTTCACCGGCGATGCCAGATGGAGTATAAAACTCTGGTAAACCTGTCTCTGGATTAATGGTGCCTGCGCCGCCTTGGGCTTCCAGCATTTGCTGCTGGTCTGATGTTACAAACGCAATCAGGGAATCACCGAAGCGACCCCTCGTATGGTTGTTTCGACTTGAAGCTTTAGGCGCTCCTGTGAACGAGATATTATTTTGATTACCGTAAGCCATATTAGATCACCGAAGATGCCACAGCAATGGACACTTGTAGGTCGGTTGCTGATGACGGGTTAGTTACGTTGATGCCGATACGTTTTGAGGATGCGACACCATCGACCTCGATAATGGGGTCAATCACAATATCCTGACCGCCAGATGAAATTGAGTGCGTGTCACCAACAGCTTGGCCGTCAATGGTGATCTGTACTTGGCAAGTACCGCTGCTTAGCTTGGCAGATACGCCGTCAATACGAATCTTCTGACGCCACAACTTGGACATAAAGATGTCACCAGCAGTTACGTTACCAGCGATCTCGTTAGATACAGAATGAGCGGAGTACAAGGTAGGTACTTGGATTACAGGTAGCTTACCAGCAGAGTCTAAAGAGGCCACACCATTCGCAGACCCCATATAAGTTTTTGGTACTACGGTGGTAAAGTCTAATTCGCGGTACACGTAACCGTCAGCAGTCTCGTTAACAGCCAGATATTTGTTTACATCGCCTATTGTGATGGATGGTAGGTCAATGTCTTCTTTAGTGCTGATCCATTCGGTGCCGTCATAGAAGCGTAGTTTGGGGATCGCTTGAGAGATGTCGATCCACAACCAACCCGCATCTGGGTTCAATGGTGTTGTTTGTGATATTTTGATGGTACAAACGCTAGCGATAATAGCGTTTAGCCCTTCAATCTTAACCTGTGCGATAGCATTGTCAGAGATTGCAAGCTTGTCGAAGTTGATGAAGCCCTCAGAATCAGTGTATTCATCTTCCATCATCAAGCCTTGGACTCGTTTGATAGAGTTGTTTTCAACGGTAAGTACAGAAACTAAGTCGTTGGCCACCAAGTCAGTGGTGAAGGTCAGTACATCCAACGCATCGTCTTTGTTGTAGTCGAAAGAGCCGCCCTCGCGCTGCAAGATGCCGTTCTTGTAGACCACAACTTCCTCGTCAGATGAATGCGGGAAAGGAATCTGCGAGCGAGTGCTGGTTACAGCGAAGTCCAGACGGCGATAGTTCGTTACGGACTGTGAACGAATGGAATAAATACTAACAACTTCACCAGCCGAAACGGCTGTCGCAACGGTGACGGTTTGGTTGGTGAAGTCCAAGGTTATATCGTCTTCTTTTTCGAGCAGGCCGTTAACGAATACCAGCGCTTTGGAGGACTGTTGCTCATCAAGCGGGTAGGTAAAGACGGTTTGGTTCGCAGTGGCAGTGATGTCTCTGCGGTTGAAGAACAGCGCACCCTCAATAGTGCCTACGTTAGAGCCGGATGCACCACGTATTTTGTCTATCGACGCGACTAGCGACCATCCTTCCTCGCCATCAAAACCTTCGCCTACGCGAGACTCGATACCAGTGGTGGTGTTCAGTCGGAACTCAACGGGCAAGGCAATATCGCCTTCCTCATCGAATAGTTTAGCGAACAATTCACCGAAGGTTTTGTTGCCTCGCTCGGCGCTATTCAAGTAGCGAACGATGGATTCAAATTCTGTGTGTACGTTCCCAGAGGAAACGTAGTTTTGAGCGTGTTGTTGGCGAAGGCGGGCCATTATTTTTTCCTCGTGTTTACAGCGAAGCCGATGATTTTTATTAATCCATCACCCTCGACACTAAATCTAAATTGAACACCTTTATATCGGTGTTCAAACTTACGTTCATACTCCAATCGCATCGGGTTTTCAGGGAATTTGAAGTCCCGTACATCACCTTCTATTTGATACTGGATGTTGCTTAGTTGTCGTCCGACCTCATTAAACGCTTCCACGTTTATTATTCCTTTGCCAGAGGCTTGAAGGATGAATGAGTGCGAATCTTTGACGGTGTTGATTGACTGGTGCCAGAGGATTGGTGTTGTGATCGTCATGGCGGGGGATTTCATGGAGATGTCTTCATATTGCTTTAGCTCCCATACGGCACCAGCGGTGCCGAGAATGACACGACCACCAAGAACGGAGGCACATCGAGCATTCAAGAAGTCGGAAGTTGACCATGTGTTGTTTTCTTCATCGACAGGATTCAAGGAGAGCGTCAGTCGGCGCGAGAGCTTGTCGGTTAATGGGAAAAAAACATGGTATTGGTTTTCGTCTTGGTCAAAAAAAGCGTTGATCTGCTCTGGGTTGCGTACTGACTTGACGAGACCGCGATAAACTTCCTCAATCTTGGAGGACATCGGCACAGGGAACACGGTAATGCCGTTTTCCTTGGATCGTTTGATGGTGTGTACACCGTTACGAGAACAGAAGATCAAGTCAGAGCCAGCTTCCGCGATAGTGTTGTGCGAGATCGTACCGACACCAATCTGAATAGAGCTATCAAGCTTGATGTTCTCAAAGTTAGCGGAGATGTTGTACACCAATGTACGGTCTTCGGTGAATACAGCAAGACGGTTGGACTCAAATCGGCCTAGACCACGGATGGTTTCGGCAGAACCCACTACGTTTCGGATGTCGATATAGATAGCTTTGTCTACTTGAGTGGAATCTGCCTCCTCATCTGGCGGCATTACCATCGGGTTCTCTAGTCGCGATAGCCAGATAGCAGTGGCAGAGCCTGTCATTCCTGCACAAATTAAACGGCCAGAGATTGTGGTGATGTACGCTGGGTCTGGCTTTGAGTTGGACTCGTTTTTCTTCCATGTAAAGCCGTTGAAGTGATAGATCGGGCCAGACTGTGTGGCGAAAATTACTTCACCATCAAAGACAGTTGTCGAGACAATGGCGTCAGCAGGGTAAGCTTCATCTTTTCGTTGGCCGCGATCAGAAACAAAGGACTTACCGGCGGCGTTTTTCTCTACCCATACGGCGTTGTCTCGTCCGAACCAGCGTATGTTTTCGACAGTACCGTTTGCGAGAACGTGACGAGAAGCACCACGGTCAATGTTGATCACGCCTCGCCAGTCAGCGAACCCATTATTAATGGCGATCAGATGTTGGGCCTCACCATTTTCTAGGGCAGCTACATCTCTTGAACTATCCATGCCGCGAAAGTTGCGATATAGAAATGAGTCGAGCTGAACGCCAGATGCAGACTTAAACGTAGACATAGTTACTCATACTTTTTAGTGATAATAGGGGCGTTACCGAACTTGTTGTAGTAAGTGATCGTGTTCAGCGTGTCGTAGTACATTGATCGATAAGGCTGCATTTTCTCGGATAGCTGCTGCACAGCGTAGAGATAGATGACGCCAGAGGTGATTATCTCATCAGGAATTTCTCTAGCTTCTTGCAGCGATATGTAATCCTTGATGGGAGTGTCACCCTCGCGGTATGGGTGCGTGTTGTAATCGAGAATGACTGAGTTGGCAAAATCAATCATCATGAGGCCGACTTCACCGTCCACGGCTGACGGGTGAAACTCGCCGTAACGGCGTAACACCTTAACGATCAGTTCTTCTAAGGGCGAATAGTGATCTCGGATATGGGGATTCGTGCTGGTTGGTTTTGCCATGATCGGTTGCTCGCTACTTAATACGGATGACACGACCTAACTGGAAGTGAGTGTGACGTTCAAACTGTTCGGTCTTGTCGTTAGGCACAGCCCAAACCGGATGCTTTTCAGACTCGTCCCAACTTGGACGATAGCGATTGTTGCCAGCTACGATGTCAAAAAGCTGATCTTCGTAAGTCGAGGTGTAATACACTGTGTCAGATTTTTTAGTGTCCGAGGTTTTGCGAGAAGACTTTACTGCTTTGGTGGCTTTAGCTGCTGTCTTTTTGCTGGTGCTGGAGTGAGCTGTTGTTGAATCGACCATGTGGCCTCCAAATTTAGGTAAAAAAAAGCCAGAGTGTTTTATTTCTCTGGCTATTTTGCTCCAGTGAGCCAAAGGGGTCGTCCCGCTGGGCCGCCCCTGACTGAGCTTAGACGGAAGTCCAGTTCTTGATGACGTGATGCACTTTGGAATGAGAAAGCTCCAAACCACATTCGGTCATATACTGATGCTTCTTGCCGTCGAAGTCTGGCGCTTGAATGTCACGCTGCAATTGAGTGTCGCGACCATCTAAGTTGCGATACTTCAAGTGAGGCATGTCCAAGATAACCATTTGGTTCTTCATGGATGGAATTTGACGGAACATTGGGTGCAAGTAAACCAGCAAGTCACCAGCGAAAGTGGTGTAGCGGGTGAAGCTCACGCCGTAAGCGTTGTCAACAGAAGTTGGCTGCCAACGGTTTTTACCGATTTCCATCAAATTAGCGATTGCACCAGCACCAGCGAAACAAACCTTCTCAGGATTGCCGTAAGCGAAGATGTCTTCAACCAAAGTGCGGTCAAATACTTTTTCGGTCATCTGGCCAGCAGTGGTATTGGTAGAAGCGTCAGTCACGTTAGTGATGGACTCTAGCAAACCGCCGGTATAACGAGTTGGAGTTGCGGACGATCCGTTCACTTCGGCCTTCTTGCCGAAGAAGAAAGCACGTTCGATGTCAGACATGTGCATCTTCAACGCTTTGGTAAGGTCTTCTTGCTCTTTATCGCCAGTACGCAGATTTGTGGAATCCAAAGTGCCGGTGATTGATACAGAAGTCTTAAAGATTTGCGTGAAGTTGCTACCTACAACTGGATCAAAGGAAACAGGCGTAGGGCTAGAGCCACCTTCCTGATCCGCGAAGCCAGCTATAACTAGCTCAGCACCATCTGCGATGGCCGCAGCGCCGCCGCCGATACCACGAGTAACCGTGAAGTCGGTGCCATTTACTGCGGTTACACGCATCATTTCGTTAGTAGCAGTGTTGGACAACAGGGAGCCTACAACAACGAAAGGTACGTCAGCAGTGTTAGCTACAGTGACGGTAGTAGCTGTATTGGTTACAGCGCCATTACCAGTAAGAACACGATCAGGTAGTTCGTCACGGAAGTTACGGAATTCTGGGTCATCAGTGGCTTCGGAAGAAGTCATGCCCAGAAGGCTCTGGAGTGGGCTAGTGCCGTTTGGCTCTAGCAGAGAGTAAAGTTCTCGGTAATTTTTTGGGCGGAAGTCCGAATCAAATTGACCAGTACCGCGCAAGCCTAAAATAGCAGTCATGATAATAATCCTTATGTTTGTGTAACAAAAACTAGGTAAAACTAAATCTTGGTTTATGAACCAAGAGGTGGCGTAAACAATGGAATTAGCGGAAGGCTCGCGCTTTGTCCTTTGCTTTATTTGGCAACGGTTCGGACAGGTTGTGAGGGCTGGTGCGCTCGATGTCGGAATGTCGATAAAAGAAAGGGTATCGAAGCGATACCCTTTTTTCGTCCCTGTTTAAGCTTGTTTAAGTCAGATTGCGTTTTTGTTTCGCAATGGAGGCTACAGAATCAATGAAAGATTGATCCGGCGAAGCGGCTTGGCTGGTGCCGCCAGCGGTAGGAGCAGAGTCGATGGTGCCTGTAAAAGCTTGTCGGCGCTGCGCGATTGATCTTAAACGATCAATCTCTGGGGAGTTGAGATTGTTCTTGAAGTCTTGAGCAACACGCAATGTTAATTGCGGGTCGATAAAGTCTTCAATGGTGTAGCCACGGTCATAAGCAAAGTTGAAGAAGTCGCGATCAGATTCGTCAGGTAGTTGAAGGGCCGCTTGGGCTTGGTTCAAATTGTTGACCATACGCTGTTTCTGGGAGTGGTCTTTGCTTGCGGCAGCCGCTTCTAAGCCTTGCTTAGCGCCTTGCGTGATTCCCTTTTGTCCAGCGACAAGCTGTTTAAGCAGCTCTTTCAATTGCTGGTTATCAGACTGCATCGTCTTTAGCTGATTGAAGGACTCTTTGTAGGCCGGTGGCAGGGACACGGCATTTTCTTCTTCCCAGCGGGCTAGTTCAGCATCATCCAGCTTGTTGTCAGAATTGCCGGTGGGTTTGTTGACTGCGCCTTCCTGAGATTTGACGGTGTTGGTGCCTTTGCCGAACTGAGCATTCTTTTGGAATGCGCGTTGCAAGCCTTGAACAAATTGTTCGGGGGTTACTTCTTTGCCTTGTTGCTTAGCACCATTCATCAGCTTCTCGGCAAAGTCGATAATGGGCTTCATGTTCTGGTGCTTATGGTTTAAAGAGGAGTAGCGATCAAAGGTGGATTTGATTTGCTTGTCGGTAAGCTGGCGCTCTTGTTCTCCAAACGCAATATTGTATAGGACAGGCTCTTGATTTGCCTTGTCACCTTCGGTGGTTGGGGAGGCTTTTTCAGCAACCTTTTCTTGTTGAGTGGTTGGCGCATCTACTTGGGGGGCTGGTGCTTGTTGTTCCTGCGCTGGTTGGGCTGGCGGTTGAGCGGCTTGCTGAGTTGGTGGAACATCAGCGCCGGTCTTGCGAGCGGCCATTGCTTGGATTAGATCATTATCGTTCATGGTATTCGGCCTTGGCGGAATGGTTAATGGAGGAGTCAGTATGACAACGAGTGGTTAGCTCATCGTCCTTATTACGATTGCTCTATAGCTTCTTGTGCTTCAAGCAAGGCAATTTCGTTTTCAACGACAGTGAGTCGCGTGTCGGGAATGCTAGTGAAGCGGCGAGCAGCCCACATAGCTCCTCGCTGAAAATGCATTTGATCGGTGTCCATCGGCTTGTTCTCACACAAGGAGTAGGCCACTTTCATGATCTCGTCTTGAATAACGATGTCTTTTAAATAGTTCCAGCCTTTGGACTCCAGAAGTGTATTAAGATGTTTTTGCTCGGTTTTCAGGGTTCGTAAATGGTTGGCCATTTGACAGTCCTTTATTTTGCACGACCTGATAGCTTTTCTGCGGTGCGAAGTCCAGCAAGACCTAGCATGGCAAGAACAAGTTCGGTCATAGCATCTAGTGGTAGATTAGGTGTTGTGGCTGCGGGGAACAACCATTCCAAGATCGGGTTAATGATAAAGGCGAAGGCCAGACCGAAGCCGCATACCCACATCAAAAAAGGCCTCGCACCGGCCACGAACATGGAGCGGTGGCCCGCTTGAACTTTATTGATTTCTGATTGTAGGAGTGATGGCTGCATTGCCAGCTTTTGCTTGAGGTGTTCAGCCGCAGCACGTTCCTCATCGCTAGTGGTAACAGCATCAATGATGTTGCCTACCGCTTCGATGGGTTCAGCGATGCCGCCGCCAAAAATACTTTTAAAGAAATTCATGCTATCTCCCAATGGGGTAGGTCTACGAATGTACGCCAGTTACCGCCCCATCTAACCTTGATGTCTAGCTCGGATGCCGCTTCAAATACGATGGCAGCGAAGCGGAAGAAGTGGATGTTGTCAGCCCAGATGTCGGTGCTGGGCAGGTAAGGGTAAACATCAACGGCGTTCGACGGAGACTCGTTGTGGTTCGACATAGGATAAAGCAGTTGAGACTTACCTGCTTTAACGAGCGCGTTCTGTTCCTCTTTATCGCGATAGCCAGACACAACGGAGCAATCATGCTTTTGTAGGACTACTTCGAAAAGTAGTTGCAAGTCGGGATGACAAGTGTCGAGGCGGCTGCGTGAGTTTGTGGAAAACGTGTTCATGGGCTTAGCTCCCATTGGTTATTTTATTCTCTCATCATGTAAAAAAATAAGCTGATCCAACCAGTTGGTATAGCTGTGACGGCGGCCCAGAAAAGACGAGATATTGTTTTCGTTACTTTGGCTGTGTCGCCAATCAAATTATTTTGTGTGTTAATGGTTTTAGACTGCTCAGCAACAATAATTTCTAGCGTGTCTATCCGTTTGTTAAAAGATTCTTCGAGAGCGGCAATCTGTTTATGGAATGCCTCGTTGTCTTTAAATAGCGAAATGATTCTTTCTTCCATTCTGGCTATCGTCACAAAGCCATCATTCACGTTCTGGTTCACGTTATCTATCTTTCCTTCGATACGATCTAGTCGAATTGCTTGTGTCTCTGTCATTGGAATCGCATAGTGATGTGAATGAGTGAAATAATTTTCTCAAAGATGCGCGATAGGATCGTCCTTGTAAAAAAAATGCCCTATCAAATAGGGCATAAGGGGGTGGAGGGAGCGTTTTTAGGAGGGTTTGTCTGGCCAAGTGATGCTAGATGGGAAGCCTTCTTGTTCTGGAATGCCGCGTAGATCGGAGCGGTAATCGAACCACTCGCGAGGTACGTCTTGACCAAGCTCTTTGGCGCGGGTTACTACCCAGTCGGATTCAGCTAGGAATTTGTCTCGCTTAGTGCGAATAGTAGCTGCACCGTCTTTGATTTCGAGGGCTTCAATGTCGGCTGCGATTTCCTCGTCTGTCCATGCGACAACTGCGCCGTCGACTAACTTGATAGGGTAGCCAATGGACTCGACGTACTCGACGTACTCGCCACTCTCTGGCTTGTCGAATTTGGTGCCGACAATGGCGCCGTTTTCAATAATTGCGTAAGTCATTAGGAGTCTCCTATCGGCTGCCGAATTGGTCAGCACACCAGTTGTATAGTTGATGGGGGTTGGCAGAG
>Ga0098061_1001197_pt1 | contig 12600 bp, 11 predicted proteins | sample 22_taG_FD_92579 | JGI IMG/M metagenome (GOLD analysis project Ga0098061, IMG submission 92579) | Marine viral communities from the Subarctic Pacific Ocean - 22_ETSP_OMZ_AT15343 metaG | ecosystem: Environmental > Aquatic > Marine > Oceanic | place: Subarctic Pacific Ocean | collected 2015-01-20 | reverse complement strand
TTAATGATATGCTCGAACGTGCTAAAGTAGTAGCAATTAATAATATAGAGAAATGTAAAAATTTCAATATTTGCGTACCGAGTAATATACAATAGAATATAAAACGCATTAAAGCAACAATGGACGATCTTATAAAAGATAATGTTTGATCTAAATGACAAATATGTTAGTTTCAATGGAAAGTTCGTTTTATCAGGTATACAGGCAATTGTTAAGTTAACATTATTGCAAAAAGAACTTGATCGCCGAGCTGGGTTAAGAACGGCCGGATATGTAAGTGGTTATAGAGGTTCGCCCCTGGGATATCTAGATAAAGAATTTTTATCGCATAACGATTTACTAATAAAAAATAATATAAAGTTCAGAGCGGCAGTCAATGAGGATTTAGCAGTAGGAGCAATACAAGGTACACAACAATTAGGAATTATATCACCGTCCACTGTTGACGGTGTTTTTGGTTTTTGGTATGGAAAAGGCCCTGGCGTGGATCGCAGTGGCGATCATTTTAAACATTCAAGTTTTTTTGGTACAGCAAAGCACGGTGGTGTTTTAGCATTTGCAGGTGATGACCATGCAAGTAAAAGTTCGACAGTACCCCATGAGACGAGTTCCACTTTTGCTTCTTGGAATATACCGGTTATAACACCGGCCACTGTTGAGGATGTGATGCGCCTGGGATTGCTTGGCGTAGGTTTATCGCGGTACAGTGGATTATTTGTATGCATGAAAATTATTACTAATTTAGCAGATGCGTATCAATCAGCAACTGTTGATTTAACATCTTGGCAACCGACAATGCCACCGGCAGAATTTGATGTAAATGCCCGGTGGCCGGAAGACTTACACAGTGAAGCAAGAATATACGAAGAAAAATTACCAGCAGTACAAGAATTTTTAAAACATAATAAGTTTAATGAAGTCACACATAATGCAGCCGAAAAGAAGTTGGGCATTATCGCAGTTGGTAAAAGTTATGTAGATGTGCTCACGGCATTGCAACATTGTGATATAGTACCAGAGGACCATGGAATTAGTATACTTAAAATGGGTGTGTCGTTCCCGCTGGAACAAGATAAAGTAACAAAGTTCTGCGTTGATCATAGCAGCCCCGGCCAGATACTTGTTGTAGAAGAAAAAACCCCGGTTGTAGAAAATCAAATTTATAAGTTGATGTATGGCTATTCTAAAATGCCACCGATACATGGTAAAGATTTATTAACACCGTGTGTTGAACTTGATAGTTACGATATCGCAAAAGTAATAATGAAATTATTAGGCCTGGCATTTGATAATAAGTATGATCTGGCAACTGTTAATCCGCAATATCGTGATGCAGGTAAAGGCGCAAGATACCCATATTATTGTAGCGGATGCCCGCATAATATTAGTACAGCATTACCTAAAGGTAGTAAAGCATTAATAGGAATAGGATGCCACTATATAGCACAATTTATTCCATCTCGGCCGACAGTTACTTTGGCTCCTATGGGTAGCGAAGGCATGAATTGGGTAGGGCAACATGAATGGAATGAAGCAAATCATGTTTTTGTTAATTTAGGCGATGGCACATATTTTCATAGTGGCATATTAGCAATACGCCAGGCATTAGCATCTGATGCTAATATGACATATAAGATATTGTTTAACGATGCGGTAGCAATGACAGGCGGACAAAAAATAGACGGTGAATTAACAATACCTATACTTTGCCGACAGTTATTAGCAGAAGGCGCCCTGGATATTTCATTAGTGTCTGTTAATCCAAAGCAATGGAAAGGTAAAATACCTAACGAAATAAAGATATACCCTAAAGAAAAATTTACAGAAGTGCAGACAGCATTAACAACAGTTAAAGGAATTACAATATTAATATATGAGCAACAGTGTGCAACAGAAAAACGAAGAGAAATTAAACGTAATATACAAGAATCGCCCAATGAACGACTTTGGATTAATCCCGAAATATGTGAAAATTGCGGTAATTGCTCCACACAGTCGAATTGTTTAAGTATAGTTCCGGTGGAAACAAAGCTTGGAACTAAACGGCAAATAGATCAAGATAGTTGTAATTATTCCTTTGATTGTTTAACGGGATTTTGCCCATCATTTATATCAGTTAAGGGTAGCCGAGTTTCAAAACCGTTAGTTAATGTTGAATTGCCACCATTTCAGCAAGGCTCCAATTTAGGTACTTGGAAGTTTCGAACAGGCAAACGATATAATATTCTGCTCGCTGGGATAGGCGGCACCGGCATTATTAGTTTAAGTCAAATGTTATGCGTTGCGGCCCATATAGATGGGATGAAAGTTGTTGCCACAGACCAAACAGGATTGGCACAAAAGTATGGAGCAGTGACATCTATGTTAAGTTTTGGTAGAGATGCATGGGGTAAAATGTATCCCGGCACAGCAGATTTAGTCATAGGTGCTGATCCGCAAGTTTCGGTGGGTAAGGATTTAATGCGTTATGTAGGTAAAGATACAGTTACGTTGCTTAATTCCAAGCCGTCAAATACAGGTGAATATATTGCAAACAGGGATTGGAAGTTTGATGTAAAAAACGCAGAAACTTTATTAAAAGAGCACAGTAAAGAAGTATATATGTTTAACGCATCAGACTATGCTAAAAAATTAACCGGACGTAGTTTAATGTTAAATATGTTAATGTTAGGCCATGCATATGAGAAAGGTTTGCTACCGATTCGCGAAGCCTCAATGATGCAAGCAATTGAAGTAAATGGAACAATGGTTGATGTTAATAAAAAAGCATGGTTTTTAGGCAGGCATTCTGCTACAGTTAATGGTAGAGGAATTATTGAACGAGAGATTAATAGAAAACATAATATTATAAAAGAAACAAAATATGGTGGTTTATATTATAGAGTTGATCTATTAAAAGAATACCAGGATGAAAAATATGCACAGCAATATTTTGATTTAGTTACTCAAGCAAATGTTAAAGATACGTTATTAAATAGAACAGAATTTTCAGAAGCAGTAATGAAAAATTTATATAAATTAATGGCGTATAAAGATGAATACGAGGTTGCTCGTATATGGGATAAGACCATTGACGGCTTTGATAATGAATTTTTTGAAATCAAAGGGATAAATTTTCATATGAGTTTGCCTTGGCAACGCAAAGCTAAACGTAAAACAAGGCTACCAGGGTACACTAAAGTATTTTTTAAATACTTAAAACACGGTAAAAGATTACGTGGTACAATATTTGATTTATTTGGCTACTCGTATGAAAGAAAACTTGAACGAAAGTTACGAGATCACTATATTGAGTTAGTTAAGGAATGGACCAAGAGTATAAACTTAGATAATTATAACGATATAGTAAAGTTAGCAAACCGACCAAACGATGTTAGGGGTTATGGTTTTATAAAGATAAAGAGTATAAAGTTTCTTTATAACAATTTGCTATGAATTTAAAACAACTGCTATAAGATAAATACTATATTATAGGATAATAGCATGTCACGAAAACCAACTTCAGCACGTAATGAAATAATAAAAAATTTACAAGCACGACTCGGCGGAGGTATGGTCGATGTGGAATTGGACCCAGAGCATTATAATATAGCCATTGATCGTGCTATTGCCAGATACCGGCAGCGAGCGGCAAATGCTACTGAAGAAAGTGGTATGTTTCTTACAACACAAACCGATGTTAATGAGTATTATTTGCCAAATGAAGTGCTTGAAGTTCGTAAAATTTATAGGCGAGCAATAGGTAGTGATGCTGGCACAGGCACAGGCATTGACCCATTTGATTTAGCATTTACTAATCTTTATATTTTACAAGCCGGCCGGGTTGGCGGTGTTAGTTTATTTGATGCATTTAGTCAATATCAAGAAGTTGTTGGTAGAATTTTTGGATCTGACATTAACTTTACATGGCATCCAAATACGCATAAATTAGTAATGATTCGTCGTATTAGAAATGAAGAAAGTATTTTGCTTCATGTTTATAATGAAAAACCTGAGAATGAGTTATTAAGAGATCGTAGAAGTAAGTTATGGCTGGAAGATTATGCTTTAGCAAACTGCAAGGGCATGTTAGGAGAAGCAAGAGGCAAATATTCTGCTTTACCTGGTGCCGCAGGCGGCGTACAATTAAATGGTGAACAATTAAAAGCCGAAGCAGCCGCTGAGTTTGATAGGCTTGAAATTGAATTGCAACGATACTCCGATGGCAGTGAACCGCCAACATTTATTATTGGGTAACTTGACAACTTAATATAAATCGTTTATAATATTTGTATGATTATAGGATTAGTAGGCCTCAAAGGTTCAGGCAAAGATACTGTAGCAAATTATTTTATTACGCATTATGATAATTGGATCATAGGTAGTTTTGCTGATTCTCTTAAAGATTCCATTGCTTGTGTATTTGGTTGGGATAGAGAATTACTCGAAGGTAACACACAAGATAGTAGAGCATGGCGAGAAACTACCGATACTTGGTGGTCGGAAAAGTTGAACAGGCCTAATTTTACTCCCCGCGTGGCGTTACAAGTAGTCGGTACAGATTTGTGGCGTAATTTATTTAATGATGATATTTGGTTATTAAGTTTCGAAAAGAAGTTATTAACTAAACAAGAAAATGTTATTCTCACTGACTGCCGTTTCCCAAATGAGATTGAGTTAATTAGACGATTAAATGGTAAAATTGTTAGAGTAAAACGCGGCGAAGATCCTGAATGGTGGAATACTGCTGTTGCTGACAATGCAGAGCGTGTTAATCCTATGCACGAATTAATGATGCCAACAGTGTATCCTGAGGTACACTCAAGCGAACATTCATGGGCCGGATGCGATGTAGATTATACAATTTATAATGATGGCACATTTGATGACTTAGAACGTACTATTAAAAATCTGGTACAAGATCCCCTTGCCTCCACGGTATTCCGATATCACTGAGTAGTACAAAACAGTTAGAGCAAACTGTTTTTAAATTTTTCCAGTCATTATTATTTCGGTTCCCATCTATGTGATATACATTTAATTGTATGGTATGTTCTGCGGCAAAGTTACATCGCTCACATCGTTTTTTCTTTTTATAGCCGCTCTTAATCCACCTAGTCACCGGTGTTGCTCCTAATCCTTTTTTTAGTCGTAGACATTTGTCGCAGTGTTTGCGATAATATGTTTTGCTATTCTTTATATAGTTAATCGCAACAGGCCGTTTTTTACAAGGGCAAAGTGGTCGTGTTGTGCTCATACTACTATTTACGACGAACCCTTTTAAAGGTAGTTCTATATCGGTGTTATTTACTAGAATTCAAATAAATATGTTTATAACATATTTTAGTTGGTTAACAACTAGAAATACAGGGGATAAAGAGCATGGCAACATTAGTTTCACCGGGCGTATCAGTATCCGTATCTGATGAGTCCTTTTATGGTTCTGCTGGAGCAGGCACTGTACCGTTAATTGTTTTAGCAACAGGCAAAAACAAAGTACATCCAAGCGGCACCGGCGTAGCAGCTGGTACCACGGCATCGGCATACGAACTAAAATTAATTACTTCTCAACGAGAATTATTACAAACATACGGCAATCCTTATTTCCGTCAAGCAGGTGGCACAGAAATTCACGGCGATAATATGAATGAATATGGTTTATTAGCAGCGCATAGTTATCTAGGCATTGCTAACAGGGCATACGTTCTTCGCGCAGGTATTAATCTTTCTGAGTTAACAGCGTCTGGCACAGCACCAAAAGGTGCCGCAGTTGACGGGACATATTGGGAAGATTTAACTAGTTCGAATATTGGTGTATTCACATACAATGCGCCAACATCAACATGGGTAGCTGCAACAGTTAATGTTATAAGCGCGGCCGCTAATTATGATTCAGGCACAGGCGCACCGTTAAACAGTGAAGGCCTAGATGGTGAATTTGCATGGGTAGCAGTAGCAGGTGGTAATTCCCATAATAGAATTTGGCAAAAAGTAAGTGGGGTATGGTATCATTTAGGTACGAATACTTGGGCAACTGCGGCAAGTGCAGATTTCCAATTTGCAACACACCTTACTATTCCTACTAAACAAGCCGATGGTGTAACAGCATTAGCAACAGGCGATGTATACATCAAAACAACACAATATAATAGTGGTTCACAGTTTTTTGTAAAATACTGGAACGAAACAACAACTGAATGGCTTACAATAGCGGCACCTGTCTTTGAAAATACAACTGAGGCATGGGCACATCACGTTACACCAGTGGCTGGTAACTTATTTGTTAAGTACAACCACGAACAAGGCGCACATACATTAGAAGTTGCATCGCATCAACTTGTACGATTTAATGGTGACGCAACATTGGCAGTAACAGCCGCAACTGCAAGCCCAACGTTAACTACTACACAAACTATGGTAATTAACGGTACAACTGTTACATATACATCAAGCAGTGATCCAGACGTTATTAGATTAGCGGCAGTGATTAGCAGTGCAGGCATTGCAAACATTCAAGCAAGTGTATCAAGTAACAAACTTGTTATTACAAACACAGCAGGTAAAGATATTCTTCTTGCTGAGGGCAGTGGTACTCTATTAGCAGATACAGGCCTCACAGCAGGATACAATAGTAATTGGATCCCATTAAGTTATGAGCCAAATACAATAGCACCATCTGGCACACCAGCCGATGGTACATTATGGTATGATAGTCGCGTAACAACCGTGGATCTATTAGAGACATATGACGATGCTGGTACTACAAAATGGCGAACATTTAGTGGTACATTAACAGCAGCGGCATCAAAGCCAACAGCACCTTCAGCAGGTGATGTCTGGTTAGATACAGTAGATGTTGAAAATTATCCAGCATTACACAAGTATTCTGGCGTAACATGGATTGCTGTTGACGAAACAGATCAAACATCCTCAGCCGGCATTGTATTTGGTAACTTTAGAGCAACAACCGCTTCAGCACTTGAAACAGATGCAACAGCAGGCGCAGGCGGCACTATACTAAATCCAGCAACATATCCAGTAGGCATTTTGGGTTGGAATTACATGGCATCAGGATATGATGTTAAAAAGTATGATGCAACAAGCGCAAAATGGTATAATGAATCTGGCGAACAGTTAGATGGTAAAATGTGGGCAGGCAGACATGCACAGCATCGTGTTATTGTTGATTCAATGGCCGCCGCACTTGCCGGTAGTGAAGAAATTAGAGCAGAAACTCGTTTCTTTAACTTAATTTCTGCACCAGGTTATGTAGATTTATTAGATGAAATGAAAACTCTTAACATTGATCGCAAGGAACAAGCATTTGTTATTGGCGATACACCATTTAGGTTAGCAGCCGATTCCACATCATGTAAGAATTGGATATCCAATTATGCAGTTGCTGGTGAAAACGGCGAGAAAGGCCTAACAACATCAGGTTTTGATGTGGCATTATACTACCCAGGTGGTTGTTTGACAACAAACATCACTGGTGAAAATGTAGTACAGCCATCATCACATATCACATTGCGAACATATGCGTATAATGATCAAGTATCATACGAATGGTTTGCACCAGCTGGTTATAATCGCGGACTTGTAGGTAATGCTACAAGTGTTGGTTATATTAACAGTGAGGAAGAATATGTACCTGTAGCATTAAACCAAGGACAGCGCGATGTACTTTATGTAAATAAAGTTAATCCAATCGCATTTATGCCTAATAGAGGTTTAACTATTTGGGGACAAAAGACTTTACATACAGTATCAAGTGCGTTGGATCGTGTTAATGTAGCACGACTAATTGCATATTTACGACGACGGTTCGATGACATGGCACAACCATTCTTGTTTGAACCAAATGATGACTTCACAAGAGGTCAAGTAGTTGGTGTATTCAATGGTTTCTTAGGAGATCTAATTACAAAACGAGCATTATACGACTTTTTAGTTGTATGTGATGCAAGTAATAACACATCAACACGTATCGATCGTAACGAATTATGGGTAGATGTAGCAATTCAGCCAGTTAAGGCAATTGAATTTATCTATATCCCAATTCGTGTGAGGAACACAGGCGAAGATTTAACAATCGCTAGCTGAGCCTAATAAGAGAGATAAAACCCGAGTAAACGGGGGCCAAGCCCCCGGTTACTTTGTAGTAAAAGACAGATAAATAATTAGTAATAAAGGAGATTTAGAAACATGAGCACAGCAGGTAAATTTGGTATCGGGGCCACGGCGTCGGAACGCGCTATTTTACAACCAAAGTTAAAATATCGATACCGAGTAAAATTTAACATGGGGGGCACCGAAGAGGGGGAGTTCTCACGGAATGTCGTTACGTGTGACAGACCTAAACTTTCATACACAGAAATACCGATTCATTCATACAACTCTATTGCGTATATCTCAGGTAAACATGAATGGGCAACAATTAGTTGCACATTTAGGGACGATATAACTAATAGTATTGTAAAATTAGTTGGTACACAACTACAGAGACAAGTAGACCATCACGAACAAGCCTCGGCCAAGGCGGCACAGGATTTTAAATTTGGTATGACTATTGATTTCTTAACAGGCACACACGGCGACGACAGCAAGATTGATCAATGGGGAATAGAAGGATGTTGGATCCAAAACGCAGATTACGATCAAGGTGATTATGCTGGTAGTGATCCATTACAGGTAACATTAACAATTCGCTTTGATAATGCGTTACATTCAGGTACTAGTGCAGGCGATCCGTTAATGCCCGGTGGCGCAGGCATCTGGACTGGCACAAGTGCTACCGGTGCGATTGATCCTGCTATTAACGATGTCCAGTAATAATTAGAGAAAAAAATGGCCAATTACGGCGGAAACGGACTTGACAATGTCTATGTATCCGGGGCAGTAACAGCACCCCGGATACATGGACACACTGCCGCAAGGTATACAATACAGCCACGAATTAAGAATCAATACATGGTTAGTTTTCATTATTCAAACCTAACCACGACAGCAGGTGGCGTTGAACTTCGTAATATAACACATCGTGTTAAATCGGTAGATTTACCAAAGATAGATATTAAATCTGAAGTATTCAATTCTTACAATAAACCACGGATTATTCCAACCTCTATTGAATATTCACCAATTAGCATTCAATTCTGGGATGATCGTGCGGATATAGTGCAAAACTTCTGGACAGGTATGTATGAATTTTATTTTAAAAACGGCAGAAATAAAAATGAAAACAATTATAATAAGACTGTGCCAGACTCTATTGTTAATAAACTTGGAACAGTTAATTATAAAGGTTATGAGCATTTCGGTTATAATATGGGCAACAAATTAGATAATAAAAATCTTTTTCAGTATATGTCGATATATTTACTTGGGGCAGCTCGATACTCAAGGATAGATCTAGTTAACCCATTTGTTGAATCAATGGGACATGATCAATATAGTCAGGAAATGGGTAATGAATTGGCAGTAATAAATACTACCTGGGCGTTTGAGGACGTTATCTATTATGAGCAGGCAGACATTGCTACTAGTACAGTGTTAAAAGGTCTGATGCCGAAAATCCTTTTCCCTCAAGATACTACAGCAGTAGATTCTGTTGAGCCGCAAGCTGACAAAAAAGGAAGATCTGAGCAACCCGTGGATCTTAATGAGGTTGCCGGCTTAAGCCGGAAAAGACAGAATGTAGGAAGGTCCGTCAATCGAGGAGAATATCCTTCTCCCCCAGATAAAGTCCAGCTTATTACCCAACCTGATAATATAACAGGGAAAGTGACAATAGTAGACCCAAACGATAACTACAGCCCAGATGAAGACATTCATACCTCTAACATTCATAATGTTGATCCTAAACTCCAAGCACGGATTGCTCGTGAAAAGGCGTATATTGCCGCACAAAACCAAGCCGCGTCGGTAAAACGAGCAGATGCTCAGAATGCCAAAAAATTAAGTAAAGGTGTTGTTGAAAAACCGTTAACAAAAGAGCAATATATGGCCAGTGTTGAAGCGATACGCCAAGAAAATGAGCAGTGGATGAGCGCCGACGGTGATAATATTGATTGATAAATACTATTATGGCTACAACAGATCTTAATACCGAAGTAACTACGTTAGTTAGACGATTTGGTAGAAAACGCACAACAAATTTAGATAATCATACAATAGCAACTATAAATGATGCTGACTTGCAAGTCTCAGGTACAGATTTGGATATTATTGTTGGTATGTTTGATCGCGATGAAGTTATTGCAAGTAAAGCAGTTAAAGAAATGTTAGCAATATTATTGATGGAAACAGCAGAACTATTAGAAATTAGTATCGACGATGTACTGAAATATACTGAAGATAAAGGTTTACAACTTACTGCTACTGAACTATCATTAAGTTTAATTAATCGACTTCGGCCATTAACAAGTCAAATGGGAGTCACAGTTACTTCAGCAACCTCCGCCAAGACAGCACATGTTAATCGCAATATTCTTGCATAATGGCTAAATTTTCCCAAGGCGTATTTACTCCAAAAAACATTAAAAAATATTTAGGTACGAAACAACCTCGATATAGGTCTAGTTGGGAACTATCTTTTATGAATATGTGCGATGCTCACCCAAATATTACAGGATGGGCAAGTGAAGCAATTAAAATTCCATATATTCATCCAATGACCGGTCGTAGTACGCAATATGTGCCTGATTTTATTATACAATATACTGATAAACGCGGCAAACGCCACACAGAAGTAATTGAGATAAAGCCTTATAATCAAACTACAGAAGAACGAGCCACTCGCATAGGTGAGAAAGCCGCAGCTCAAATAAACAAAGCAAAATGGATAGCGGCAGTCGATTGGTGTAATAAGAAAGGTATGGTATTTCGAGTGTTAACAGAAAACGAAATATTTACAAATCCTACTAAACGTAAGCGTCGATAAGTATTTTTAAAAAAATAAATAATAGTATTAAGTAGGTAGTTATCTATGACGCGAAAACTCGAAGAAGAATTAAATTTACCGCCATTAAAAGAAGCGATAGAAGAAATTCAAGAAGAAATTAAAGAAGATGTTACGCCATCTGACGCACTTACAGTGGAACGTGAGGAAATTTTTACAGCATTAAAAGCGGCTGATAAAATTGACCAAGCATTGCCAACGGTAAGAGGATTAGAAACAAATGATGTTGATATGGATTCATATTCTAATCAAGCAGAACAAGCATTTAAAGATTTAATGGACTTAGGTATGAATGTCGAAGCACGGCACGCTGGCGATATATTCGCCGCCGCACAACGTATGCTAAAAAATGCAATCGAAGCAAAGACAAGCAAAACAGAGAAGAAGTTAAAAATGATTGAGTTGCAATTAAAGAAAATGAAGTTAGATCAAACACAAAAAACAGATGATGGCACAATTGAAGGTGAGGGTTATGTTATAGCAGATAGAAATGACATTCTCAAAAGTTTCATAGATAAAGAAAACGATAAATAGTTAAAGTAAAAATACTCGTTAAGAGGGAAAATGATGAAAAATTTAAAAGAATATTTGGCTGAATCTGTAAAGGAATACAATTACAAGGTAAAGATCTTGGGCGAAATTAAAGATAGTATGATGGATACTATTGAAAATGAGTTAAAAAAGTATGACCTTAAGACAATGGGTTCCCCAACTAAAACAATATTTCAAAAGCAACCTCTAGATTTTGACGAAGGTGTATCAGGTGAAGTAAACATTGCTAGTTTTACAACTGGCATGCCTTTATCTAAAGATACAGTTCGCGACAGGATTGCCCATAGTTTAGGCATGCCGGAACGTTATATTAAAATTCGTTCCGAAACCGATCCTTTAGAATATGATCTAGTAGATAATGCAATTGACACAGAACTTACAGTTGGTGAAAGTAATCCTGATGATGCAGCTCTAAACAACGACTATCCTGCAGATGAACATAAAGCAGAAGATTATCATGGTAATGAATTTAATACAAAGTTTATGACCGAATTAATGAAACTTGTTAAAGAACGCGATACACACGTTAGTAATCAAGTACAGGAAGATTAATATGAAAAATGGCCACGGTACGAAATACAATGCTGATGTGCATAATGCGTTAGCTATTATTAAAAAATATAATGCCGGTCAAGAGATTGACGAAGCACCATATGGCATGGGGGCCAATATAGCAGATACTGCACGAAGAATGGCCACATTAGGTTTTGGCAAAGGTGCTAGAATGGCTAAAGGTCGAAAATCGTCAGGTAAAATAGCAAATCAAATTAATAAAGATTGGGAAGAACTGTTAGGCAAGAAGGGATATGACGCCCCAGAAAAAGCAACAGTACAAGATATGCGTGATTATATTGAGCAATTAAGACCGGGGACAGATGCTGATGCTTTCTTTAAAAAAGCAGGTGTTACCGCAACTACGCCAACAACAACGCTAATGACAAAATCGCAGGATGCTATTTTATTAGCATTGGGCCAAGCATTAAATCAACAAGGTGGCGCATCAACAGGCGCATCAACAGGCGCATCAACAGGCGCATCAACCGGCGCATCAACCGGCGCATCAACAGGCGCACCTGCCCGCACAACAGCAACTAGAGCAGCCGACGCTG
>Ga0098061_1001195_pt1 | contig 12613 bp, 17 predicted proteins | sample 22_taG_FD_92579 | JGI IMG/M metagenome (GOLD analysis project Ga0098061, IMG submission 92579) | Marine viral communities from the Subarctic Pacific Ocean - 22_ETSP_OMZ_AT15343 metaG | ecosystem: Environmental > Aquatic > Marine > Oceanic | place: Subarctic Pacific Ocean | collected 2015-01-20 | reverse complement strand
TCTTGTTGCTTTTTAAGATTTGCAATTCTTTCATTCAAATCACTCATTTTATTCCCCTATTTATTAACTATTATTAATTACTAAAAAATGAATCTTATTAGCAGTGTCTGATGAAGCTTGCGCACTATCTGTATTTGCTACTGTTATTTTAAAACTATTATCAGCGATAGTATGTGTAGCACAAACAAGCTGAGTATTATCTACTGTATTTTCATCTTGCATTGTTAATAGAATAACTGAATCAGCTTGAACAGTAGAATTATTTACTGTAAATTCAATATTTTCATCAGCAGCTATTCCAGTAGCATGCATTGTAATAATACCACTTGTAGCATGACATGTTACTGCTGTTGTAATACTTGTTTCTTGTGTTGTAGTGCCGCTATTTGTATGTATTAATCCACCAGTAGCTGCAGTAATAGTAATATCACCACCACTCGCCGTCAAACCACCTACAGTTGACAATAATCCCGCAGTAGTTAATGATAATTTTTCAAGATAACTACCACCTCCTAAATTATTATTCATTACATATTTTCCAGTTGTATGAGCAATCACATGACTCCACCCACAAGGGTCAACAAAATTAGATGCCCCCATAAACATTGTAAGATTATTTTCACCAGTATTAGCTCTAAGTGCTAAATTCTGAGTAATTTCCACATAATTCGAATTTTCCTGATGTATAGTAGCACCATTTCCAAATGTAATCTTATTGCCACTAACTAGCAAATCTCCTGAAACTGTAGCATCAGTAAATACATCTGAAGTAACTGATGAACCAGCTTTTGTATTTGCCTGTGATGACCACGATGTTGAACCTGAACTCATTTATTCTCCTACAATCTTGGCACTGCCAATTGTCTTATTCCTGTTTTTCTTAATGGATATTGTTTCATCATTTTTTCATACATTTGTCTAAAATATTGAGCTTTTTGTAAGTCACCCATATCTTCAAACATCCTTGCTTTTATATAGCATACAATATAAGGATGCATTCCTGAATCAAGGCCTGCATCTGTTTTTAAATCATCAGCTTGAGCATCAACTGTTTCATATTTTGAATGATATGTAATACGTAAAGCATTATCTACAAATAAAGATGTCCAAGTTCCAGTTTCGTTAGTATCAGTACTTGAACTACTTCTAACCATTGTAAATGTATCTACATCAGTAACAGTAACTGATTGAGTATTTAAATTATCATCATTAAAATTTGTTGTCCCAGATACTGATATTCTGTCCCCAGTACTAAGACCATGTGCTGCACTTGTAAATACAATAGTAACACCACTACAATCAGCATCTGTTATTGTCCCACTTAAATTTCCAGACCCTTGAAATGTATCATATTTTTCTTTTGTTCTTTCACCAGACGTTGCAGTTGTATCTTGAGTTAGAATTCCAACTCTATTATCATCATTATACCATGCAAAATATGTATTTGGATATGTTCTTTTATTTGTTGCCATTATGTTAATGAGTCCTCTGATTCGTCAGTATCTTCTCTTAATAACTTATGAGGGTCCGCAAGTTTAGGTATTACTACATATCTATCATTTGTATCAAGTATCTCTACTTTAACTACATCAATAACATTATCACCTAATTCATACCATCGTTTCTTTATTTCCAAATCAGTTGTTGCAGACACTGTATAATTTCTTTTATTTGATGCAATATCATCAAGAGCATCATTAATTAATTGATACATATGTTGCTCAGGTTGTCTTCCAAACATTTTTTCTATTTGTTGTATAACATTTTTTACAGTCATCGTTTCTGTCCTTCTCCTTGTAATGGAGCTTGTGCCATACCTCCTGTAAGTAACATTTGTAATCCTTTATCATAATCTGATTGTAATTTCATTTGTTGTTCTTGATACCATTTATATTGTTGAGCATCTCTTTCCATTCTAGTTTTTGCTTCAAGAACATGTCCTTGCACTGCAGAAAGCTTAGACTGAATTGCAGATGCATATCCTTGAGCTGCAGCTATATATCCTTGAGCTGCTCCAATATACGATTGTACAGTTTTTGCTTTTGCATCTATAAATGCTCCTCTTGCCTGAACTTCCCCTCCAAATGCAGAAGCTTGAGTAGCAGCAACGTCAGCTATCGTTTTCCATTCTGCTATATGAGTTTGAGCTCTTTTAAGTTCTGTTTCTGCTATAGTTAAAACAGATGAAACCATATCAATATCTTCATCTGTAGTTAAAAGACTTATTGCATCATGTGTAGATGCACCACCACTAACAGTACCACCATCATCAATTATTTTTTCAGCATTATCTAAAGCATCTTTGACTCTTGTTAATTGTGCATTAGCATCGCTAAATTGTCCACTCCAATTATAGCTAGTAATTTTTCCTATAGCTGTTGCTATTGCATCACAAGCTGTTTCAAAATTTGAAGAAGTTGTATCAGTATAGGTATCCATTTCAGCTGCCTCAGCTTTTGCAAGACCAACTTCAGTAGCTGCTAAATTAGTTTTACTAACTATACTATCACATAAATCATCAGCGTCTGCTAATTCTGCAGTTATAGCTGAAAGTGCATTATTAATATCTGTATTAGCATTATTTGCACTTAGTGCACTTTGCAATGACTTAATTGCTGCATACAATCCAACTAAATATTCTGCTTCATTTGGAAATTCATCTATACCAGTAGCACTATATGTAGTTGTAGGATGACCATAATAATGAACATATGCTGTTTGATTAGCTGTTGTAGTTGGAAATACTTTTAAAGAATTATTATAAATGTAATAAGCTGGGTCTGTTACAGTTGCATACATTAAATCAGTTGAATCTTCTACTCTACTATGTGCCCATACAGGAACTTTTCTACAAGGATGAAAAACACCACTAGAATCTGCATGTTCTCTAGATACACTAACTACTTCTCCAATAGTATCCATATCATCTAAAGAGGTAGGGTCATCATCTAATGTTGTACTTTTTATACAATTTTCCTTCATTTTAGGAGGGAGCATACCAAAAACCTCTCTTGCTCCATCAGTTAAAAATTGAGTTAATTCTGATTCAATAGGATTTGTTCCACTACTTGATATAGTAATTTTAGTTAAAGCCTGTACTTGTGCTTGCCATGTAGCCATTATCTAGCATTCCTATCTGCGATATCTTGCTCCATTGTTGTTTGACTAAACTCCAATCTAGTTGTACCGCTCCATGTTTTTCTCATATTTATATGGTCAGATACCTTAGCTCCTGAACCGAATACTTTATTACATTTGCATTGTTTGATTTCACCTTTAGAAACTTCAGTTCTTTCTCCACATTCACAGTAATAAATTCTCATTACTTACCCTTTGAGAATCTACGTCTTTTATTTATTCCTTTTCCATATTTTGGAACTGTTCCAGGTCTTTTAGAACTAGGTTTACTAGGTCTTGGAAGTCTTCCATATTCTGGACTTGAATCCAATGCTGGATGTTTAACTATATCAGGACTTGAATCTACGGCTCCTGGCTTGTATGGGTCAGGACTTGAATCTATAGCTGGTACTTTTCCACCATATCGATATGATGGGATATTTCCTCTTTCTCTTGCATCTACTACACTATATCCTGGATTATTCGCAGCCATTTTATTTGCAGCTGCCTTACCTTCAGGATTGTATGCGAATTCAGCAACGAATTCACCTCTTTGATTTTTTACATTTGGCATTATTTTTTCCTCCTATTTCTTGCGTCAATACCTGGTGGTAATTTACCATACGAATTAATATATTCCAAATAAGCTTCAGTGCCTTTATTGACAGAAGATTTTTTAATTACATATTCGCCACCTTCAACTTCAATAGGTATGCCACCCTTAGAATGTGAAGGTCCATTCATTTTACCGCCATGTTTATATTTGTATTTTGATTTATTGGGCACTTTATCCTAAATATTTAAACCCGAATGTACATGTAATGCTGTCAGTATCTGTTAAATCAAGGGTTCCCTGATACTGAACACATGCAACCCAAATGCTCCTATCATCAGCTTTTACAAATAAAGGGTTTCCTGATGATAAGGTTTGTCCCATAAAGTATATACGCCCATTAGCAACTGCAGTAGAATTGTCACCACCATCAAGTCTTATAGCGCCTATACATCCTGCTGCCCTAAATTCATCAGCTGTAATATCTGCAGATGGGTCTCCTGCTGGTTCTCCTAAAGCCGTATCATTATCAAAAAATAAAAGCAGTAAATCATCAGTAGCAGCTGCTCCTTCTATAAACATCGTTACACTCTCTAATATACTACATCCACCTGATGATGGAACTGCGGATACTAATTCTTGCTTTGTAAATATGACATCATCTACATCATGTGCAGCGGCTAAACCTGTTGGGGATATTTTCACCAAATTCCCTGCTGGATACATATCTTCTCCTTATTAAAATTATTATTATTATCTAAGTAGATTCGGAGGTCGCCCTTTATACGACAACCTCCATAGTTCTACAAAACTATTAATACTTATTGATTTGTATTAGTCTAAGCTAGTGTGCATTCAAAGCCAATAATGTCAAACTGAAGAACGGTATCACTACCAGGGTCTCCACTTATAACACATTCAACTTCATCAGAACTTCCTATAACAGCTCCAGCAGTAGGATTACCTACAGCCAAAACACCATTACATGGAATTACTCCTTTATAACCTGCAGAATTCACTGCAATAGAAGCTCCATCAACATAGCCATCAGTATCAGCATCAGAACCTACGTCAACAAAATTAACGCTATTTGTTGATGCAGTTACAACTGTTAAGGCAACAGCTATAGGAACAAAGTTGTCAGGCATTCCTATTGCAGATTCTGCTCCTGTTGTTGCTCCATCAGCTACCGTAATAGTAGCTCTATAGCTTGTATGTTTGAATACTTTATCATCATTTGAAAGTGCAAAACTACCACTATTACTATTTAATAAATCACCTCTCATTAGATAACTCCTTCCAGATTGTACAATGCATGTGTTTCAGGAAGAGATACTTCAAGACCTGCTTCTGTAAGAATCATGTCTTTTCTTAAATCTTCATCTGCTTGTTGTACATTCGTTGTAATTGAGGTATCACGATTAAGACCATTACCAACAAGAGGTCTATATGAAACGTGGTCTAAATCAACTAAACATAGATATCCAGCAAAATTACTTCTAAATAGAGGTTCTTTTACTAGAGTTAAATCACCATGAACAGTATCGATTTTAGTAACCTGATGACCGAAATTGCCTTGACTTCTTTCGAAATTATATCTCTGCTCACCACCCATACTACCTTGAACAAACCCTGTAGTTCCTAGTTTGTTAAAGTGAGATATGACTGGAAGAGATGCTAATGCTAGTTTAGAACTACCACCACCTCTTGCAGGGTCAAATATAACTTCAAAATCACTTAAGATTTCGTCATAGGTTAATTCACCCATTTCTACAGATTTTAAATATGGAGCTTTTTCAGAATAAGATAACTGAGTGCCACCTTGAACTGCTGTTCCCGCATTTTTAATGATATTGCCTGTTATACCATCTGTATATTGTATTCCACTTTGACTTCCTTGCATACCGAAAAGCATTGCTCTTTCAATGTCAATCTTATGTTCTCTTAATTTAAGATTCCATATTCTTGCCCATTCATCAGAATACCCACGATATACTGTTGCTCTAGCTGTATTAGTCATTTCACAAGCTGTTTTAAAGATTTGAGTATACCCATATCTATTATCTAGCTCTTGTGACCATACATCAGGAGCACCTGAACCTTCTTCATAAGATGTACCAATTACAGTAACTTTACCGCCAGCATCAAGAGTAGTTGTTGAACTATCTCCTGCTGATGCCTGTATCGTTCTTACTGAAATAGTTGTATCTGCACTATTGTTAGTAACAGATTCAATTCTCGCAGTTGCTGTAATAATTGCTTCTGAATCATCAGTAGCATTATCATCGTTATGATTTTGTTGAAGACTTACTACCATTCCTTTAATAAGCCAAGAAACGGCTGCATCTCCTTCTGTATCAACAGTTAGAGATGTTAAGCTTCCAGGCGCTGCTAATGTAGCACCTGTCTTTACAACAAAGGCTCTGTCAGTCATTGCTATTTTAGTTCTATCTTCCAAAAATCTAAATTGACTATCGGAAGTCGGAACTTTTCCAACTTTTGACAAGTAAACGAAAAAAGGAGATTCTTCTGGGGCCAAGTCTGCGACTCTATCACTAAAGTCATACAGTCTTCTCGATGGTATTGTACTATCAATGACCGCACCAGGAGTTCCAAATTTCACTTGTCCACTATTATAAGTAGCCATTACTTCTTTCTCCTTAGTTTATCCTATTAATTTAATAGGAGTTATATTATTATTTACAATACGTTGTTTCGACTACCTGAGTTTGTAATAGCATCCCACATAGAATCCTTCCTATTTTTTCTTACAGGCTGCTGTCCATTTAAGACTCCAGCTTGTTGTGGAACTCCTACGTTCTTACGAACATTACTCATTGGATTTACAGGGGGTCTATTTTGAGGTGGCGGCATATGTCCTCCTTGTTGAGGATTCATAGACTTCCACATATTAATTGCACCATCAACACCATATTCAGCAGGATTTTTACTAGCAAATTGCATAAAAGAATCAACCTGTTGGTCGTTAAGACCTTTGCTTTTTAAGCGTGATTTTAATTCTGTTATTCCAACTTGCCTTTGAACTCCAGCTAATTGGCCTTCAACGGCACTATTTATAGACTCTTGCATTTCCTGTTGTCGAAACTGATACGATTTAGATGCTGGGTCATTATAGGCTGCCCAAGGGTCAAACTCATCTTTACCCATAGTAACACGTTGAGGGACTGTTGGTTGACCAACTGGATTTTGCACCATTCCTGTAATAGTTTGCACTATATCAGGTCGTGATTCCAACATTTGTCCTATTTGTTCGTATTGCTTTAGTTTCTGATTTTCAGTATGGAGTTTATCCTTTTCAGATTGAAAATATTTAGCTTGATTTTCCCAATTCCCTGAACCTGTTCCATTCTGTGCTTGACTTACATCTTGCCCTACATTGTCAACAATTTGACCCTGAACTTGTTCAAGATTTTCGTTTTCAAATGCGTTATCCATATTACTCTCCTTTTCTTCGCAATCTCTCTTCTTTTTCTTGAGTTTGGCCACGTAAACGTAACTTCTCTGTTTCGAGTTTGACTGCGCTTTCTAGTTTATTAACAGCAACCTTATTTGCTGCTTTACTATCCGATTGATGTGATTTTAACTCAGTTTTGAATTTCTCAACTTCTGTACGCTTACGAGCTGAGATTGACTCTCTATGAGCTGTTTGTAAATCACCTTCCAAATTCTTAACTGCTTCTTGAGCTTGTTGTAACTGTCCTTGTAATTGTTGTACGATATCCATTCTTTGCAATACTCCCTCTTTATCAAAAATATCTGTTTTCATTAATGCCTCAGTTCTATCAATAAGTCCAGCTTGATATGCTTCCATATAAATAGACCATTCACCCCATCTATTTGAAGGCATAGTAGAATTACCTATAACATCAATATCATATTGACCTATAGTTAAATCATTCATCATTTCTCCGATAGCCTGAGATTTATCATTATAATGATTAACCATATATTCCGACATATCATTATTTGGCTGTACAACTCTAAATACTTTTTTATATGTATAATGTTCTTTTGATAAATTATACACAACCTTACCAAGTCTTTTTAAACTTCCTTCAATATCTCTTAATTTAGATTTACTTCTTCTTTGTCCGAAATCTTCAAGCATCATAGTTGCAGAAGATGTTCTTGGTGCGACCTCAGTATTCCCTTGCATCATTTCAAATATACCCATATTTAAATCAATATACTTTTCAATAAGCTGTGGTAATTGCATAACTGAATTAGATAATGGCTGAGGAGATGGAAAATGAGGTTCTCCAAAAGAAGGGTCATATTCTATCGTTGCATTAGGATTTGCCCAATCACGCTCTAGTTCTTCTATATCATCAACACTCCCTTGTGGAATCAATAACTTCAATCCAGATGATGCTTGTGCATGTGAAGTAATTAATGACATTGTTTTATTTAAAAATCTTTGAAAATCTTTATTCTTCCTAACATCACTCATAGGATATGGTGTATTAGTCCATATATTAGGAATAGGCACAATAGGATACTTATCTGTATTTAATATTCTCTCATATAGAATTATTTGACCTAATGTACATGTTAATTTAATTCTTGTTTGTTCAACTTCAACAACATCTAATATTCCATTTTCAATAGCTTCTTTCATATCAGGAGTTTCTAAGAATTTCTGCATATTTTCAGCATCAAGAATTCTTTCTTCCCCTGTCTTTAAATTCATTATCCTATAATATGGAACTTTAATTTTTGAAAAATGTTCAATTAATTGATATCTTTCTGAGCCTTCTCCAGTATCTTTATCTTTAATATAATCTGGAGTAAATGAACCTGTTGTTCTTTTATTTAAAGGAGATGGATATGTATCGTCCTCATAATAACCTTCAACTTCATCAATAAGAGCCTTATCAGATTCTTCATTAACTTCTGATAATTGAGGATATAAATCTAATAATTGAAATTTTGTAAATATAGTTGAAAGCATCATACCTGTAGCATCATCAAAATATTTACTTCTAGCATTAGGGTCTACAACAACTCTAAATGGGTCTACATATGTAAACTTAACTTCGCCTCTTCCATAGTCAGCTTCTGTATCTACATATGCATAAAAATATCCAAGTCCTGTAACTGCATAATCATGTATTGATTGTTTAAATACTTCGTTTCCATCCGATATACTCCATACATATTCAAGTATAGTTCTCCAAACATTAGCAAGGTCACTATCTGAATCTTCTCTAGGCATTGCTGAGAATTTAGGAGGCTTAGATGTAATAATAGCTTTAAACTGTTCAATTGCTCCATACAGTCTATCTAATGGTATATTTGATTGATTTCTTGATTCTAATTCATTAATTTCATGTTCACTGAAATGATTACCTAAATAAAAATCAACATCTTCTCGTGCATGGTCTTCCCACTCTTTTCGAGCTTCATGCCACCTTTTCCATAGTTCTTTTGTATAAGTTGCCCTTTTATCCGCTTTTATCATAGTCTATAATATAACGATAATTTATTTAAAATCAAACACGAGCTCCTGACATCCAATTATATTTCTTTTTTGGACTTTCCCAATCCTCGCCCTTTTTAACTTTTTTAACTTTTCCAGCCTTCTTATTTCCTTTAGCATATTGAGTTGATAACCAAAAAGCATCAATAGTATCATCATGTGAACCTTTAGGAAAATCTAATAACTCTCCTATAAACTCATGCATATCTTTCTTTAAATGCACAGCTCCAGCTTTAAATATAGGCTGAAGTCCTTCAAATAATCTATCTTTCTTCTTTTGATTACCATAACCTTTAATACCCATTTCAATACCAGGGAGAAACTTTCCTTCTCTTTTACTACGCTTAGACACATAATCTCTTAACATTTCTTGATATGATATTGTCTCAATATTTATTCTTTTAATTGGTCTATATCGTTCTGCAATCTTAAATATCTGGTCGGCACACTCCATTGGTAATACTCTTTTTCTCCAATATTCAATAACGTAATAATCGTATTCTGCAGTAACACCAATAACCATAATAACACTATAATCATTCCTAACGCCAAGCGTTGAAGCAGGGTCAACCCCCATGTAAATATTGACATATTCCATACTCCCATCTTCAAATTTTAAATACCATGAATTTGCCTCTTCGTTAAATTTTAAATTCCCAGAATAAAATCCTTTAGTTATATCATTTTCATTAAAGATTTCATCTTCAGGGGATTTAGCTTGATTCATGTATTCCTGATAAAACTTAGCTGGAGTTCCTGAATCTATATAAAATTGTTTTCTTTCTTCTAATTTCTTTAAAGGCCAACGTGAAGGCCATAATGGAGTACCATCTTCTTGTATAGCTTTATGTGTTTCAACATTCCATGAATATTCTTCTCCTGTTTTTTGGGCAGCCTGATAATTTTTTACAATTGCATTTAAAAATGAATCATAATGTACAATCGTTCCATTACACCATAAAAATCCACCTTTATCAAAATCAATCGCTGGATATACAGCAGCCGTTACCCAATTCTTTATTTGCAGTCTAGACTCTGGAGTTTTAGTATTTAACTCAGATTCAAAGTCATCAAGCACAATTCCAGTATATCTTGTAGATAATTGCTTTTTACCCCTAAGTCTCTGAGAAGCTCCTTTAGCAATCATCCTACAATTATTCTTCAATACAATTTCGTTCTTTGTCCATTTATCTCCTTGCAGGTCACCGAAATAGTAATGTATTGCAGGATTCTCGTATATATGAGTAGATATCCAATTAAGGTTATCAATAGCCTGGTCTTGTGCCTCACCAACCCAAGCAATAAACTCTGGAGCTTCCTTTGTTGCGAATACAAACCTATGTAAAACAGCCGCTGCTGCTAATGTTGATTTTGCATGGTCACGAGGTAAAACAAGAGCTAATTGTTGTATTTTTCTATCTAAAAGCAATTTCCCCACATTTTCATGAAAATTTGGAGTTGCTGAAGCTAAAAAATCTTGTGGAGAGAATAGTTTGCCAAATACTATTAAATCCTTGTAAGCCATCTCAAGAATCTTTTCATTCTGTGAAACATCTCCATTTAGATTTAAATTAGCCATATATCCCTCACTTTATTCAGTTATAAACCTAAAAGCTTCTTTTAATTTTTCTAGCAATGTATTTGCTTTCTGTCCAGCTTCATAAGGAATCATATGTCTTTCAACATTACGTTTATCTCTTGCTGTTGGTTCCCCTGTAAGCCATTCAGTATAATATAAATCTTTCATAGAAGTTACATCATTATTAGTAATAGCCTCTGTTAATAAGGAATCAATTAAACCTTCTCTTCCTTTTAATCCATAATAAGTTTCATCTCCTTCAAGAACTTCAGCTGCAAACAATTTAATTAAAGCCATAATATCGGCCTGGTCATCTGACCATTCTTGAGGATTATCAGGTACATTCCTTAGATATTTTTTATTAAACCCTAAATTTTCTCCTCGATTCTTAGTATTTTCAACAGTAGTATCTGTAAATTGATATTTCCCCTTAGCTGTAGATTCTGGATTTTTCCCACTATGTTTGCCTCCTGACTCAATTTTTCCTAATAAATTAAGAAAATCAGGTCTTTCATCTGTATACATAATCATATCAACAAGACTATCTAACAATACATTATAATCTCTTTTTTGTTTAAAATTGAATAAGGAAGGCTTATATATATCTTTTGTTTTAGCCATTTCTTCTAAAGGAGCAAAAGATGTAAGAATAATCAAAAACAGACAAATAAAAATACGCATTCATTATTTAAATGTCTTATTTAAATAAACAACCTCGGACACATAAGGGAGACTACTATGTGAGGATATAGAGGGGATTTGTGCTATACTCATGGATATTGCATCCGAGGTTATAATTAATTTCTTTTTCATGCTCTTCCCATATACATATTAGAAGGATTAATATATACTAAATTATCTTTTAAATCAAACTGAGCTCTACAATGTGGGCACATCCATCCTTCCACTGTATAATCATCATCTGCTAATAAACCTATTCTTTGTGTTACATATTTGTCAAGATGTAAATTTTCATTACATACAGGACATGGGTCTTTCTTAGTCTTCTTTTTCGCCATGTGCGAGCATATTTGTTTCTTTTCCACCTTGCAATGCCTCCAATTGTTTACTAGTAAAACCCTGAAAAACTGTTAATTGTTCTTTTTTCGCCTCTGTATCGAATAATCCTGATATCTTAGACAAAGATTCTAGAGAACGAAGTTTATCTGAATCTCTTTCAGACAAATCAACAATATCTCTATACTTTCCTATTAACCATTCTGGAGTAACCCCCTCCTCTTGTAGTATTTTCTTTATCTCTTCCTTAACCATGGTACGTATTTCCTCTTTTTTTAATAAAAAATTAGATTTTTCCTTAATATATTTTTTATCTTCTGCCATAGGATATGCTTTTTTATAAGCATCTACAGCATTTTCACCAGATGCAACATACCTGGCAAATAAAAATTCTCTATTGTTTAATTTTCTATCCTTTGAACGTGAGTAGGTAGCATTGTAATTACCTGAAAATGTATAAATATTCTCAACAATACCATTTTCCCCTAAAATCTTGTGACTTTTTTGTTCGCAGATAAAAGAACCGCAAACTGTACGAATCATTGTGCGTGATGTTTTGTATCCAGGGTGACTAACTTTACTTTTTTTAAGAATTTGGCATATATAGCCATCATCAGTATAAACCCAATCACCCTCATTACAATTTCTCCAATTAGAAACTACATCGTCTGTATTTCCAAAAGCTATAAATTCATCAAGATTATCATATAAGTAATGATTTACTTTCTTGATTGATTTAAAATCCACTATTAACTATTAAGCAATTTTCTCGAAATCTACGTCTAAATTACTATAATTAACCCATAAATAGCCATCTTCAGCTACAAAGGAAGATTCTGGAACTTCT
>Ga0098061_1001190_pt1 | contig 12634 bp, 25 predicted proteins | sample 22_taG_FD_92579 | JGI IMG/M metagenome (GOLD analysis project Ga0098061, IMG submission 92579) | Marine viral communities from the Subarctic Pacific Ocean - 22_ETSP_OMZ_AT15343 metaG | ecosystem: Environmental > Aquatic > Marine > Oceanic | place: Subarctic Pacific Ocean | collected 2015-01-20 | reverse complement strand
ACTTTCATTTGCATCCCGCGCATCGATTTTCAAACCATCCGTTAATCGTCGACTTAATCGTACTCATTACAGCTTCAAAGTCATCTTCGTTGTCCAGGCGGCGCGCAGAACAATTACTAGCGAGAGCCACGCGAATCTTATCTTCTAAATCGGGTGAATTTACTATCTTCATACCTTAACTATAGGAACCATCTTGTTTTAGTCAACACTGTCCAGAATAATCCTATCGTTAAAGGCGCCTCGTTCGAGTCGCTTCTCTAAGGCGACGCCTTCAACACCCTCCATCACTAAAAGATTTAAGGAGCACAGAGCGCGCAAGACCTCATAAATATCTGCGGCTTCGTCATAGGAAGGATCTTCAATGAATTCATCAAGCTCTTCTTGCATCTTCTTGTACAAAAAACCCTTATATTCTTCTAGGGTCGCGATATGATATTCACATGTTTTGCCATCATCCTCAATAATGCGAGGGATAAAATCTCTAACTAACTTCGGGTATTTCACTTATAACCTCAAACCAACGTGATGGTATACCTTCCAAGGGTGTGCCATCAGAAAAAACTACAGAAATAACTTCATATGCAAACATAATAGTCGGCCCATGAACTTCGGTCACAACTCCATATGAGCCTTCCTGTAACTGACCACGTAATTCTGGATGGACAACTTTTACCAAGTCACCCACTTTCACTTACCAACTCCAATTCACCTTCTTTCCACCATTCTGGATCTTCTGTTACCCAATGCACTTCGTAATATAAAATACCATAATCATCTTCATGTATATCTAGAATGACACCAAAATTAAATCTCTCCGGATTAAGGGGCGACTGCTCACATTTTACTGGCCGCACTACATCACCGACTTGCATTGTTATCAGACCTTAGATAAGGGATTCCATCAGGCATTTCACCCGATGTGACGCCGCCATGCTTCGCACATACCAATACTATAATATCAGAAGGCACCCAGGCATATACTGTCCCGACATAATTCTCCGGGACGTCAGCGTAAGGTGCAAGCAGGGATTCATATTCACTCGGAAAACCAACTTCAACTTCTGTGTACACATCGGCATCATTAATTCTAGGCTGACAATAGCTATAACTGCTGGCCTGAACACTCATGCTGAACCCGTCGGCACACTCAATTCTTTCGTTTTTCACGAATTTGCTTTTCATGCTCTGCTCATAATATGAAACATATCATCTCCTGTGTTAAAGTCTTGAGATCTCCACGAATCAGTAAGCGTTTGCCCGCTGCTCCAAGCTATTTCAACCAAAAAAGAATCCCCTGGAACTCGGCCGTCGCCACCATAAGTAGAAATAACAACCCCAACATCTCCGTCAGAGCATCCAATGATGTCTCCTATTTTTGGGTTATCTTTCACGTATCAACTATAAGCTCGGCAAACAAAAAGTAAAGCATTAATCTTCATCAATAATCCTCAAGTAAGTCACTGGATATGTAAGTATAACGCCCGCAAAATTAACTACAGCGGTATGGTGGCCTTCATAAGTCTCAATTAGTTCTAGAACTAATCCAACTTGTTCTTCATGCGCGCCCCCACGCCTAGTGACGTGATAAGCTATTCCTACGATATCACCGACTTTCACTTATTAATTCCAAATCTCCTGGTACGTGCCACATATTATCATTGGCCCACTGCACCTGACACCAAAGTCCGGATCCTCCATACTCGTCTATCAATATAATAACGCCGAAGCCATAGTATATACTAGCTAGCCCTAAGCCAGACTTAAGCTTAACTACATCGCCGACTTTCATTAATAATCTTTTCTTTTTGTTTTCTCGTCAATCGTTTAAATTTGTATTCAGCTTTTTGAGCAGAAGATCTATCGATAAAATATTTTGAATAGATTAGCTTGGCTGGCCTTCTTGTCTTGGTATACTTCGCTCCCTTTGGGGAAGTATTGTGCTCGTTTAGGCGTCTTTGTATATCAGTGGTAACACCGGTATAGTAAGTACCGTCGGCGCAAAGTAAGGTATAAAGATACCAGTTTTTGGCCACTACGAAGGGTCGACCTTGAAAGATAGATTCCCAATTGGTGTCTGGACACCAGCCTCCCAGCCGGCAAAAATAAAATGTGATGTTGGCGATGCTAACAAATCCCCGATAGTCGTCTTCAGGGTGGCCGTCAGTGTTGTGTATCCTCGCTTATAGTCATACTGTTCAGTATGATGATCGATACACTCAACATCATATATGTTTTCTTTCATTACCTCGGCAACGAATTCGGCAAAGCCCGAAAAATCTCGGGGATAATCTTCTAACAGCATGCTATCACGCATGCTCTCCAGGGGATTACCTCCCCATTCAGTTTCAACATTAATATTACCATTCGTAATTACCTCTGCGACTCGGTCGACGACGTCGGTGTTTTGAACAGTCTCTTCAATATGGGTTTCGTGACAGTGGATGACGCTATTGCCATCAGAATATGTCAACGTTACCTGCGTATCTTCACCTAGATTCATTTCTCTCAAATTATTAAAACCAGACATTATTTCTCCTTGTATGTTCTGTCCTCAAATTATAAGAACAAAAATACAAAAGTCAAACAACCTTCCATTCTTTTGAGGCCCAGTCTCGCCACCTAGTCGAGCCATCGCGATGTTTCACGTAAATATAATCAATCCCCAAGTCTCCGCTATCTTCTGGATTATAGATATAATGAGGAGGGCCAAGCATATGCTCCGTTTCATCAGTGGATGGAGCGAAAAGACGAAATCCGCCCTTGGTTCCAGCAACAATAATCCAATTATACAAATCTTCGTATGAGGAGGAGCTTATTTCTTTCACCATATGTTCTGGATATCCATCGAAATAACAGTTGACGCCTATAAAAGTATCTTCTTCTTTTTCAATGTAGAGGCTACTTTGTGTGCCCATATTATTTGTTGCCTTCCGTCAGCCTAGCTAGCATTGATCATCTTTATTTCTTCAGTAAACCAAGTTCCCATAACGTGATTAATGTCAGAATGACCAACATATACAACATTAATTTTGGGCTCGTTTTTGAAGATAGTAATAACAACTGCTAGTTCCCAGTCGCCAGAAAACATTTCTCCTGTATCTAGGTTGACAGGACAATGTACTAAATCGCCGACCTTCATTCATCTTTCTTGAAGACTTGTTTTATAATAACCAGCGTGCTAATATTTAGCAGCAATAAAAACGTCAATAATAAAAAATCTGTCAACATCCTTCTTTAAATATATAAACAAAACAAAATTTGTAAATATTAGTTTTCGATATCTTCAAGCTCATCCAAAAACCATTGAAAATCAGCATCCTCTAACAACATTTCAAAATCGGCGGTCTCGATACAAGACGAATAATGATCTCGTAGTATTTTGATATTAGCTAGTATATTTTCAATTAAATTGGCTGATATATCGCAGTCATCATTCATATACTTTCCTCTGTTTCAACTAAAAGCTGTCTAATTTTGTCAATTCGCACATTAAGTTTTTCTTCTTTTTCTGTTTGAATTGCCGTCTTCAATAAGTAGAGTTGTTTCTTTGCTTCTTTAATTAATTCATATGCCTTCGACGGCTCGTATATTCTCATTCAGGTAACTCCTTTTTATTTTTGAAAGCTTTCTGAAATTTTAGTTGTTCTTTCAGGTGTAAGTTTTCAGAAAATAAATCTTGAACGGCAATGGTTAGCTCTTCAATCAAAGCCATGGCTCTAAAATCCGTGACAAATGCAGAACCTTTTTGCATTTTTTCAGCGTATTTTCTTGCTTCCATTAAGAGAGCTAGTCTTGTTTGCATAGTCGATTTCATTCATACTCAAATACGATTTTTATTATCCGAGAAAAATATCTCTATGTTATTAGGTAGTTGCGCAATGATATAATTACATATTTCATTTTCATTCTCGAATGAAACCAAATTCGAATTATGATATAACTTCCACTGGTTAAGGTCTCTCATAATGTCCATTTTATTTATTACCAATTTATTAACTGAATTGAGAATAATGTTCTTTCGCAACTCATCCAAATTCAGCCAGTTACATTGTCTTGGCCGGCCAGTTGTCGCGCCATATTCTTCACCTAAATCGCGCAGCGCTTGAAATATTGGCTCGTCCGGTTCAAAAGATTTTGCGCCGACATATGTTTCATAAATCTTTGCAACGCCCCAAACATCACGAAGCCAACGCGGGCTTACTGCGTTAAGAAAAACACTACCTAAACCACAATGGCTAGAAGTGACATATGGATAATCGCCCCAATCCACATCCAGACCGAATCCTTGTGCTCCTTCACATAATACTTTAATTGCTTGATCACCGTGAAACTCCTCATATAAATCAATCATGTATGAACTTAGCGTGTTTAGTTCGCCTGCTCGGATTCCTTTGCGCGCATACTTGTCGCGATAGGCCGGTCCATTTCCACGTCTTGTTGTCCCAATTTTGTTTTCAGTAATTTCTTCGTTAAGATGCATCTCTGTAATTACATGAGCATTCTTCGCGATAAAGAGTTTACCATGTATCTGAATGCCTGCTTCTTGCAGTTCCCTCACCTCTTCGAAAAAATGTTTTGGGCTAATCACACAGCCGGGACCAATAATAGATTTGATACCGTAAAATACACCAGCAGGAATATGATGTGTTACAAACTTCCTGCCTTCGTGATAAATTGTGTGACCAGCGTTACAACCTCCATTAAATCTTAATACGTGTGTATAATCTTTATTCTTGGATAAGTAGTGTGTAACTTTTCCTTTGGCTTCGTCGCCATGTTGAATTCCTAAAACTACGTCAGCTATCATTTTTTTCCTTTTGTTTGGTACCCTCTGTAGGGATCGAACCTACGACCTGCGGATTAAGAGTCCGATGCTCTACCAACTGAGCTAAGAAGGCGTATGTAGTCTCACGGGGAATCGAACCCCGGCTACCGGGATGAAAGCCCAGCGTTCTGACCGTTAAACTATGAGACCATATATATTATATTATAAGAACAAGAATCTTTAAGGTAAATAAAATAATGGGGCGCCCGACTGGGTTCGAACCAGTGGCCTACGGCTTAGAAGGCCGTTGCTCTATCCAGCTGAGCTACGGGCGCAAAAATAAAGCCCCTTTCGGGGCTTCTCTCTCAAATCATAACAATAAGCGCGAAATACATAGCAGCGCCAGAAACCATAAGATTTCTGAAAAGGCTATCTCCGCTAAAACGTGTAAAACCGTTCATTTCTCTCTCCTTTGTGAATCATATATATAGTAACTCTCTTGCGAAAGTAAAATAAAAAATGCTGCGGTGGCAGGGCTCGAACCTGCGGCCCGATGATTAACAGTCATCTGCTCTGCCAACTGAGCTATATCCCCGTGGAGCCTCCTCGCGGATTTGAACCGCGAACATCCACTTTACAAGAGTGGTGCTCTGCCGTTGAGCTAAGGAGGCCTATTCATAACTTTTCAAAATCCAGTCATACATTGCAATACCAGAACTAGTCCCAACATTTAAACTTCTAACTGATCCAAACTGTGCTATATTAACACAGTAGTCACAATGCTTTAAGAGTAAAGGAGAAATTCCTTCACCCTCTTCACCAAAAATCATTAAAGCATTTTCTGGCCACTCAAAGGTTTCCATTGGAACACAACAGTCTACATTATTATCAAGTCCGACAAAAACATATTTCTCTTTGAGTTTGAGTAACTCCTCAAAATCATTAAGGTAATTTAAGTCGACGTAATGATGTGTGCCAACTGCTCCTCTTCTGTCGAAGCGCTTCTTGCCAATATAGAACACTTGTGAAGCGTTAAAAGCGTTGGCATTTCTAATCATCGTGCTGATATTAAAATCACCCTTCCAGTGCTCCATTAATACTGCGAAAGGATGTGCTCTTGCCTTCAAATCCTTCTTAATATCTTCTGGATTCCAAGACTTATAATCATCTGTCACATTATATTGCCAAGCAGTAAACCTTTCAGCTACCATTTGCGTGGCTCCTGTGAGACTCAAGCATTGCTGCGGCTGCTGTTTCCTTGCTCGGGAATGTGCCAAGAACGCGAGACGGGGTACCGTTAATTTTGACAGAAGGAATATATTTCACCTCGAATCGTTCTCGGACCGACATTCGCAATGTTTTGTCTGACCGGTATTTATCCCAATCAATGCCGCCTCTTTCTATCATTGTGGTGAAGATCTCACCTAAAAATATCCCGTCATACCAAACGTTAGTCTTGTTAGTATATAACTGATCTGTAAAAGTATACTTCACTTTTCCTCATTTAAAATCTGGAGTTGGCACGCGGGTTTCTGGATCAATTGTGACCTTTCCTTCCTTATGCGCATCGGCAAACTGTTCGGCTGCCTTCTTATTTTTGAAATTTGTAAGATATAGCATCTTTTCACCGGTCTTAAGAATGACCTCATAACAGCCATGGCGAGCATGGTTGATAATATAATTGCTAACCTCTTTATTCTCTTTTAGTTTCTTTAGGCCTTTTGGCCTTTTTGAAAACTTTTTGGTCTTTTTGGTCTTTTTCATATATCAATTATAATAACGCCGCGATCATCGTCAAGATTTTCTTTCTCTTGTTGTTCGCGATCCTTCATCCTCCGAACATATTCTTCCCATTCGGGAGGAGGTAGCGGAATCTGAACAAAAGGCCTCTCATCTTCACCCATTGTGGACCACCTTTATTATTTCTTTTAAAAATTTATTCTCATCACGGAGTTCGTAAATCTTATCATTCATCTCGTGAACAGCTCGAATTAAAAGATCATATTTTTCTCTGAGATCTTTTAATTCCTGTTCACAATTCATTAGCGGCCTTGGCCCCTATATGGCTTCTTCTTGCGGTGAGCCTTACTCGGTGTACTTCCTGCACACACACCTTCATAGAATGTTTCCCCGCCGGCATGTGGCTTTCTAGAATATGTGCCATTTCCCTGTGAGGTCTTCTTCGGAATACTTCCGATACTATATACTTTTCCTCTAACCTTCGCCATTTTATTCTCCTTGTAGTAAATAGGCTATTCGACGTATGAAACGTCATTTATAAATAAAAAGGGCACCAGAGGTGCCCTTCAGAAACTTAAGTTATCGTAAAGATTACTTAATCTTAATACATAATGGCTTTGCTTCTGGTCGTTGTGGTACGACTAAACGCAATAAGCCATTTTCAAACTCGGCAGTGGTTGCCGCAAGATCCAAGTTGCTGTCATAATTAACATACGTCTTGGAAAAATTGCGTCGTGCAACTCGCCGTTGGCGCTCATGGGCGCTAATATCCTCATTGGTTGCGCTAACTGTAATTGACTTCTTTTCCGGCTTGATCTCAATTGAGAGATCATCCTTCGAAAATCCCGCTAGGGCGAACTCCATTACAGTATCGCCATTCTCTCCCCGATAAATATCGGCCACAGGATATCCCTGCGTTGTCTTCTGCATCAATTGTGGAAAATCCAACGCATCTAAAAAATCATCAAAAACGCCTCGTCCTAGCAGGCTCGGTCTATAAGTTGTAAGTGCTGTACTTGTCATAATATTTCTCCTTTAAAAGCAAGTGAATGAACGAGAATCCCTTACAGCGAAACTCGTTACACCCAAATAATAAGCACCTCGGAAACTCAGTCAAGAGAAAATATCATTTTTTTAATGCAAAGTTAGAGAATAGTTTAGTTTTAGCAGCTCTCTTTTCGTGAGAGCAAAGGATAAAACGGCATTCTCTAGAATAAGCAACGCATGCTCGTCGAGCGCTACCATTTTTTCTTTTGTTTTCTCATCATCAACCAGATTGAAGTTTAAACCGGTCTTAAGAATTTTTCTGATATGATAATTACAAGAGAAGGAATCACATAAATATGAGACCACTCTCATATCTAGCGGATCCTCAGAGATCTTATCCTCGATCAAATCAGCAGTTACCTCCATATGTTCATCAGCATTTTGCAACATCGATGTTGCAGAAGCTTCGGATATGGTGTATATTTTTGGCTTCGCTTCTTCAGACATTTCCTAACCTATCGGACAAATCAGTGAATCCTCCAATAAATTCTATTTTATTGTCTTGCCTGTGAAAAACCATGGGTACAGTTTTCCAATCATAAATTTCTTTTAATTCTTTTAATACTGCCGGACGCTTTTTCAAATTTAAAATACTAAATTTTTGTTTATCTTCTTCTAACAATTTAATAGCTTTCTTACAAAAAAAACAGTCTGTGCTTACATATAAAATATATTTACTATCCACGATAACCTCCAAATTTCTTCGTGATATTCTCTAAATCTCCAACTACATAGATACTTTGCTCACTGAGCAAAATTTCAGTAATAAATATTCTCTCGTCGAGGCCTGCGGGCCATCCTTTATAACTTTTAATCTCTTTTTTAAAATGAGAGCCGTCGCGTAGTGTTTCAATAACTTGTGAGTTCACCACAACTTCTGAAAGTTCATACTTTCTTGTATTTGAGGGCCAACGCTGAACTATCTCTTTTATTTCGGTCAACTTAACCAGGCTGGACATTGTAAACTTTTTTCTTGTCAACATACCAGATCTCTCCCTGGAAAAGAACTCCAAATCTACTTTCTTCCTCTTCTAGTACTAACAAATTCGTGGGAACGTCGACAGAAACAACTTTGCTCGGAGAACTCTTATCGTATTGTAATAGATTAGTTGCTGAAGGGATATAAACTAAATTGCCTATCTTATCCTTCATATGAAGACCCAGTTGAATCTTGCGCTGCTGATGCAAGGTGTGACATTTCTTCCATTTTTCTGCGAGCTTCTTCGAAGGTGGCTGTTAAATCTTCATCCGGATTCTTGGCCGGCTCTTCTGGCGGCGCTGTTTGCTTTAGGGCTTGCTGATAGCCCTCCATCAGAGAAAAACATTCTTCTAATTTGTTATCAACTGTAAACAACTTTTTTCTGAGAAAATCAATCTGAGATGAGAACTTCTCAGGGTTCATACAGTCGACGGCCGTTGCTATTTTTGAAATAGTAGTTAACTGCGCAGCGCACTCTTCCACTATTTTATTTATTCGCAGTGGCACCTCATTCAACTCAACAGTATATTGCATTGTTACTTTCATCTTAGGCCTCCACTATCGCATGATTCGTTGTCAACAGAATAGAAGCAACGGAAACAGCATTTGTTAAGGCACTGCGTGTTACTTTAGTTGGGTCCAAAATGCCAGCCTCAAACATATCAACAATCTCACCGTCTTTAAAGTTGTATCCGCTGTTATCATCTACTGATTCATTTTGAATTCTATGAATTATGATATCAGATGATTCGCCGGCATTGATAGCCAGCTGCTTAATAGGCTCTAGGGATGCTTTCTTCAGAATCTCTACTCCTAATTGCTGGTCTTCGTTGTCAACTTCAACCTCTAGGTTTTCTGCTGCCCGGGCCAAGGCAATTCCGCCTCCTGGCAGTATACCCTCTTCTTGGGCTGATTTAATCGCTTCAAGTGCATCTTCAATGCGATGCTTCTTTTCAATCATCTCAACTTCAGTTGCAGCTCCGACTTTAATTATAGCAACGCCACTGGCGAGTCTAGTAATTCTTTCTTGCATTCGCTGGCAGTCTTGCATATTGTCGTTTGTTTTAATCTGCCCTTTAAGGTCTTCTATATTTTCATCAACCTTTTCCCAGTCAGCGTTACCTCCGACAAAGGTTGTATTGTACTTGAGAACATCAACCTTCGTACATTTACCAAAATCAATTAGTTTAACCTCGGACAACTTCTTGCCCGATTCGCGACTGACGAAGGTGGCACCCAAGGAAAGCGCCAAATCATTAAGTATTTCGCGTCGTTCGATGCCATAGCGAGGAGCCTTAACTGCAGCCACCTTCATCGTTCCACGCACAGTATTCATGATCAAGGCTGCGAGTGCTTGTCCTTCGACTTCTTCAGCAACAATTATAAGTGGTCTGGCCTCGCGAGCCATCAACTCTAAAATTGGAAGAATGTCCTGCACTTTATCAATCTTGTGGTCAGTTACCAGAACGTAAGGATCTTCATATTCAATTGAGCCTCTTCTCTGATTTGTCACGAAAGCATTCGCGAAGTAACCAGAATCAAAATGGAAACCTTCCGTTACATCCAGCGTTGTTTCAAACGATTTGCCATCTTCCACGCTGACCGACCCATCATGGCCGGCTTGCTCAACTGCCATTGATATAAGTTTCCCAATTGATTGGTCATTGTTCGCAGAGATTGTTGCGATATGTTCAATATCCTCTTGAGATTCAATAGGGCGTGACATACTCTCTAGCCTATCTACAATCGATTTTAGGGCCTTGTCCATACCTCGCTTCAATTCCACGGGGGAAACGCCGGCAGAGATGTATTTCTGCGCACCTACGAGGATTGCGCGGGTGAGAATGGTTGAAGTTGTCGTACCATCGCCGGCGGCGTTCGCAGTTTGAGATGCAGCTTGTTTAAGAAGTTGGGCTCCAGCATTTTCAAATGGATCTTCGAAGTCAATAAACTTCGCCACTGTGACGCCATCCTTTGTAATTACTGGATTTATTCCCTTCTTATGAAGGAGGACATTTCTTCCTTTTGGCCCGAGTGTCGAGCCAACAATATCTGCTAGCTTATTTACCCCATCTAATATTTGGGTCTGTAGTTTCTTCCCGTTCTGGTATCGCTTTAATGTTGTTTCTTGTGTCATCTAAACCTCGTTCTAAATGTATGACTTTTGTTCTTAATATGGCAGCTTCCACTCTAAACTCATTGTGAACCGAATCGATGTGCTGATGCAGGGCATCTATTTTACCTTGCATATAAACTCCCATAATAATCCCTAATAATATAAGGCTGATTAGTATGATTGTCAAGGATAAAATTTGCATTTTTTAAATTATTCTTCGGCGAGAGTAAGAGTTGGAGGGGAAACTGAATAATCCATAAACGTTTCTCCGCCAGTCGATTTTACGTGCTTAATTGCTTTGTCGGCTGCAATCCTCAACTGTCCTACATCTTGAAGTGCTTGTTCTCCGCGCGCCTTTCTATCTCCATCTCCAGTTCCCAGCAAATAAGCATTGATATTATTTGTAAACTCTTGTAAATTTCCGTACAGAGGGTTAATAACTTCTTTCAAAGTTTTAGCATAAACACTCCACACATCTTTCATTCTTTCTTCACCAACCATCAGAGTGCCGACAACTCTGAAGTTTGCAATATCTTCGGCTTGAGTCCGTGTAAATTCAAACTGTTGCTTTTTCTGATAACCATCGGTTTCTCGAAGAGAATTAATAATTGCTTCTTTGGTAGTATCAGTGCGATCGCGGCTAAAAGCCTGAATGTTCCTTTTAAGAATATCGACGACGGCCATTGAGCCAAACAATTTTTCAGCCTTTGTGCCCTCAAACCTTTGTTCTGCGTGGTCAAGGGTAAAGGGTGCAAATTGTTGTAATTCTTCATCTTCCATTTGCATGGCGCGACCCAAGATTCTCTTCAAATCTTCGCCAGAAGTTTTTATTTCCTGTAAGATCTCTTCTGTTAAGAAACTGGATTCCTGTGGGGAATATTTAAAATCCGTTGCGGTGCGGCCTGGAATAAAGCCCTTTCTTCCAAAACTAATTTTCTTGACTGGCTTGCCTTCAGAATCTAATTTTTGAAGAAACTTTTTAAATTCCGCGGAGCTATCAATCCTAGTTCCCTTTGTCGTAACTTCTCTCAGAAAGGGAGTAACGAAGACGTCTAAAAACCCGGGCAAAGTAATTTCAAATTCTCCAAACTCTAAGCCTTTATCTTTTCCGATTCTTCTTGCATCTAAATAAACGACATGATTATAATCAGCAAAATGCTCAACCATGTTTTTAAACGAACCTTTTACTACGGTTGTTTGTCCAAGAAGCTTTAGTGAGTAATGTTTGTCATTTAAAATAACATCTGTAATTGGCTTGCCAGCCGCTCCGGAACCAATATCTTCTGGTTTTGTAATTTGAACTGATTTGCCGCCGAATAATCCTGCGAGGAAACCTTCGAAAACAAATCCACCAGCGGACTCGGTGAAATCTCTGAGAATGGAAGATAAGATTTCGCATATCATCATCGTTGAGAGTAATCCAGAAATGTCGGCGTCGACTCCAGATCCATCTAAAATATCATTCATGCCCTTTAATTTGGCTTCAAGTGTATCACCCGCAATTTTGCTAGCAAATGATTCAATGATATCTCTATCCGAATTACCAGTTCTTCCCCATGCTTCAGAAATTTTAAGAACAGGAAGCTTGATGTCTATCTTTTTTGTGGGCGATACGACTGTCTCATCTGTTTCTGATAATCTTAGTCTGCGTTCAAGTTCAGCCAATAAATCGAAAGGTTTTGCTTTTTTATTTTCTTTTAATACTTTTAATGCACCGTCGATCGATGCCTCATTCATTTTGAATTCCATAACTATAATTAGATCTCCATTTCCTTAATATTATCAATAATCTCGTCAAGTTTTAAGCCTGCGGTATCAATTTTGTTTCTGGTTAAGTTATAATGATTAATGACTCCCTTAAACTTATTCTTAACTGCCGGCTGGTAAACCGTCTTGCACAATAATCCGTTCTCATCTTTCGGATAATCCAGCGGAATATCATATGTCTTGCACAAAAATGCAATCAATACTGAATAGGCATGTAATT
>Ga0098061_1001189_pt1 | contig 12638 bp, 19 predicted proteins | sample 22_taG_FD_92579 | JGI IMG/M metagenome (GOLD analysis project Ga0098061, IMG submission 92579) | Marine viral communities from the Subarctic Pacific Ocean - 22_ETSP_OMZ_AT15343 metaG | ecosystem: Environmental > Aquatic > Marine > Oceanic | place: Subarctic Pacific Ocean | collected 2015-01-20 | reverse complement strand
CTTGCAGCCCTCCAGTCATATTAACAATAATAGGTGTTTCACATGCTAAAGACTCAAAAGTCGATAAACCAAAGCCTTCGGCATCCGATACATTGATTGTACAATCAGCCATATTATATAAAATAGCCATATGTGTTGATGGAATCTTGGCTTGTGAGAATAATACCTCGCCATTAATCAACCCTAAACTGTGCACGATTGCCTCTAGATCTTGTCCATGAGGATCTTTTACATCAGTATGCATCAATAATTGTGCTTTATCGTGGCCAACTTTATCTAAGAAAGCCTTAAACCAATAAATTAATGATCCACTTTGTTTACGGCGAGCGTTTCTATTATTCCAAAAAACCAAAAATTTATCATCGTTACTTGGAAAGTGACTGTCTCTAAATTGTTTAACTGTATCTTCTTCAATTTTACTAAAGATGTCAGTATTTACTGAATGTGGAAGATAGTGGCTTTCGACATTCGGTGCAACATTTTGTACAATGTCATGAGTAACTTTTGAAATACAAGCAATAACATCATTTGAAGAATAGTTTGGCTTATTAAAAGTTGGATAAGGATAGTTGTCCCAAACATGATAATAGACCATAGGAGCTACTGGACGGATTTCATCTTCCATTTCCCAGAGCCAACCCCAAAATCTTGGGTCAGTCATAAACCAAACAATATCTGGTTTTTCATTTCTTAAAAGCGTGCGCATATGATCTGGTGTCCCATATCCATCAACAGGCATAATAACCCAATCATCACCATATCCATCAACTTTTGTTATACTGTAGTCATGATGTTTCATCGCACCAGCGATACAGTAAAAACTAAATTTACCTGTCTTTAACAGGCTTTCAATCATGTATTTTGTTTGAGTGCCAACTCCGGATGGACTTAGCGGGTGATCACTCAAGACCAATACCTTAATTTTCTTATCCAACTTTTTCTCCTTAAAAGATTAAGTGCAATATTCTGTTTTATAGAATTCACACCTCTTGCAAGAAAGACGGTTTTTGAAGTAGTTCCTGCGCTTTATATTATACAACACTTTGTCCAATAAGTTAAGCGCATTTTCAGTTTTACGATCTCCGCTGGTTACGCGGTATACTTCAACGTTGTCTTTCTTTGCAGTTCTTTTAAGTAAGGCAAAGTAAGTTTCAATCTTTTTAGGGTCGATATTATGCTTTTTAGCAAAATAATGCTTATAGAATGTAAGCTGGTATGTAGTCATTGGATCAGACTTTCTTTTCATGTCCCAACCCCAAGAACATGATTTCCAATCGATTACGTGATATTTACCATCTTCAGTTTTAATAACTAAGTCGATAAATCCTTTAAATTTACGGTCATGGTTTTCAATAGGTTCGTAAATCTTTTCCTCAACAGAAACAACTTCAAACTTTTCAAAGTTCTTCTTTAGTTGAGGCAAGATTAAATCAACTAACATATCACCTTGTCGACGCATATCAGACACCATTTTTGTGTTGATGTTCTCTTGAATGGTCTTTGGCAAGTTGTTGATTTCATTAGAAAAAGATAATTGAAAAAGAGACTTTTTGTCTTTAATATCTTTAATAATAATCTTCTCACAAACAGTATGCAAAGCAGAACCAAAAGCAGTATATAGATTACCTTCAAAACCTTTGAGTTTATCAATATAAGTTAACTTATGATAGTGGGCGCATTGGTTCCAGTTTTTAATTTCCGAAAATGAAATGTGAGACATGTTTTACTTCTTTTTTCTAGAAGTCCTTCTTGTGCTCTTTGTCGTTGGCCGAGGAGGACTTTTAACTTCCTCTTTTAACGTAGGAACCGTTTCTTTTTTGTCAACTTTTAATGTTGGTGGAACTACAACCTTTATTTCAGATGTGATTGTTTCAGACAAAACAGGTTCAACGACAAAAATAAAATCGCCCTCGTAAACAGCAAACTTGTTCATTAGGGTGGTATATTCAAGCATTTTTCCTAAATTATACCCTTCTTGCTTTAACTTTTCTTTTGCGGAGCGCCATCCATAGTTTACAATCGACTCGCTTTTAATTTCACTCTTAGTTAATTTTACATTTAAGGTGACTGTGTTATTTTTCTTTTGTTCAGTAATTTTGAATTTCATTGTTTAAATCCTCCAATTTATTATATAATACTGGACTAATCTTGTTTAGATTTAGTTTTCTGCCTAGATAAAAGTCCTCAAATCCATCTGCAAAGTATTCACGTAGTGATGTGGCCGCATATGGCGAAGCGAAGATATTCTGTGCAAATATTCTTAATTTTTGGTATCCTACTTTGTCTTTTAAGAAAAGATCAAACTCTTGATCGTATTCGATTTTTCCGAAATCGTGTTCATCGACAACGTAATTTTCATACTTTAAAACTCTTCGAAGAACAGTTCTTTTCCTGATAAACTCATTTTCGATTTCGTCGTCACCGTATATACTATCTGTAAATCTTTCTTCTACCAAGTGAGCGACTTCATGAATAATATCGTCTATCATATCTAGATCATTACTTTGTTCGTTAGTGATATACAGAGCCCCATCTTTTACCATTGCATTGATTTTTCTTTCTTTGAACTCTGGAATCTGTCCAACATATATAACATCGATTAAATTTAAATAATAATCTGGAACATTTGTTCTTAGATAAGTCATTATCTTTTGTATATCAATATTTTCTGGTAATGCTTCTAAAACGAATATGTTAACACTTCTTGTTAAATTATACTCGCCTATTTTACTCACACTTTCTTTTTGAGAGTCTTTTATGAATCTAGTTAAATTATTCCTCGTCATCTTGATCGTTATTATGTTTCTCTAATTGCTCTTGATATAACTTTTCCCCTTCTGTCATATCTTCCATGGCTTGGTGATATCCGCGAATCCAATTTTCTTCAGCCAGAGGTAATACTAATTCTTCAAATTCATTAGCCAATTCGTTTACAACCATTTCTAGTGTAACCTCATCGTTTTCAGGCTTAAGTTTGCCGCCGACATATTCGACAATCATCTTTTTTAGTGGATTTGCACCATCTTCTACCACAGTTTCTTGCAATAAAGAGTTGTTAGTCTTATCGTCTACGCTCATAATTTCTCCTTTTATATATTATAATAACAACAAATAATAAGTAAAGTTAATCACAAAATTTTAGCTGCCAGTGTAGCGATCTTGGAACGTTCACCTTTTTGCAGCGTTACATGTCCGGATATATCATATGTCTTAAATTTTTCAACTGCATAAGATAATCCATTTGACGTCGAGTCGATATAGACATTATCAATTTGTTCGATATCACCTGTGAGGATAACTTTACTTCCTTCTCCAACTCTTGTAATAATAGTCTTAAGTTCGTGAGTTGTTAAGTTCTGAGCTTCATCAATAATAATAAAAGCTTTTGATATCGATCGCCCTCTAATATAAGTGAGGGCTTCAATTTCTATTGTTTTGTCTACAAAGAGGTGTTCCATGTTTTCATGTTGACCATTCATCAGGAATTCTAGATTATCTTGTATAGGCATTAACCATGGTCTCATTTTTTCTTCCATTGTACCAGGTAAGAATCCAATATCTTTCCCCATAGGTTCAACTGGACGAGAGACAACCATTTTCTTATAGCGACCAGTTTCTACGACTTGCTCCAAACCAGAAGCAATGGCCATCAAAGATTTACCAGATCCAGCTTTGCCGATAATTGTAACAATATTAATGTTCTCATCCATCAGCAAATCTAAAGCGAACTGCTGTTCTTTATTTCTAGGACGTAATCCCCATATGCCATTTTTCTGGTAGTCGTTAATTTTTCTAACTGGAGTATTATAATCCGTAAATTTAGCAAGAGCAGTTTTCTTCTCATTTTGATTAGAGACAAGCATAACAAATTGTTGAGTACTCAGTTTGATCTCTTCCTCATCTATAAAAACGTCTTCACCAGCGTAGAATTGGTCTACAACTTGATCATCGACGAGGTGAAGGGCAAACCCGGTATATAGCTTAGAAGTGTCTTGTACGACCTTCTCAGAGGCATAATCTTCACACAACATTCCTAACGAATCACATTTGACGCGCATATTGATATCTCTAGAAACAACAATAACTTTTCTTTTGGTCGCAGCCTTTTCAGTTAGAGCAGTACATATAATTTGATTATCTGAGTCTTCTCTATCTAAATCTGGTGGAAAATGATTTGAATCAAACCCTTTTACAGAAACGATTCCAAGTTTTTTTCTTAACCTCACACCTTTGTGCAGATTTCCACTAGCCCTAAGTCCGTCTAGAGTTCTTATGATGCCTCTGGCATTAGCACCAACGCCGTCATGGCGTTTTTTGTGCTTATCAATTTCTTCAAGCACCTTAAGAGGGATTATAATGTCGTTATTGCCGTATCCATATATCGATTGATGATCTGTTAATAGAACATTCGTATCGAGAACATATATTCTTTTCATAAATTTTTAGCCTTAATATCAGTAATTAGTCATTTGCATCATAGTTACTAATATGATTTTGAAAACATTGAAAGTTTGTTTACTAACAATTTTAATCTTAACCATTAGTTCATGTGCTCATAACAATGTACTATCAAATCCTGCAAAAGTAAAGAATACTTTTGTAAAAATGGATGTAATGATATCACTGGTTCGATCCGTCGATGGTCTAGACCAGAAATTAAATGCTGGTTCTGTTGCGTCTGGAGCGGGAGTGTTATACAGAGGACAAGTTCATATTTTAACCGCAAACCATGTTTGTGATTATTCTGATGTTGTAAATCCAGCAATCAGACTTGGATATGAACCTAAAATAAAAATAAGCGCAATCGACGTAAGTGGAGAAAGACACATATTAGAAGTTGTAAAACAAAATGCAGAAGCTGATATTTGCTTATTAAAAGGAAAAGAAAAGAAATTATCTATACCAGTTCTTCATTTATCCTCTAGTCCTCCAGAAAAAAACAAAAAGTATTTTAATTTTGCTGCACCTGCAGGAGTGTTTAATCCCGGTGTAGTACCTTTATTTGAAGGAAAATATGCGGGTGTATTCTACGGAGCATATGCTCTTTATACAATTCCTGTATATCCAGGTTCTTCCGGTTCACCCATAGTAAATTCTAGCGGAGAGCTAGTTGGAATGGTTCACTCAGTTCACAGAAACTTTCACCATGTTTCTTTTTCGGCCACTCACGAACAACTAAAAATATTCCTAACAGACGTTGTAAGTGATAGTAACAATAATCCTAAGCTTCACCTTCTGTAGAACTATCAATCGCTTGTGGGGGTGTGCTAGGTATTACAGATTCGATTACAGCTAGACATTCGCGTGCTTCTGTTAATATTCGAATCTGTTTTTCTACTTCACCGATTATATCAGAGTGATCAGCAATAGCTGCAGCCTTGTTCACATATAATTCAAGTGTGGCTGCTGCTGTTGATTCTTCGGCTTTAAATCTTTGTCTAACTGCATTTAATATTGATACTGCGCTCATTCTTACCCCAATAGTAGATTTTTCTTTTCTTTAAGTTGTCTGTTAAATTCGGTGAGATCTACTTCTTCACCTTGTAATTCTTTATAATATAATTCACCCAAATAAGGATAACGCTCAAACACTTGACGCATCGAATTTAGGTTCTCGTTTAGTTGTATTTGATTTACGAGATTTTCCACTTTTTTTGACATTCTTAACCTCCTCCTCTTTTATAAGAGCTGGATCTTTTCGATATTTTACAAGAAACATTCCATTTGCTCTTCTACGAATTTTTGTTTGCAAATTATTGTTTTCTTGAATTTTTGTTACTTTTTCTTTAGCCAAATCATATGTGCTAAAAAACCCGGCATTCGCCCATGGGTATCCTTCATTTTTTTCTGTCACGGTCTTCCTCTTTTCTCTGCTTTTTGTACCATCAAATCTGATTTGACTTCACTAAGCTGTTTTTTTAATGATTCTATAAGATCTTTAAGATAAGCAACTTCTTTCTGTAAACGTTCATTCTCTGCTACTAATTCTTCTATTATATCATGCATTATACTTTTAACTAGACAAAATGTTTAATTTGTTTTTGCTTTAATTGCTTGTTCTAAATTTTCTGGCGTCTCAGCTAATACAGTTTCTACAAATGTAGTTTGACACTCTACATAAGAATAGCCAACGCCCAAAACAAAGACGATTAATAAGACTATAAAGCCAATTTTAGCAAGTATATCTTTTGTCTTATAACTTAGTTTCATATGTACACTATACCTACTTTTTCAGAAAAGTCAATTAAAAAATGTCTTTTTTCTTAAAAAAGTTTTCTTTAAAGATGCTTTCTTTTTCAAAATCCACAATAATTCTGCATCGCTATAGCCTACAATGATGCTAACACCTTCTCTTGATTCAAGCACAAAAGCCGGTACTCCGTCTAGATTTTCTTTATTAAAGTTAATTTTGTCGGCAATGTCATATAATTCTTGACGATCTTTAGGGTCATCAAAATTCTTTTCAATAAATTTTATTTGATTTCTTTTAAAAAAATCTCTGGCCACATCACAATAATAGCATTCAGGCGTTGTGTATAAGGTGACTCGTATGGTTACATAAACCTTGCCGTCTTTTATTAATGATTTGTATTTTAATTTACTAGGTGTACAATTATTTTGTGAAAGTATAAAAGTTAACGCCAGGGCATATATGATATACATAAAAAACAAGTAACGGTATTCTTTTACGAAAGCAAGAATCTTTTTCAAACGAAGATTAGTTATTTTCATTTAAAAGCCTTGTTAACTTTTCAGATAGTGATTCTTCTAAAGGTTCTTTTCTGTTCAAGCGTCTATAAGTTCTTCTAGCTTTTTCAGTTTGAGCTTTCTTCTTATCTTCTTCTTCAGCCTCTTTTGGGTTAGTTATCCGTTTAAGTTTTTTAGCTTTTTCTATGGCCGCTTGATAATCTGGTTCTTCATTTTCATCCAAATACCTTGTTAATTTTTCAGATAGTGTTTCTGATTCTGCCATGGGAGGTCGCGATCTTAGGTATTCTGGCACGTATTGTGGATCGCCAAAACGTGATCTCCCGCTTCGATCTTGTTTAGGCCAAGTCTCCCTTCTTTTCTCTTCACGATTAGACCAATCGAAATATTCTTGGTATTTAGGTTCGTTATATACCCAACTCGGATATATCGGCTTTTCGTCGATTACTACCGGATATATTTTATCTCTTATCGGGTTTGGCATACCAGGTGTATTGCCGGCCAGTGGGATTCCTTTAATGCCATAATCTGGTTTCCAGCCTGGTTTTGCTTGCTCATCCAAATACCTTGTTAATTTATTGGTCAACGATTCTGTCACTGGCATTCCTGGTTGCCAACCATCGTCTCTATCATCTGCTGGCTTGTGTGGTTCTTCTTCTTGTTCTAAAGGTTTGTCGAGATCTTCTGGTGTTAACTTTTTCCAATATGTATTCATTTCGGCATGATCGCGTTGCAACATGGTAATAATCTTTTTGAATCTTTCTGAATCATTCATTCTTAAAGGATATTGAGTTTCAATACCTGTAAACATTGAAATATATGATTGATCTCCTGGAGATGTTAATTTGGCAAGAACGTAATTTGCTCTTTTTAGTCCCTGAAGTAATTTTTCACGATAAGTTTTTGGTGATGAAACGTCTCTGGAGTCTCCATATGTAATTCCGTAACCAGTCTTTTCTTTTACAAATTCAGCTACATCATCAGCCATTTGTACGATATCGTTAATCTGGCTTTGCCCTTCTACTGTTTTGTTGCCATATTGAACATCCAATGTTTGAAGTACATCGGTAATGGCCTTAAATAATTTGTCAATATTCTTATCTAAGTGAACAAAGAAAGCAATAATAGGTTCGACTATTTCAAATTCATCTTCATCATCCAAAGAATAATGCATTTCTTCTACATCAACATATATTGGAGTTTGACCAGGAACTTCAGCCTTCCTTCGTCCATGTCCCTTCATCGGCTCTCTACGCTGTATTTCACGCAGTTTTAGGACAAATCCTTGTAAGAGGTGGGCTTCTATTGCTTGAGGCGTTATAGAGCTGTTTTCTTGCAGGTCTAGCTTCTGTTGATCTGCGTTGGCTTTAACTATTGCGGCAATTTCTGGAGTTAACAAATCTATGACTTGTCTTGTAAATTGTTTATGTCGTATTAGCCCATAGCGATTGTTGGATGTTGAAATCAAACCACTGCCGCCATATGCTTCTCTCATTAATTCTAACAAACGATTTCTAATAGGACCGACAGTTGTTTTTGGCGCTCTATAAGTGTCGACTCTCTTAGGAAAATCAACTCCTGTTTCTATATCTTCACTGTCAACTTTAAGAGTAATATAATGTCCTTCGTTGTCGTGAGTTAACTCGAAATGTTTGAATTCTAGTTCGCCTGCAGCTAATTTATTAGTTAAAGTTGTTGCTGCAGTTGGATTAACATAACCACTTTTTGCAAGATGGGTATATATCATGGCTTTTATATCATTGTATTCTTCGGAAGTCGATTCCATCTCTTCAACAAATGAGCTAATTTGATATGCGATGTTGTTTACTTCGTCGTTGTACGTCTCAAATTCCACTCTTACTTCTATGGTGTTTCCAACATCGTCGATTTGGGTTTCCATTATGCCCGAATGTACTTCACTTCTTATTAATTTTTGAATTTCATCAGCAATTTGTTGTTGTTCTCTCCAATCAGATGGTAAGCTTTCTTCACCTTCTATAAATGTAAAAGTCATTGAGCCGTTCCAATATGCGCTCACCTCATCGCCCATTTCTTGCCATTCATCGTTTTCGATCTCTGCGCTAAACTGAAATCCTGATTCACCGGTTGGTCCGACATCTCTAAAGCGAGATACATTATATTCTGCATCATCTATTGCAACATTTATATCTCGAAGTTCTTCGTGGAATCGCTCATAGTCTTGTTCATATTCGTCTCCACCGTCTTCAAATTCTTCTTCACTTCCTCGGTGTGGAGCTGATCCATGAAAGCTTGCTCCATAATCTTCGAACATTTTATTGAATAAGGACGAAGAAGATGTATCTGTATAAGATCCACCCGTTCTAAAAAACATACCATGAAACTCTGGATCTATTTTTCCAGAATTCTCATCTATGAAATCTTCCCAAACAGGTTTTTGTGATTCTCTAGCCCAGTCTGTTACTTTCTTTACAAAGCCGGGAATGCTTGTGCCATAAGTTCTTTGCTCTGGTACTGCTAAATCTAAAGTTGTTTCTCTTGATGTAAATCTTCTCAATCGTACACGAGAAACAGGTTCAATTCCACCAATTCCCCTCTCACGATCTTCAAATACTTCATCGTCATCTAAATCAATATCTTCTAAATCTCTTGTTTCAACAGCATATGCAATTGGTCCGTGTCCTTGCGCTTCTGCTCTTGCGCACTTAAAATAATCACTTCCTTCTGAGTGGCATGACCTAATATTTTTATGATCTGACATTCTTAAAACATCGATTGGCGCACGGGAAAGAATAATTGAATATTCTATAAATGCTTTTTCTGGGTTTTCACGATAGAATTGAGACTTCTTGTTCCAAAATTGTATATGATTTTGTACAGTCTGTGTCACATCACGAGAGATTGCAGGAAAAACCCGCTCTGCCCTTTCTAGATGATCCATTCTTTCTGCTCTTTTCTTTTGCCAGGGTTCGTTTTCGCGATAATCAACTTTATAACCTAAACCTACAACAATATCATTCATTTCACCATATAATTTATCATATTTGGTGAGATATTTTTGAGCCTGAGCTAATAATTTGCCAGGTTTCATCTGCTTTAATCTTTTATTTCCTTGGCGATCTTCAACTTCTTTTGATGCCAAGCCGGTTTTAAAATCAAGCTCATAGCCATTTCTTTTAAACCAATTAAGGAAAGATGCAATTTCAGAATTAGGTGCAATTGCTTTTCCTAGAGGAATAACCTTGCGAAGTTCCCCATCAAATAAATCATTAAACGGAAGAGCAACTTGATCGCCGTTATCAGCTAACCAGTTCTCAACCTCTTCTGCGTAATCATATGAGATCTCGTCGAGAGGTTGTTTTTCTTCTGTCAAAACCTTATTTTCGTAAGATCTCCAGCTTTCTAGTAAACGTTTCATTGTCATGACAAATATAAATAGTCTTTTTAGTTAGTAAAATGTTTATTTATTAGAATTAGTTGCGTTGTTCCGTGTGTTGATTTGAATCCAGTTTTAAACCAGTGAATCATATAACTCTTATAAACGTTACCAGATTTGATTTTATTTTCAAGAATGTCGATAATAATACCTAAATTATCTTCCGACTGTGTGTCTTTTACAAGATCGCCTATACTCATTTTGTTTCTTTATGTTACGGTACCATTTCTTAAGAAGATAATAGTGCTTTGGTTTTTCGTAACACCTCCCGCCTTTTTTAGGATATCGAATTGCCGTAACCCATGCAGCAATCCATCTTCGTCTTTTATTTCGAAATTTACAATTTCGTTTGACAGATGTATCTAGTTGCTTGATGACCCTTTTCATCCAAAAATCTGCAGACTGGTGAGGATCTTTTCTATCAATATACTTTTTAGCCCATGGCCAGAATTGTAGGATTCCAATTGCTTTAGGACGACGACGTTTACTGAACTTTCTATCACCCTTGGCATTGGGATTATATTTTGATTCTTGACAGACCGCGGCCAGAAGCATTCCTCTTAGTGATTCTGGGGGATTATATTTATTTTCTATTCTAGCCAAATCCCAAATTAGTTTTTCGTCGACTTTTTCTGCGGACAAACCAGGACAGTTATTAATTGCCTGATGTACCACTTCAGAATATTTTATCTGCAATTCGTCTGCGGTGGAGGCCACGAGCAATGAACTGATTAATATTGTTATTAACATTTACAACCTTTATTGTTTTAAGGGAGTTTCCCACGTCGTATATAGCTTGACGCTAGATTTCTTTCGGCCGATAGCCTTTAGTATTTGTTCAGGATTATACCCTATATATATTTTTTTATTAATAGCAAATATAGGCACGGAATTCAATCTTTCCTTATAGCCAATACTATCAGCGAAATTTTTCAATTTTTTCTGGACAGAAGGCTTTTCTAAATCTTGTTCAATATATGTAATACTTTGTTTATTCATCCACTTTTTAGCAACTTTGCACCAGTGACACCATTTTGTAGTATAAATAACCACAATGTGTTCGCCCTTGACCGGGGAAGTTATTTGAAGGTTATCTTGTGAATAAAAAGTAGTTGGCTTCCATTCTGTGGTTGTACATGCCGTAATAACAAATAACGAAATTAGGGCAAAGAGCGTGCTTTTAAATATACCCATAACACCTATAACTAGTGTTTTTAGGGAAAATTACTTTCTAACACAACCAAACATCCGTAATTGCTAAAGTTTTCGTCAATCCAATGTAGATTGCGTTTTTTTAGGATCTTCTGTACAATTTCTCTCATTCTATCAGATTTACCAGTGATAATCTTAAAAGGAGGGTCTTCCCAATTAATAAACTGTAACACTTCTCTTTCTACATCTTTGTGAAGGATGTTGTGCAGATCTAGAGATTTCATTTAAGTACTTCGCCAGTTTTCAAGTAACAGTTTCACTAATTTTTAACCTTTTGCTGTGGAATAAATAGTATCGGGAGGATCCATTTCATCTAACAAATTATCAAGAGCGATTGTTCGAGCTTCCGCGCCCCACTCTTCGACTTCCATCACCTCTCCTTCACCAATCCAAATAGCATAGTGTAGTCCAGTTCCCCACTTAAGGATATCTCCCACTTCTAAATTGTCTTCAGAAGTAAAAGGGCGAGAAGGCAGATCACTAAGTTTTGGAATTCCAGTCACCGTCTGCACAAAGAGCTTGCAATTCATGTAACCGCAAGCGCTCTTGCCAGTTTTGATTAAAGAATCCCGCATGCTTTCATTTAGATATCCACGCCAGTTTTCAAATAGTAATTTCATTTTCTAATTCCTTTATTCTATCAACATTTTTTAAAAGATAACCTTCCGGATTGATTTTTGATGGGTTGTTACCTTGACTCACTAAATCCCACCATGCACCCCACGTATCGTCTCCTGCTTTGTTTTTTATGTGATTGTGAGTAATAATAATAGGAATATCGACGTTCAATATTTTTCCGGCCATCACTCTATGATGGCCATCTCCATGTGCAAATGTTCCATCCATAAACACGGTGATTTCTACAGGCTCATCTAGATTAACGGTTTCGGCCCATTGGTCTTTCTCTTCATCACTTAGTTTGGAAAAATTTTTCCAATGGGGTTCGGTACGATATTCACCCATATGGGATTTAAGATATCTTGCTGGAAACATTATAACTTCTTTATCTTCAGCAAGATATCTTTTCCAATTTTCAAGTAGTAGTTTCATTTTTCAATCAATCTCGCCGGCTCCGCATCCCTTAACTGTCGTAGTGTATCAGGAGCTTTCGTATATCTTTTGCTTAGAGAAGAGTTGTGCCAATCACGTCCCGCGGCGGTCCTCGCGGCCGTTTGGTTACAATTATCTTGCTTGTTGCGCTTTGTTAGCTCATTATCTAAGTTATCAAGCTGGCTATTATTAACATCATTAACACCGCTTCTATTTTTTAAATAGAAGTCCCAAACTGCAAGTGCCTTTTTAG
>Ga0098061_1001188_pt1 | contig 12639 bp, 8 predicted proteins | sample 22_taG_FD_92579 | JGI IMG/M metagenome (GOLD analysis project Ga0098061, IMG submission 92579) | Marine viral communities from the Subarctic Pacific Ocean - 22_ETSP_OMZ_AT15343 metaG | ecosystem: Environmental > Aquatic > Marine > Oceanic | place: Subarctic Pacific Ocean | collected 2015-01-20 | reverse complement strand
GGAAAAAGGAGCAGATGATTTTGGAAATAACTCCATTGAACCTGGTTTCACACAATTTTCTAATTCACCAATTATCATTAGAGATACTTACCAAGTAAGTGGATCTGATGCTTCACAAATTGGTTGGGTTGAAGTTGCTACTGAAGATGGAACCTCTGGATATCTATGGTATCTTAAAGCTGAATCTGAAACACGATTAAGATTTGAAGATTACATAGAAATGGCTATGGTTGAAGGTGAACTTGTGGATCCACTCCTAGCTCCTATTACACCTACTGGATGGACTGCTAACTTAAAGGGTACTGAAGGTTTATTTGAGGCTATTGGAGCTAGAGGAAACGTCTATAACGGTTTCGCTGGTGCTGCAGCTCCTGGTTCAGGTGCTATGGCAGATTTTGACGCCATCTTAAATCAACTAGACAAGCAAGGTGCTATTGAAGAAAATATGCTTTTCTTAAGTAGACAAACTGCTCTTGATTTTGACGATATGATCGCGGCTATGGCTGGCGGAGGTTATGCTTCCACTGCTTCTGCTTCTTATGGTTTATTCGATAACGAAGCTGAAATGGCATTGAATTTTGGATTTTCTGGGTTTAGAAGAGGTTCTTATGACTTCTACAAAACTGATTGGAAATATCTAAATGATGCTTCTACTAGAGGTATGTCCTCGCAAATTGATGGTGTATTAATTCCAGCTGGAACCACTACAGTTTACGATCAAATGCTTGGGGTGAATATAAGACGTCCATTCTTACATATACGATACAGAGCTTCTGAAACAGAGGATAGAAGATACAAAAACTGGATCACTGGTTCAGTTGGCGGAGCTTATACCGATGGTGTAGATGCTATGACAGTACACTTTCTAACTGAAAGATGTTTAGTAACACAGGCTGCTAATAACTTCGTGTTATTCCAAACTGTTTAATTTATTAACATTTAAAAGATAGAAATTATGGGTTTAATTAGTATAGTACCTCAAACAGGAGGTGTACCTGAAGACGCAGGTCTTCGTGAATTAATAGGTGGTAATGCAGTTCAAATGTCAGTATCTGGAGGAGCAGTTACTATAACAACTGATATTGCAGATACAGGAAAAGATACATATCTTATCACTTACACTAGTACAGCTGGAAATCCTCCAACTGATCAAGAGTTGTTTGACTTATGGGCACCTGTAGTTGGTTCTGCCAACGGTGCGACTGGTCCTGCTATTCAGGGTCCAATCACATATGATGACACGGATGTTCAAATTTATCCTACTATTGCAGTAAGTTAATTTGAAATAATAATAAGATCCCACTTCGGTGGGGTCTTTTTAAATATTTATATTATATTATATCATGGAAGAAGTAAAAGAGAAAAAATCTACGAAAGTAGAGACTAAAAAAACTCCTATTGTAAAAGACACTTGGGAGTATAAAGATAGGGTTTACTATTTAATTAATGGTAAATCACCATTAACATTTACAATACCAGCTAGACATACTCGAAGGTATCCTTTAGTTTGGTTTGATCCAGAGAAAGGTTATGAGAGAGAGTTGAGATATGCTACTAATCAAAAAAGTATTTTTGTTGATGAACAAGAAGGACCAGCAACTCTACAACACGTTGTGTTTGAGGATGGTACTTTAACTGTTTCAGCTTCGAAAAGAAACTTACAAGAGTTTTTAGCAGTTCATCCTTTTAACAATATTTTGTTTAGAGAATTGGATCATCAAGCTAATGCAGTAGATGAATTAGAATACTTAGAATTAGAAATGCAAGCTATGAATGCCGCGAGTTCAATAGAGATAGATCAAGCTGAAGCTATTCTAAGAGTTGAAATTGGTTCTAAGGTATCTAAGATGAGTTCTAAAGAAATAAAAAGAGATGTATTATTATTTGCTAAGAAAAATCCAGTTTTATTTATGGATTTAGCTAACGATGAAAATGTTGTTCTTAGGAATTTTGCTATAAGAGCTACTGAAGCTCACATTATAACATTAGCAGATGATCAAAGAACTTTTAAATGGGGTAGTAATGGTAGGAAGTTAATGACTATTCCTTTTGATGAAAATGCCTACGCAGCTATGGCCGCGTGGTTTAAGACAGATGAAGGGTTAGAAGTTTACCGATCAATAGAGAAACGACTATCTTAAAAAGAGCATTTAACATGTGATTATAATAAGGGCGGCAATACGCCGCCTTTTTTATTACAATAAAAATATTCAAATGGCAATAAACGTAAACACTGTTTATAAAACCGTCCTACTAATACTCAATAAAGAGCAAAGGGGATATATAACACCGGACGAATTTAATAGATTAGGCACTCAAGTACAGTTAGAAATATTTGAAACGTACTTTGAAGATCTAAACCAACAGTTACGAGTACCACAAACTAGTGATGAGTATGCTAATAGAGTAGAAAATATTGAAGAGAAAATAGATATATTTAAAAAATTTAGCGCTTGTACTGGTGCTATTCCAATTATTTTACCTGCCGATGTTCATCGCTTAGGTATGCTCGCGTATCGCGAAAAAGAAATACAAGTAGTAGACAGAAAAGATCATTTATTAATTAACAAATCTCCACTAACAACTCCCACCAACAACAATCCAGTTTATATACTAGAAGGAACTGGAGCACCATCAGCTGCTCCAAGCCAAGCTTATGTTTATCCCACAAGTATAGCAGGTACAGACGTTACTGCTTATTATGTTAGAGCACCGACAAATCCTAGGTGGGGCTATTCTATAGGTGGCCTAGGTCAATATTTATATGATAATGTACTTTTTAACGCTACAGTAGGTGCTTTAGTAGTTGCTAACAATGCACTAACAGATTCTATAATCACTAATACTAGTGATGGGTTTCCTGCAGATGCAGTGTATAGCGGTACTGCTTTTAATACTGCAGCTATAACTACAAGTAATCCAAGTGGATGGAACGCGGAGTTAACTGTAGAGGTTAGTGGTGGGATTGTAGTAAATGTTGATATAGTAAATGCTGGCAGTGGATTTATCGTTGGAGATACTATAACTATATCAAATAATGCAGCTCCAAATGGTATTGGTGGTTCTACACCTGTGGTGATAACGTTAACAGAAGCAGATTTATATAGTGGTAGCACTTTAGGATCAATTAATTTTGAATTACATCCTTCAGAACAAGTTAATTTAATACTTAATATATTAATGTATACAGGTGTTATTATACGTGATCCACAGATAGTACAAAATGCTGCACAGATGGTACAGCAAGATGAAGTAAACGCTAAAAGTTAATAAGATATGGCACTACTAACAGAAACTAATGAACAATACTATGCAGGCCAACAAGCGTTTGTAGGTGGACTTGGAGTTGTTGATTTTACATGGACTGGGGATACACCTTTAGTGGGTACTGTTGTTGGAACATCAAATGCTAATTTTACAGTTAGTGTTGATAATGTAGATGTGAGTGAAGGTACAGATTATACATTATCTTCAGTTAACAATGTTCAATTCGCGGTAGCACCTATTCTAGGTCAAGTTATCGTAATACAATTGCATGATCCTGCATTATGGAACAACTATGGTAGTTATACTTACATAACATTAGATGATATTATAAACAACTTTCTAGTAGCCTATGTAGGAGCAGGGAAACTAATACCAAGTGTTAAAAGAACAGATGTTATGTTTCACGCCAAACGTGGTTTACAAGAGTTTAGTTATGATACATTAAAGAGTATTAAATCTCAAGAACTAACAATCCCACCAAGTTTGTCTGTGATAATACCACAAGACTATGTAAATTATGTGAGGTTATCTTGGATAGATGATTCAGGTGTTAAAAGGATTATTTACCCTACTACTTTAACAAGTAATCCATATAATGTACCAGCTCAAGATGCTGTTGGAATCCCGACTCAAGATGATTTAGGAGCTAATTTAGAAGGCACCTCTCAAACAAATGAAAAATGGGAGACAACTAATCAGACGGATATTAGTGGTTTAGCAAGTTATACTAATATTTATTATCGGACATGGGAAAAATTAGCTTATGGACGAAGATATGGATTGATACCAGAAATATCACAGGGTAATGGTTGGTTTACTATAGATGAGAGAGAAGGTAAGTTTTCTTTTAGTAGTAATTTGGCAGCAAAATTAATAATACTAGAATATATTTCCGATGGACTATCTTCAGATTTAGATACTAAAGTACCTAAAATGGCAGAAGAAGCAATGTATATGCATATAGCTTATAGTATATTAGCAGGTAGAGCTGGTATAAATGAGTATATAGTACAAAGATACAAGAAAGATCGTAGAGCAGCACTTAGGAACGCTAAAATAAGGTTGTCGAATATTAAGTTAGATGAGATTATACAAGTTATGAGGGGTAAATCTAAGTGGATTAAACATTAAATATAATGGCGGAAACTAAGAATACATTTACAGGTTCAAAAATGAACCAGGATTTAGATGCTAGATTACTACCTAATGGGCAATACAGAACGGCGCAAAATGTAGCTATAAGTAAATCTGAAGATGCTGATGTTGGAGCGTTGGAGAATATTCTTGGAAATATTTCTGTTTCTACTTTTTCAGCTCCTAATCTTGGGTGGGACGCATGTGAAGCAGGAATGGAAATCATTGGTAAATATATGGATTCTATCAATAATAGAATTTTTGTATTCTTAACTAATTATGTAGATACATCAGATGACAAACTAAGTAATCCAATTAGACAAACTCTTCAAGCATATGCTTGGTGCCAAATTGGTGTATATGATATAACAACTAAAACTAGTTCTATAATAGTAGGAGGAGTTACTAGTACATCATGGACTACAGGACCTGGTTTTAACAGTGATGGTGGTGGATGGTTAAATTTTTCACAAACTCATCCTATAATAGGTATAAATTTAATCGAAGATTTATTATTTTGGACAGATAATAGAAATCAACCACGAAAGATAAACATTAATACCGCTATAGCTGATCCTAATTATTATAGAAATGAAGATCATGTTTCTGTAGCTAAGTATTATCCTTATAAGTCTTTAGAATTGTATGAAGATTCTGGAGTGACTGCTGAATTAGAATTGATACAGCCAGATCCAGGACCAGCTACGGGATATACTACTGGTACTATTTCAGTAAGTTTACCTGGTGGGTTAATAGTAGATATACTAGCTGTTGGTGGGGTTCCAACTGTTGCTATTATAAACACGCTTGGTACAGGTGTTACAAATGGCGCAGAATATCTTTTAATACAAGGTGGATCTAGTAACGACGTTAAAATAAGAATAAACACGCTACATAGCACAATGAAGGATGTAGCTAGTAAATACCTACCTGCACACGCTGTATCTGGAGGAGCTCCTGCAGCTGGGCCAAACGATTATGTTGATATAAATACAAACACACCAGGATCTCTTACTAACTATAGACACAATATTCATATAGGTGACAGACTTTCAGGTGATGATTTTCCAGATAAAGAATGTGTAGTAGTTAATATTACATATCATGGAGCTGCGCCAGCTACTACTTATACTAGAGTGTTTTTTGAAACTGATGGGGTTCCAGGTCCAACTAGAGCTATAACAGGAGTGCCAGTATTTTTCCAAAGAAGAAACCCTTATTGGCAAGGTGATTGGAGTGCTACCCCACACGCACCAGATTGGCCAGGAGATCCTAATTTCTTGAAAGATAAATTTGTAAGATTTAGTTATAGGTTTAAATTTGATGATGGTGAATATTCCCTTATTGCACCGTTTACGCAACCAGCTTTTGTACCTAAACAAGATGGGTACTTTATAGGTAAAGATACAGATGATACTTATCGTAGTACAATTGTTAGGTTCATGGAGAATAAGATAAATGATATAGATATAATTATTCCAGCACCTGATGGATTGGATGAAAGTCCAATTTTGTTTGATCAACTAAATTACCAACTTAAAGTCACTGAAATAGATATATTATATAAAGAATCTGATGGTAAAAGTATAAAACTTTTAGATACTGTAAAACAAAGTAAGTTTAGTAATTGGGGAAGTGTTGATTATGGGATATATAATTATCAATCTCGCGCTCCTCATAAAACGTTACCTTCTAAAGAAATAAGTAGGGTATGGGATAAAGTACCAGTAAGGGCTTTAGCACAAGAAACATCAGGTAATAGAATTATATATGGTAATTTTCTAGATAAATATACTTCACCTCCTGACTTGAACTATACTGTATTAACACGTGCTAAAACAAAGTTACACGAGTATTGGGATACAACTGATTCAGAAGTTAAAACTATTTATTCAGGTATAAGGAAAGAGTATCAAAATCATACTTTGAAACAAAATAGATCATATCAAGTAGGTATAGTATTAGTTGATAGATGGGGTAGACAATCAGATGTAATATTATCTAATATTAGAGCAACTGGTGATAGTACTAATAAAGGTTCTACTATTTATCATCCTTATCGTGATATCGATTCATTCCCTTTAATGATAGCAGCTGATACGCTTGACGTTAATACTTCATGGGATACATGGCCTGGAGACGCTTTAAATATATCTTTTAAGGAAATAATACCACCAACTATAAGTGAAAGTGGATATCCAGGTTTATTCAGGGAAGGTGAAATAAAGATAGAGCAACGTACAAATATTGGATTTGGCTACACTGTTCCAACCACAGCTGGTACTACTGCTCTAACTGGTACTGGTAGTGGAATGACAGTTAGGATCTTAAGTGTTAATCCTACATTTGGCACAATTAACGATATGGAAATAATGAGACCTGGCGCTGGTTACAATAGTGGAGATGAGATACGAGTTAATATAGGAACGATAAAACAAACATTTATTATAGGTGTAGGAGTTGGGAATAGAAGCGGTTGGTATAGTTATAAAGTAGTTGTTAAACAATTAGAGCAAGAATATTATAATGTTTTCCTACCTGGCATTCTTAATGCTTATCCAGATGTAGCTGGTAAACCAGATGGTGTTGTTTGGCCTACAAATGAAGATGGTAAAACTGCTCATATATCAATGTTTAGTGATAATGTAAATAAAGTTCCAAGGAATTTACAAGAAGTTGGTCCTGAACAAAAGCAATTTAACAGTAGTGTTAAACTCTATGGTAGAGTTCAAAATGCTCCAATGCCCGCATCAACACCAATTACTAATACACAATGTTTCCCCGGAAGAGAGGCTGATTCAGTGGATATAATAGGTAGTATGGTTGAATTGAAAATGGGTCATGTAGGTCCTGGTGTAGGCGACATACCTCCTATTGAATTTTATAATGGTTCAACAAATCCACTAATTGCTAGGATTTCCACTAAAAAAGCTATTGGAGAAACAGACACAGAATGGGCAGCAACAACAAGTGCTGGTGGTCCTGATTATTCACTAGCTGTATATGAAACAGCTCCAGTAGAATCTAAAATAGATATATTTTGGGAGACTTCAACCTCTGGTTTGATATCTGATTTAAATTGGAATATACAGAATATTGATTCTGATGCTCCTTTTAACATATCAATACCTAATATGAATTGGACTGAAGCCACCACGCATGGTACGGTTATTTCTACATCGTTTGTACCAGTGAACGGTATAGGTGCAGATTTATACGGCACTACAACTTTGACTTTAGATTCTGTATTAGATGTAAATGGTGTTAATGTTTTAGGGCCAACCAGTAATCCTAATTTTATCTTAGTAGATAGTGGTTCCTCGTATACTATACAACTTTCAAGTACCGCTAGTCCCCTACGTTATTTTATGCATTGGGTTCAGCAAGATAAAAATAGATTTACTTTTAATTTCACAATAACAAGGACTAGTACGAATGATACTTTACCGGTGCAATTTGAAACAGCAGTGGCAAATGCAGCTCCATTTATGGATTGCGATATAACATCAGATAATTGCGCTGGACTAAAAACAACTATAACAAATACAGATAGGGTTTTATGTCCAGGAGTAGAGATGTTTCCTACTCTACATCCAGGTAAATACTATCCCAATCCAATACACGGCGGTTCGGGAGGGATTTGGGCTAAAAGTCCAGGTGGCACTATACTAGGTTTAACTAAAGCGGCAGGTACTGGTTATGAATGGAATGGTAAATGGAACGGTGTAAATGGTAGTTTAGGTCCCATTCTACCAAGTGAAGAGTTAGTATTTACTGTAACCAAAGCAATTCAATTAGGTGTATACGGTAAAGTTGAATCTACTCCTATAGGATCGAGTTGGGAATTCTTTGAATTTGGAGCATCAGTTTCTCCTTCTTATACTCCCCATGCTGGACAAAATTTTTTCCCTTGGGTTACTGGTGCTCCACAATTAATACAAGGTAAGCAAGGTCCTACTGGACCTATCATTGTTAATTACAATATTGCACCAAACGGCAAAGCATATCCAGATGGAGTGTTTGCTGGTTTAGAATGGTGGTGGTATGACTCCACCTTCCAGGGTTGGGGGGCAAATGGATTAGGTCGTGATCCAGCAGATTTAAATACAGCTGGAACAAACAATCAAGACAATTTTATGATGTTTGAAGGAGTCACTGATTATTCTGGTGCTAATGGAACGAGAACACAAGGATTTATAAAAATTCCATATGGATTTCCATGTGGAAAATATGATATAGATTTTAGAGTAAGAGATGTTAATAATACTGGTTTATCTTTTAATTGTACAGGTATTAGAGTAAACATTGTACCGACCTTCCACATCAAAAATTCTTATCTACCTTAAATGTAAATAAATAGTTATGGCATACACAGTAGAAGTAAAATATTTTAATAGTTTTTGGTTAAAAAAAGTTACTGGCAATTCCTTGGTTAATTCTAATACCGGTATGTCCACATGGCCTGGATTACCATGGCAACCGATGGTATTAAATCCTACTGCTTCGCCTACATTAATGAAATATCCATTCTTCCCATGGGGAGATAATGAAGGAGGAACAGATCCCGCGATAACTCCACCAGTAGCTACATATCATGGATGTGCAGTTAGTGGTACATACCAACCATGGTATATAGAAGAAGCTAGAATACGTGGTGGTTATAATAATACTAACGTAAGTTATGGTGTAAGAGCTTATATAGTAGAGGAGGATGTTGCACAACAACATAGAGCTAATACTTTAATATATTCTGGGATATATAATTCTCGTACAGGTATAAATAATACAAATGTATTTTCTGTGTCAGATGCTATAACTAAAAGCGCTGATCCAAGTGATGGTAGCATCCAAAGATTATTTGCAGAGGAAACGAATATAACTGTATTTCAAGAATTTAAAGTTAGTAGAGCACTTATAGATAAAGATACTATCTATACATCTGAAAGTGGTACTCAAACACAAGCAGCTAAAGAAGTAATAGGACAGATAGTACCTTATGTTGGAGAATTTGGTATAGGAACTAATCCTGAATCTTTAGGTGCATATGGTTATAGGAAATACTTTCTAGATAGAAATAGAGGAGCTGTATTAAGATTATCTAATGATGGTATTACAGAAATATCTGCTTATGGCATGGTAGATTATTTTAGAGATTACTTATCTACTATTAGTGACACATGGCAACCGTCAGCTATAGCGTTTACTTTCTCGCTACCACTCCCAACTGCTTCACAACACTTTTTTGATTTCGAACTCACTCTTGGTGTTAACCCATATTATGTATGTGCTACATGTTGCAGTATAAAACCTGGTATGAGACTTATAGTTAATGATGGTACAAACGATGTAGATACTGGTATAATAGTTGCGTATGTAGATTCTACAGCTGGTTGTAGGGCTTATTTAAATGAGCAATTTATAGTTGATGATACGGCTGGAAGCGGTACAGTTTATACTAGTGGTAAATTTGTAGAGTATATAAAAAGTAAAACACCAGGGGGTTGGGATATACATAATAAGAGTTATATACTATCATTGCAACCAAAAGGGCGTTTAAATTGTAAAACTAATACTAGCGGTGAACATGGTCAATATAATACATTAGGATTTGATGAACAAATAAATGGTTGGGTTAGCTTTTATAGTTATCATCCTTCATTTATAGATAGTTTACAAAATAAGTTTTATACTTTCATAAGTAATTCTATATATGAACATTACGATGAAACAACTTTAAATAATAGAGGTAGTTTCTATGGCACTCAGAATGATTCTAGTATAACTTTTATATTTAATCCTGATGTATCTAGATCTAAAAACTTTTTAACTATAAATTATGAAGGTAGTAATGGTTGGGAAGTCGATTCATTTGTGTCAGACTTGCAAGAACCAGATCAACAAGCTCCATCTAGTATACCACCTGGTAATGGATGGGTAGACAATTTTGATAAAACTGCAGGTATTTATAGTTATGAAGCCGGTGCTTATATAGAAAATGGAGTAACTTATAGAGCTGGATTTGATAGAAAGGAAAATAAATATACTGCAAATTTAGTGAATGACTCTTTATTTAGACCAGGCGAAGTAGTTAGTGGATCAAGTGTATCTGGAATTAAAGGTTATTTTGCAACAGTAAAAGTATCAACTGATTCAGTTACAGAGGTAGGTGGTATGAAAGAATTATACGCTGTATCATCAACATTTGTTAATTCATCTTATTAAATTAAATTAAATGAAATTAAATATTCGTATGCTTACAGATAATGACTGGGGTACGTTAGTATCATGGTGGGAAGCGTGGCCTGAGTGGCCTATACCAGCAAAGGAATTTTTCCCAGAAGAAGGAAGAGGTGGATTAATTGTTGAAAAAGAAGGTAAACCTATTGTAGCTGGATTTCTATACCTAACAAACTCTAAAGGAGTTTTACTAGAATGGATTATATCAGATCCACAATATAAAGATAACGATAGGAAGGAAGCTATAGAACTACTAATAACTGGTGCTGAAAATGTTTCTAAAGAATTAGGCTATAAATACATGTTTAGTATAGGTAGGAATAAGCAATTAATGGAAACACACAAGAAATTAGGATGGCAAGTGGACAAAAAGCCATCACATGAGATAATCAAAATGATAAATTAATAATTATGGCAGCAGCAACATTAGCAACAATAGCGGCAATTGGACCTTTAGTAGCACCAGTAATAGCAGGAGCTAAAGCTAAAGACAAAGAAACCGAAGCTATCCGAGAAAAAGAAGGTAAGGAAAGGCAGTTAGCAAATCTAGAAGCTAATAGACAGGAATTAATAAATCCCTATGCCAATTTGTCTAATGAATTTGCTAATTTAGGTGTAGCAACACAAGCAGCAGAGATGCAGGCTGAAGAATCGGATATAGCTTTAGCAAATACTTTAGATACAATGAGGGAAAGTGGTATGGGAGCTGGCGGTGCAACCGCTTTAGCTCAAATGGCGTTAGATAGTAAGAAAGGTATTTCAGCTAGTATAGAGTCACAAGAATCTGCTAATGAACAACTAAGGGCTAAAGGAGCGACTGATGTAGCTAATAAAAAAGCAGAGGGCGAATCATGGAAATGGGCTAGAGGCGAAGAAAGGGAGACAGCAAAAATGGAAAGAACAGCAGGACAAATAGACCAAGCACAGCAACAAGAATTAGATGCGGGAGCAGCTAGAGATCAAGCTTTAACGCAAGGAATAGGAGCAGCAGTTGGATTAGCAAACAAAGGAGCTACTGCACTTGGGTAGATTTTAAATAGCAAAATAATAACTAAAATAAATAAACATGGCTTTAGCAACACCAAAAAGTGGTTTAGGTAGTTCGTATCGAGGCGGAGGACAAAAAGTAAGAGATAAAAGTTTTGAAGTATGGAACAAAGCTAATAACGCTATGTTAGCTTCTGTAACTAAGAGTATAGATTCTATGACAGCCAATCAAGAGAAAGAAAGAGTAGAAGATGAAAGAGTACGATTAAAAGAAAATGAATATAGTGTACAATTAGCAGATAAAGTAGGATCGTTACCAGAAATTGGTTTTCATACTTTTGATCAAAATAAAGATGATTTCTTTTATGGCGAAAAAGATAAATGGTTAAAAATTGCTAACGGTATGCGTGATGGAAGTATATCAGCTGATATAGGTGGGAAAGCACTAAATGAGTTATCTGGACAATTAAACTTATTTAAGACAGCTGCTCCTGAAATATTAGCAGCTGGTATTATGTTGCAAGAATCAATGAAAATCCCAGCCGGTGAACCAGGTGCTATAAGTGTTACTGCACAAAGCTCAATGGTAGAGACTTTGCTAGCTTTGGTAAATAATCAAGACGTTAGTGTTGTGAAACCAGATGGAGGACCTTTGTCACTATTCTTACCGAAATCAGATGATAGTGATGGTGGTATGATAAATGTGCAAGAATTTCTTAACAGCCAAGCTAGAGGGGAAACAATATTTCCAAAAGTTCCAGATATTAGTGGAGTATTAGAAGGAGCTGCAACAAATATAATAGGTTCTAAAAAGACTGGATGGGTAGATAAATATACAACTATAGAATCAACAGTAAAAGATGGTCAAGAAATAACTACTAGAAGACAGAGTAAAGAGCAACAAGAGTTAATGAAAACTGCAATGATAGATACTGGTCAGTTTGAATACGAAATTGAAAAAAATGGTGCTTTGATATATGCTGATTACATGAAGAGAAATGAGCCATGGTTAGC
>Ga0098061_1001187_pt1 | contig 12639 bp, 15 predicted proteins | sample 22_taG_FD_92579 | JGI IMG/M metagenome (GOLD analysis project Ga0098061, IMG submission 92579) | Marine viral communities from the Subarctic Pacific Ocean - 22_ETSP_OMZ_AT15343 metaG | ecosystem: Environmental > Aquatic > Marine > Oceanic | place: Subarctic Pacific Ocean | collected 2015-01-20 | reverse complement strand
TATTTAAGTAAACATTTAATACATTAACTTTATCAAGTATCCCTTGAAAAATAATTTGTTTTGGTTCAAAAGTTTTATTTACATTCTTGGTAGCAGCACAATAGGTTGTTGTTACTACTTCCTGTATAAGCATATCTAATCTTGGTTTTTCTTTTGCATTTACTACTGCTGTAAAAATTAAACCTAAAATAAAAAAACTAAAGATTAATAAACTAACTAAATAAAACTTATTCATGACCCTAAACTAGGCCAATTATAAAGTATCCCTGATTTAAGAGAACCGTCTTCATTATAAACTGCCCATACTTTTTCTATATCATCTATACTAGAACAATTACTTATAGCAGTTTCCATTTCTGTAGCTTTAGTTCTTATAGCATCTCTCCATGTTTGTATATTGCTAGGAATAGCTGTACCTTTATCAGCCTTTCTAATAATATACCAATCTGTATCATTTAATAAAGAACCTTGTTGATCTTTTACTGATTGTATAAGTTTGGATTTAAGACCTAATACTTTACTTTCTCCTGATCCACTATCATCTAGTTCTCTAGCTTTTTTATTTTGTATCTTACCATCACTATCAACTGTCCAACTATATAATCTAGAATCAGGTGATTTTTCAGGTGTTATTTCTTTAATACCAAGTTTAGTTTTTTCTTCATCACTCCATATATGCCAATTACTAGGGTGTCGTACTCCATTTGCATCTACAAATCCTTTACCCGGAGTAATTTCAACATTATGATATTTCCACATTTTATTCTCCTAATTAACGTGCCAAGATAGGTGTAGTTGATTCACCACCAAAAGGATGTTCAGCCCATGCACAGAATGTATACTCACCACCACTAGCATTTATATCATCATCACCAGTTAAACATTTAAAACCATTGCTATAGATATCAATTTCCTCACTACCTGTCGTTTCGGCTGCTGTTGTATTAGCTATAAGCTGATCTTCTACTGGGTTTATTCTTGATCTTCGACTATCATACATAATCCAGTTATTGCCTCCTCCATTTACTTTATGGATTATAATAAAAGCTGGACGAAATCCACATAGGACATATTCTCCGTCTGCTGAACCATTTCCAATATACCGGGAAAATCTTGAAAATCCAACAATTTCAGCAAAAGCTATTCCAAGACATGCTGTAGTTCCAGCATTTAAATCACTAGATGTTCCTACTGTAAATACTGTGCTTGTCGGGGCTGTATCATTCCACAGAGTAGTTGCATCTGTTCTATTACTAGCAGAGTAAAGAGTATTTCCATAATCTTCAGGATCACTTATAGTTGTACCTTCGTGATAAGTCCAAAAACCTCCAGTTTTATTTACCATATAAAATTTAGGTTTTACTCCTAGTCCATGTCCTATTGTATGAGCAGTTCCGTTATTACTTGGAAATAAACTTACAGACATTCCTGCATTAGTGTCTACAAGAGTTCTAGTTGTATTTGTAGAGCCATCAGTATTTGATGTTCCTGCTCCAGTAGTTTCAAAAAACCAATTCCAACCTACAAATCCTTCCTGATCTGTATTTACTTCAACATCTTCACCAACCTCATGACCTTGTTTAAGAAATCTTTGAAGAGTATTATAGTTAGTTGTACTTCCAGCACTAGCATTAGGATGCATATCTACATATGGTCCTCTAACTCTATCAAATAACATATGATTATCAGTAGAATCTCTATTTTTAGTCCACTGTAATCCTGTTTGATAACTATCTATATCTTTCATGTTATCATCGTTACAAGCTTTAAATCCACTTGGAGGAGTAAATCTAAAAAATCCTTTTGCTGCACTTGTCTCACTTAAATCTGTAGCATCAAAGTATTGCCATTGACCAAAGTTTACAGTTAAATCTCTGCTTGCATATGAACTTGCATTATATAAAGTTCCATCAATAGTAGAGAAAGGAAAGTAAGTTCCAGCACCACTAGCATCAGGATCACCACCAAGCTCTGCATTCCATGTATCATTTACTCCTACCCAAAACCTATCATTATCACAATCTATAGCAACCTGTACTACATCTCCTGTACTATAACTTAAACCTGTTACAGTTATAGATGTTTCAGCTTCATTTTTTAAAACAATCAAAAGTTCACCATTGCCTTCAAATCTAATACCATAGTCAGCATCGGCTAATGCAAAGTTAGCTTGTTGAACATTAAATTCCGTACTGATAAAAGGAATTATTGTTGGATAACCACTTACATTAAATACTTCAAACTCTGCATACCATTTACCAGTTTTAGGATTTTGAAATGTAGAACGAATAGCTTGCTCATGTGTACCAGAAGCAGAAGAAGTAAAATGTAAATTACAGTCTTCTGTACTTGTACTGGTTGTACCTATTTGATAAGGATCAAATGTAGCAAATTGACGAGTTGGTGTATCATGATACTGATTAGAACCATTAGTTGTATCAAAGCCTGATTCAGTCCAATCCTCACTATTTCCTGATTCGTCATCTCCAAGATCATTCTTGTCGGCAAAATTTAAGTACCATCCATTATTTCCAAAAGTCAAACCACTAACATCCTTCGGAACCCACTTATTTGTAGCTGTATCTATTTGTCCAAAATCATCAGCATCAAGAACCTGACCATCACACCAACAATACTCTGCCATTAGTCCATCAAACAAATAAGCAGTTGCTGTAGAAGAACCTGCTCTACCACCTATAGTATTAGCTATTGTGTTTTGAGCTATTTTAAATGTATTTTGAAATGTATAACCTATTGTTCCTTCGGATGTAATATTAACTCCATCTAAATAAACATCAATACGATCACCAGCCGTACCATTATTAAGATCAAGAGCTACAACTAGATGATGCCATGTATCTATATCAAGTAGTTCTGTATCAGACAGCCAATAACCATCTAATTGATTATTTATACCAACATGGATATCTCCATCTGCTTCAATCTTTATTATATCTCCACTTGTATTCTCTGCCATCATAAAGTGATTACCTGAACTTGAAAAACTAGCCATTTTAAACCATACAGATAATGTTCCATCTGTATTAGAACTAGCTGCACTACTAAATGTTCTATCTAATTCACAGGTATCTTCTGACTTAAATGCTGCTGAGTTTGCAACCTCAAAAGGATCAGTTACAGGTTGCCAATCACCAACAGTTTGTCCCTTACCATTACCTTCATATGTTATAGGATAAAAATATTTACGTCCTTCTTTAACAGTAGCTTCAGGTAAATTAGCTGTACTTAAATAATTATAACTATCATCAGTTCTTGTAAATCCGTACTGCCCAAAATCTGTTTCTACTCCTCTACTATTTGCATCATATACTTGCATAAAAGCATATTGCATTGTATTTAAACCAGTTACTGTAGAGCCTAATTGACTGCCACCTAAATACATTTTTACTGTATTAGCATCATTATCTAAATAACATTCAATTCCAGCAGTTCCAGTAGAACCAACAGTTACACTTTGAGTGCTAGCACTACCATTAATCTCTGTAGTTAATTCACCAGCAGCAATATAGTATTGAACATAATCTTGTGCTGTAATAGAAGTATAATGCCCATCTCCCCAAAACCCTTCTAATGAGTTGCCCATAAAACCAACAGCTTGATAAGCATTAGCAATAACATTAGTAATTTTAAAACACCATTTACCAGTTGGAGGAATTAAAAATGTACTAGGAATTATTGTCCAATCACCGGGATAACCAGTATTTACTGCTAAAATTTTAGTATTACATTCAGAAAAAGTTACAGCACTAGAATTGTAAACTCTATTATTCCACACAGCATAATTATCTGTAGGAGTATCTGGAACTCGGTCAGCAGTAGTAAAATTATTAGCAGTCCAATCATTATTATTTCCAGATACATCATTACCAAGATCACTAGAGTCAGCAAAATCTAAGTAAAAGCCGTTATCACCAAAAGTTAGACCACTAGGGTCTTTTGGCCTCCACACTCCATAGCTGTCGTATTCTCCAAAATTTTCTGGACTATAAGCTTGACCATCACAAAAAACACATTGAGACATCAGCCCATCCCAATACATTATTCCAGCAGTGAAACGACCTATATTGTGAACTGTTGAAGCTTTATTTATAGCAGGAGTAGTACCATCATTAGGATAGGTTGCTGTTCCATTATCAGCCTCTAACTTTCCATTTATAAAAAATTTGAATCTTTCAGTTGTAACATCGTTATCAGAATCATATATTACAACTAGGTGATACCATGCAGAAATGTCTCGATATTCTCCAGCAGTTATTATAGAAGCTGTTGATCCAGTGGTAATATGTTCAACATAGGGATTAAATTTATTTTCATTTTGATCTACTTGAAAGTAAGCACCAGATGCAGCTAATCCCCATACACTTCTATTTCCTATATCTCCTCTTTTTATCCAACATGAATAAGTCCATTTCTTTTGATTTGTTGGAGTACCAAATGTTCTGTTAAGATAGGCACTATCACCATCATTAAATCTACAGCTATAATCTACAGTAAAGGCTGAACTACCTGATGTAGCTGCTGCTGCACCCATTAATAAGTTATTTTGAAAAACCATTAGCTATATTCCTGTGATAAAATTGCTTGTATATTTTCACCTGTATCGTCACTTGAAATCGAAGCAACAATATAATCCAATCTATCTACTGCTCCATTAGATGTAGAGAAGGTTGGATCTGTACCTGCTGGAAACTTCCAACAAGCATTCCATGATAATGTACCACTACCACCTGACTGTACAAAGAAGACACTGCCTACCTGACCTACCCTTGCATTGGTTGGTCTAGCCATAGTATGTCCTGCTGTAACAGTTGTTAAAAAGTTTTGTGCTATACCAAAGTTAAGAGAGACAGAAGTTACACCATTTATAGCTGTTGTATGTACGGCTGCTGCTGCCGACTCACTTAGTTGTAGTTGACCTTCAAGAGAAGTATTACCACTTACTCTTACTGTACCTAAAAATCCTGAGTTACCTGTTATAGTAGCAGTACCACCAACTGCAAAGTTACCTGTTAGAGTTGTATTACCTACTATTGTAACTGTTCCACCCACATAAAGATTAGTACCTATAGATACATCACCACTTACCGAAACATCTCCATCAAAGTTAGCATTACCTGTAGCTTGGAAAGTACCTCCTACAGATACATTGGTAGCTACATCAACATCTCCTGATACTGAAACATCTCCCTCAAATACTGCTTTACCTACTACAGTAACTGTAGAACCTAGTTGAGTAGCACCTGTAATTGTTGCTGTACCACCTACTGATACATTACCTGCTGTATCTATATTGCCTGATACGGATACATTGCCATCAAATACTGCATTACCAGTTACTTGAGATGTTCCACCTACAGAAACATTACCAGCCATATCTACATTACCTGATACAGAAACACTATCCTCAAATATAGCAGCCCCTGCAACAGTAACAGTAGATCCAAACTGACTTGCTCCTGTAGCTACAAGTGTTCCCCCTATAGAGGCATTTGTTGCTACATCTATATCTCCACTTACCGATACATCTCCTTCAAAAACAGCTTTACCTACTACTGTTACAGTTGATCCAAGTTGTGTAGCTCCTGTAGCTGTAAAAGTACCTCCCACTGAAGCATTAGTAGCTACGTCAAGATCTCCAGATACAGATACATCACTTTCAAATATACCAATTCCTGCTACAGTTACAGTACCTCCTACATAGAGATTACCTCCTATTGTAGCATTATTAACCGATATATTCCCGGTTATATCAACAGGAACATTTGTAATATTGGAACCGTCACCATAAAATGCAGAAGCACATACCTTACTACTAACATGTACATCTCCTTTAACAGTCACATTTCCACCTATAGAAACATTACCACCTACATCCAGAGTACCACCTACGGAAGCATTCGTACTAACTCGTATAGCTCCACCAACTCCTAAGTCTCCTGTCATAGTCGTATTGCCTACAATAGTAACAGTACCTCCAACATAGAGATTTGTTCCTATTGAGACATCTCCAGAGACAGAGACATCACCATCAAAGTTTGCATTACCAGTTATCTGTGCAGTTCCTCCTACAGAAACATTCCCTGCCATATCCAAATTACCACTAACTGATACACTATCTTCAAAGATAGCTGCACCAGCTACAGTAACAGTAGATCCTAGATTGGTAGCTCCTCCTACACTTAAATTACCTCCAATACTGGTATGACTTGCTATTGTGACTGTGCTTAGAAAGTTAGCTGCACTTCCAACACTAAGAGTAGATGCTAGAGAAGTTGCTCCTGCTACAGTTAGAGTTCCATTTACATTTACAAAACTACTTACAGAAGCCCCACTTTGAAATGTAGCTGCTCCTACAACATTAAGAGGTCCAGATACTGAAACACTTCCACCAACATGAATATATCCTGATACTGAAATATTTGTAGCTATACCAAGTTCTGCTTCTACATTTGTAAGATTTGAACCATCACCATAAAAATATGCAGCCGTTACATTACCACTTACTTCTACATCATCTGCAAAATTAGCTTTTCCTGTAACTTTAAGAATATTTCCTATAGAAGCTGAAGTAGCTACATCAAGTCTTCCACTTACTGATACATCATTTTTAAATTCTGATTTAGCTGTAAAGGTACTAGCTCCTGTTACTGCTAATGTCCCACCTACTGAAGCATTGGTAGCTACATCCAGATCTCCACTGACAGAGACATCTCCTTCAAATACTCCTTTACCAACTACAGTTACAGTAGACCCTAATTGTGTAGCACCAGTAGCTGTTAATGTTCCTCCCACACTTGTATTACCTGCCACATCAAATGTACCACTTACAGTTACATTAGCATCAAATATAGCATTTCCTGTTACAGATAAAGTCCCATCAACCAGAGCATTACCAACAGATATACTTCCACCGATAGAAGCTGTAAGGCCACTTAGATTAGAACCATCTCCATAAAAAGCACTAGCACATACTTTATCACTTACAAGTAAATCTCCACTAACACTGGCATTACCATGTACTCCAAAAGTACCTGAAACTTTTATTGCAGTTGTTCCAAGATTTAAAGCACTAGCTGTTCCATCTCCTGATTGAACATTTGTTAGTGAAGTCTTTACTCCAGTATTTGTTGTACTGGCATTAACCTGTAATAACTGCTTATAGGTATCTGATATTAATTTTCCTGTTAAGTCTGTCATATTGCATCCCAACTTTTGTTAGCATCATCATACTTTGTCGTATGTCTTGTTTCTGCCAGAGTTGTAGGATTTACTGTTATCCATGTAGCAGTCTCATCCCATGTAATTCCTCTACCACCTGTATCAGGTCTAGGATTTCTAATAGCAGGATTATCTTTTACATTTGGTACTTTATTTTGAGGGTTATTCTTTAAATCAAATTGACCTTCAAAATCCTGTGGACATACCACTAATCCATAACTATTTAATCTCATTACTCTATGTGGATATACAAAACCACAGATATCACATTGAGCTAGAGCATTCCTTTGTGTAGCCATTAATTATAAAAAGTTAGACGAGGCAATAGATAGATACTGGCTCTTTCTCTATCTTCTTCCATAGCTCTTCCTAACTTTTCCTCATAGTTTGTTTTCAGCATAGCAATTTTTGTGTCGGCTACCAGAGGTCTTTTCATAGACATATAGTAAGCTAATCCACAAGTTAATGCTGGTAAAAATCTTTTAGGTACATCTGCATTTTGATCAGCAGATTTATTTGTATCTTCAACTTCTTTAACTATTTCCATCTTCAAAATGTCTGTAGAATTTTCTGGTATAGGCCATACAGACATTACTGGATTATCTCTTTTCCTTCTAATACTATACTGATTAGGTTTACCTGTTTGTGTCTTGGCAGGAATAATCATATATTCTTCAGGAGTAATACGAGTTAGTTTAACATCTGTATTATCTCTACTGATAACAACTTCAAGAGCATTAATCGTACTACTTGCCAGATCATATGTAGTAGTTGAAGCAGCTACTGTTACAGCCGTAGTACTGGTAGTCCAGAGAAGTATGCCCCTATTCTGCCAATCCCTTAACATAAGATTTATAGAACGTCTGGCTGAAGCTGGCTCATGACCAAGAGTATCTTCACCCCCAATCATTTCCATAGCTTCTTGGATTACTTCATCTATATCCAGATTAAAATTATATGTGCCTGAAACTGCCATTATGTTCCAATCGTTTTAATTCTTTTGTTAGCCCCTTCTATGTAAGAAGAAAACATATTAGGTAAAATAAAAGGAAATACTCCATGTATAATTAAACCAATCATAACTAGCATTCCTCTTATACTTTCAAACCATGTAAATCTTAAATGTTTAATATATTTTAATTTTACATCTCTTAAATGTTTAAAATTTATTATCATATCTTTACTCCATATCTATTGTAGATTCTCCCCAATCGGAGGGTCTGCAATTACACTCATCACATTTACACATATTCTTATCTTTATAAAAAGAACACATCATATTACAGTGACAGGGATGTTCACAATGTATACATTCATTGGTCATTTATTTTCTTGTGCTTACTACCATAAGTATACTTAAATTTTAAATAAATATAGTTACAAGTATCTTGAAAATACTCATCAAATGTTTCATAGTCTTCTCTATTAACTTTAGGAATACTGTAATCTATTAATGAATAATCATCAAGACCTTCTCGTAAAGACTTCTCATAAAGTTCTTTATTAATCGTAGGAGGCAGCAACTAAAGCATCTCCAGAACGATTGATCTTTCCTTTACCTTTACCTTTACCCCACTTACCGTAGGATTCATCTCGACTTGCTTTGAGTTGTTTCTTGGTACGTTTCTTCTTAACTCTCATTGCAATCGACTCATCTTTACGAGCTTTGTAGCCTTGTTTCTTTTTCTTTTTCTTTCCGATTTTACCACCTTTCTTCATATAACGAAGACGGTCTGCTTCGGACATTGTACCAGCCCTTGCCATTTCTGCTGGATAAAGTCCCACTCTTGTCATTCCTGCCATCTTAATCCTCCCTAATACATTTTATTAGAATATTTAGCATTACCAAAACCTTTTATAGCTTGGCCTACACCTCTTACGGCTCCACCTTTATTTCTTTTAACCATACCACCTGATTTTTTTCTACGAGTTAATCCTCTTTGTTTATTTAAATAATCTCTAAGACTTAACCCAGATTCTTCTAATTGCTCTTTTGTAACAGCAGCTAATTCTTTACCTCTTTTATCTCTAAAAGTTTTTTTACCCATTTCCTTAGCTTTAACTATACTTCTAGGTTCTCCTCCCGATAACATATCTGCTTGAGTTTTAGATTTAAATCCTTCTGGTCTTTTTTTAAACGGTCCTTTTTCAGCTTGAATCATAGGAATTTTTTTAATAATAGTAGAAGTTTTAGTTTGAGGTGACTTTCTAGACTTACGACTTCCGGGACGATCTCCCATTTTAGTTGCAATTTCTCTAGACTTACGACTTCCGGGACGACCTGCTAATAAAGTTCCTGTTTGGTTAGCTTTTTTATCTTTCATAGCCTTCTTATACTCTGTTGTTGCTTCAACAATAGGTTTTGTAATAGCAGCCGTTCCAAGATATGCGCTACCTGCACCTAAATTGCTAGCTTGTTTCGCTAAAGCTTTTTTCTGAGCAGCCGTTTTCGTTATACCTTTAGTTGCTGCTGATCTTACACTAGGCGTTTTCTTTTTTTGTGCTGCTAATCGTGTTATGCGTTCTCTACCTCTTGCTTGTGGACTTAAATTGCCTTTGGCTTTAGGTGGAAGAGGAGCTTTAATTTTTTTAGCAGCAGCTATAGCAGCATCTTTAGACTTAAATGTTTTATTTCCAACTTTATAAAGTGTTTTTCCAGCTTGTATTCCCTTCATAATAGCCTTTGCACCTAGTCCTAATGCACCTAAACCGGGTATAGCTGTAAAAGCTATATCTGCAACATTCTGTTGCGCTCTTTTCTGTGCTTCTTTTAAACCACCTTCAACAAATTTTGACTTGTCTTCAGCTTTTATTTTTAATTGTCTAGCCTGTTCTTGTATATTAGGTATAGACCTTTTTTCTCTTTCCGTAGTTAGATCTTTTCTTGTTTTTTTCTTCTTATTTTCTGTAGGTTTTTTCTTATTACTAAACTTTTTAGATACTGGTTGGCTTAATTTTTCTAATCTTTCTTCTTCTTTTTTTAAGTTACGACCCTTTAGGGACATAGGATTAACAGTTTTTCGTTGCTTTCTAACATTCTCTAACTGTTTTTGAAGTCTAAATTTCTCAGGTTTTCGTACTGACATAATTAAGCCTCCCCATATGTACTGTCTTTATCAGAGGTATCTATTTTAAAAGCTTTTCCTTGTTCATAATCCTCATCAACAACGACATCCTGTGGTGGACCTACAACATCTGGTCCCTTTCTAGCTGCACCATATCCTTGACCTGTAGGCTTACCTAGTATCTTTTTCAGATCTGGCGGATACTTTAATAATGTATGTGGTCCTAATCCCATTTTAACCTCTCCTTTTCTTCTTTCGTAATTTCTTTAATGTCTTGGCAAACCTAGCTCTTTGTCCTAATTTACCGGGAGCCTTCGCTGCCTTATTTAAAACTGACTTAGGAATAGTCTTTCCCTTCTTAATACCTAGAGACTTACGTAACGCTCCCGGTTTCTTAATAGCCTTCTTAATATCTAATTTCTTTTTCTTTTTAATTCTACCACCTCTTTTTAATCCCGGCTTCATAATCTCTTGTCTAATACTAGCTCTATTAACCATTAATCATATCCTTCTGCCTTAACTTGACCACCACTTCGTTTTTTTCTTATGGATTTAAGATAATCTTTTAGATATGGTTTAATACTTTTTTGTGTAGCCTTCGGATTTTTTAATTCATCTGTATATTTTCTTAATGGACTTTTAGACATTATCATATCCTGCATCTACTACCTGACCACCTGTCATTTTGTAGGTAATCTTACCACCATGTTTTTTTCTAATTGTATCGAACCCTCTAGATGTAGGGGCCATCATTCCATAATCTTTCAATAGATTTTTAGATTCTTCGTATTTTTTATTAACATCTTTCCTGTCTTGCTTTGCAGTATCTTTTAATTCTTGTATTCTCTGACTTTGATTTTTTCCAGTAAAATTAGGACTCTCTTTAATTTTCCTTATATTTGTTTTTAAATCCTTATTAATTTTTCTTATTCTTCGTTTTTTCTTTTTAAAAATATTAGGAGTTCCCATTCTCTCCCCACCACCTTCAACAGCTTTAATTTTTTTTCTATCTGCTGGTGTATATAACATTTTTTTTGTATAAGGTATTGTTTCTCTTGCTGTAAAATTTGACATTTAACCCCCCTATGATGCTCCCTGTGTTATGGTATCAGGACCACCAGCAGGTGAAGCAGCAACTGCCATATCATCCTGTCTTGTCCTTCTAGCCTGATTACGTAATGTTGCTATAGCTGTTTGATATTCGTTCTGCCATACTGGAAGTGTATTCCAATCTTTCATATACATTGTAGCTTCTACCATGCATCCTGCAAAGAGAGCTTGATAACAATAATCACTAAAATAATTTTGGGTTGTTACACTTGTACCTGTAGCAGAAGCTAGAGGTAATGGCTGAGACTGTGATTGTATTTCTACTGTCAATGCTGAAACTGGTGTAGGTACTATCTTGATACTAGAATTATTTTTTCTTGTATAGTATCTAGGTGTACCTGTAGATGCACTAACAGGCCAGTAGTCATTAACATATTCTACTGTTCTTTGAAGTAAGTTGGTTACAGTTGTTCCTGTACTTACCTTAAAGTTTACATTACGAACAATACGAACTCTATCATTTAAAGACACAGCACCAGCATTGGCAGATGATACTGATATATTAGTATATTCATCTAGTCCAGAGTCATCTAGATCTTTAACCATACGAAATTCTGTTTTCTTGACGAAAGCCGAAACTTGACTTGCAAATTCAGTAGAGTCGTTCTCAGTCGTATTAATTAAATCTGTTTTTAAATATGCAAAATTAGGCATTGTTAGCCTAGATATAATGTAATTGTTGGAGCCATCGTTCCTGTTCCAGAAGTGGCAACACTAACAATACCAAAAACTCCTACTCCCATATCTCCTATATACTGATCATTAGAATCAGTTGCTCCTACACGGTAACGGATAGCTGTTCCTTTAGCCGATTTATTTGTAATCTGTTTTGATCCTGACAGAACAATTTCACCTGCAAGAGTTGAATAAGTATGAATAGCAAGAACTCTGGTTGTCGATGGAGAAGGATCAGAACCAGTTCCCTCATCTCCTAAAGTTGTGTTGGTATCAATATAACGAAAGCCTGTTATGATTGCTCCATCACTACTTACATTTTGTGCTACTTTTACGTTTGTAGTCATATCTGCTCCTTATAGTAGTAGGGAAGTGACTAGAGCCACTCCCCCACAGTTAGACTTATGATCCTTGACTACCGAACCATCCTCTCCAATCTGAGACACCGAAACTATATCGTTCCCTTGCCTTAAATCGAAGATTACCAGTATCAAAGTCAGGTTCCATCTTAGTTTGAAGAGGTGAACGTACAAACATTTTAGTTCCGTTT
>Ga0098061_1001186_pt1 | contig 12644 bp, 21 predicted proteins | sample 22_taG_FD_92579 | JGI IMG/M metagenome (GOLD analysis project Ga0098061, IMG submission 92579) | Marine viral communities from the Subarctic Pacific Ocean - 22_ETSP_OMZ_AT15343 metaG | ecosystem: Environmental > Aquatic > Marine > Oceanic | place: Subarctic Pacific Ocean | collected 2015-01-20 | reverse complement strand
CCCCAGAATCATCGCCAGTTGCTTTTATAAACCATAATCCTGCGTTGGTTGATGCATCATGTGGGACAACGAAAGTTATCGATGCGCCGAGCATAGATTCTGCTTCAACTAGGGGCAATTGAAATATAATAGAATTAGGTGCACTAGAATCGGTACTTAAATCTACCGAGATCACACTACGCATCCACACCCATGATTCATAATCTTCAGACCCCAAATCTATAGTTATATCCTCTTCCCCATTGTTTATTGTATTGTGATAGCGCATAAATTTAAGGTTACCGGATTCATTAACCGACCAATTATCAGCTTCAATTGTTAAAGGACTGGATCCTGAAATATGACTAAATGATCCTGTTGCAGCAGTTATAGTTCCAGGGGCTCCAAGATCACCTACTACCTCTAATTCTGAAGCTGGGGTATTTGTATTAATTCCAAGTCTGTTATTACTGCTGTCAAAGTACATAAGATAATTCTTCAAGCCATGATCACTTAGATGTGGAGTCCAAAAATTTAATCCATTTCCTGAATATTGAATTCCGAATTGCGCCTGTCCTGGATCATTATAATCAGTCCAAAATAAACCAGAGTCACCACTATTTTGATGGATAACTATAGATTCTGATACTTCTATACCCGGCGTGCCTAATGCAACCAGATCTGGTGGTACCCCTACTAATACACTTCCTGTTATATTTAATGAACCTGATAGAGTTATATCATAAGCCTCTGTACCAGTTAAAGCATCGATACTTTGTGATACGTGCCAAGATTGTACTGTTTGTGAAGTTACAATCCCAGATTTTGATAATTTTTTTGCCATAATTTATTTCATTTCTTTAATTTGATACTACTCGTCCTTTTATATCTTGATTAGGAAATTTAACTTCAAATATACTAGGATCTAATGATGGATAAACAATTCCATTTCTAGTAGCTGTTTCTAAATCATATACATTTCCAGAATAATTTAAACTAGTTTTATATAAATTATTAAATTTAACTCCTATTACTGACTGAACGCCTGTAACATTTGCAATGGTATTCAATATTTCTGTTTTTATAATAGGTTGATTAATTTGCCATCTATCGATATTGAAATATTCCCGCAATTTGTTAATACATTCAATTAATACTTCATTACTATTATAATTCGATCGAACTGTTATTTCAAACTCTACTCCAATATTAATTATAAAAGCATCTTTTATATTAATTGCATCCGTTAATATTCTATAATAGTCTAAATACGTTTTAAGATTATTTTTAATAGCATCATTACTAGTAGTTAAATTTTTAGATGAATCAAACCCCAATACATATAAATTCATTGCTAAAGGATTTGCAATTCTTGTTTCTAAAAAATCTGTTTGTAATAATTGATCATCTGGAACTATATAAGCTTTAGCTATACTACCAAATCTTTCCGGCATTGAATAACACCGAATAATATAGTCTTCTTTAGTTACATTTCGATTTTGTGTAGCAAAATTTGCTATAGCATTATTTTTTATATCTTGTAATGTATCTGCAGTTTTAGCACCAGCTGCTGGTTTTAAATTATTTGCAGCTAAACTAGATTTTACAAAATTCATCATTGCTGTACTAGCAGTTGAATTAGCATCATCATCATATTCAACAGAAGTAATTTCTGTGAGTACCCCTGCAGAAACATTATCAATGACTCCATTACTAGTAGTATATTTTATAGTTAAGGTAGTATTCGAAGGAGCTTGTCCATACGCTCTTGTATATAAAAAATTCGAAGGATCTATATCGACATCGACATTTTTTCTAAATCCTGCTAATCCATCTCCTACATTAGTTGGATTTGGTATTATTTCTTCATCTGGATTATCTGAAACTCCTGCACCAAATTGTATTTCTAATGTTTTATCGCTTCGAAATCTAGAAACAAATCTTTTAGCTGTTTTTCTTAATTTTAATAAATGTGGACATGATGATCGATATTGTACTGTATCCGGATCATTTTCTAATAAATTTACTACACTATCAAATATAGTATCTTGTGCTAAATATGGAACATTATACCAATTATCTCCATCGGATTCTGTTATTGATACAATTTCTGCAATATTTTCCTCGTTTATTATAACCTTATCATATGGTTTTGGTGTAGTAAAAGAAAAAGTTGTAGTATTAAGTTTTCCGGAAACAGCTTTTACTTTTTTTTCTAATAAATAATATGTAGGAGAACTTGTAGAATCATCACTTTCATATATAGTAACCGTAGTAGGATCGAAAGAAGATGAAGAACTAAAATCTACAGCTGCCAATGTTCTAAATTCTGCAGCGCCATCTGATTGTTTTACTTGCATTCCTTCTTTAACAGTTAATGCGTAATCATAATTCGGAACAACAGAATCCCCAGTTCCTGCAGCTGGAACCAATTGATATACATTTAATGTTACCATGGCTGGAACTACATTTTTTGGTGTATATCCTAATGTATATGCAAGATCTATAATATTACCACGTTCTGTTGCTTGTGGTAATAATGATTCTTTTAAATTATTATCTGCATAATAACTTAATACATCCCCAACATATGCAGCCAACTCAAAAAATATCATTCCGGGAGATGAATCACTAAAATCAGTATATTGGGTTGGAAAGTACGTTTTAGTAAAATCAATTAAATTTTTCTGAAATTGATTAAAATCTTTATTAAGGTATAAAACATCTTTACTTAAATTTTCCATATCTTTCCTTTAACATCATCTTGTGATGTGACTTGTAAAAAAACCACTACCATCATCGTTATTTATAAGCACTGTTAATTGTCCTGTTTCAGATGCCATTAATTGCATTGATTGATCAAATTCTGATGATTCTACATTAAACATCATGAAAACATTAACATTATGTTCCAATGTAGGATCATCTAACTGCGTAGTTATCGTCAACTCAGTAATAGTAATGTATGGTAACCAATGATTAACTGCATTAGTAATTATTTCAGATATTACTTCTTTTATTCCATCTGTGGCAGGTTCGAAAACTACGTGTAATAAATCTGTACCAAATCCTGGCACTTCGTATTTTTCATCTACTACTGTTAATAATAAATTACGGAAATTATTACTAGCTTGTTCCAGAGTCGTATATCCAGACCTGTAAACTCCCGGTGCATCGAATGGAAATGTAATACCCAATGCTGTATTAGGATCTCTAGTAAAATCGTTATTTATTATTTCATATGACATTATCTATTCTTCTTTTTATCAATTGCTTTCATTAATGCAGAATAATCTCGAGTCATTGCTTTTGCTATAACTGGGTCTACCTTCATATTTTTTCCAGTTTCTGGATCTGTTAAGACAGCTTGAGTTGGTTGTTTACCACCCATAACTTCTTTAAAAGATTGTCTTTGCATTGGAAATGCCTGAGCATCAGCTGACGTCATTGTAATATCTTCTGACATCATTGATGCATAATCACCAAGACTTGTTTGTTCTCTTAATGCAGTTGTTTCATTTAAAATATCAGAAAACTTAGTTTCTTTAAACACTCCATTTCGTTTTTTAGAAATTGGTTTTTTCTTAGGATGCAACTCTGAAATAGTTGATTGCAATCCTTCTTGAAGTATTTCTGTTAATTCCTGTTTAATAACATTTTTTACTTCTTCTCTTACTACTTTTCGTAAAACGTGAATAAATTTTTTTTGTTCCATAATTTCTTCTTTTTATATAAATATTACTATTAATAATTTACGGCCGGTGGCCACCCCGAACTTGTTTTAGGCCCATGTATAGCCTTTCCACTAGTGTCGACATAATAATCTCCTGGTTTGCCTAAATTTTCATTAGGAGGCCCGCTTCCATTATAGGATTGAGCAGGTGCTTCTTGTAATGATGTTAATAGATCTTGTTGGTCTGATACAATTTGTTCCATTAATTCAACTCTTTGTTGTATTGTATCGGATATTACATTTACTTCAGTATAAAAATCAGTTCCTAATGTTGCATCAACATCCCTACTTTCTTGAGATCCTTCTGGAAACCCTCCGCCTTCGCTGTCTTCGCTGTCTCCTCCGAATTGGCCACTTAAATATCCAGGAATTGTATCTGAATAATCTATATTTTTAATTGCATCTGCTACCTCGGATGGGGCATCAAATGATTTTCCTGGACAAGCTTGTCCTAATCTATTTGTAATGCCACCCAATTTAGAACTCATAAGATCAATCGATCTTTGCAATGTGTCTGGTAATACATTAAATTGTTTAGTAGCTGCTATTGTATTTGCAATAATCATATCTTGTAGAAGTGCCAACAAAGGTGGAATAATAACCATAGCTTGTGGCCCCATTAGCATTGCAGCTTTAATAGCAGTTGCAGCTGCAGCTATAGCTGATAAAATAATTTGAACTTTTTGAATTGCCGGCGGAATTTTTTGTAATGTAGCTATTAACTTCATTGCCTGGTTAAGTAATTCTTCTATTTCTTTTATTCTAGGATCATCACAACCACAATCATCTGGTAATTTTAGTATTTTTTCTATTATTGCATCTAATTTTTCAAAAATCATATCCAATAATTTATTAATTTCTGTCATGATCAACCCAACAGCTTGTCCTGGCATAGCTGGAATCATATCTAATGGTGGTACTAATGGCATTTTCTTTCCTTTTTATTAACTAACATATGCTATTCCACTTTCTATTTCTTGCAATTTTGATCGCGCGGCACTAAAGTCGGCAGTTCCAAGAAGAGTGACAGGTCCGGCCGGATTAATACCGCCCATGTTTAATCCATTTAAAATGCTTTGTATACAACTAATTACTTTATCTCCTTTAGCAATTCCAGAAGATGCATCTTCCTTTCCTAATGTAATCCGGTTTGTACTATTTATTATAACATCTTTTTCTGAATCTATATATACGCTATCTATTTTAGTAGTTAATATTATTCTTTCTGAACTAGCAACTATTTGAGGTCGATTAAATTCAGTTTCTCCTATGCCTATACTTATTTGAGCCCCCAATCCTAATTCTTTTAATTTTTGTGTTGATGTTAAATATATCGAAGAGCCATCATCTTTTGGAGTCTCCATAACAAATGACCCAGAAACAGAAGCTTCTGCTTTTTTTTGACTATTCGATATTATAGTAATAGGATCACCGACGGTATCTCCATCCCATGCAGGAGAAACACTATATTTATCTCCTTCTGAGTCGACAGTACTACCAAATCGTATACTACTTCCCCAACGGCTTTGAATTGATGTATCTCCCAATAATGGTTGAAGTGGGTTAATTATTTTCTGTTCGAATTCTGATTCTATATCGCCAGGTTTATTTACATCCCCAGTTTTTGCTTGTGCGATAAGTGCAGTTTTATTACTATTAATTCCGCCACTAAGACCAAGCGGCCATGGAAGATAATACCATTGTGTGTCGACAAAGTCTGTATTAGAATATTGATTAAATCCTTTAAATGCTACAATGAATTCTCCTGCTACTGGAATTTGTTGCATATTAGTAGATGCTGGTTTACATGGAATAGTGCCAGGAGAAATTTCTCCATATGGCTGAACGTTGACTACGAACAAAGAATCCAAATTAGTATCTTTATATGTTGTATTTTCATCATCTGGGTTGACAACTTCTGCTAACATCCATTGAATATTATTTTCCATCTTCGCCTCCCAATGATTTTTTAACCTTGGATATTTTTTCTTTTAAAGATTTTTCTTCTTCATCTATTTTTTTAATTTCATCGGAAAGTTCGTCCTCAAATGTTTCTTCGGCTACTTTAAGTAATTGTTTTTTCTCTTCTTCGCTTAATAAAGAATTTTCACCACTAATAGTTTGTTGAGTCGAAATATATCGTTGAACAATTGCAGTTAATTTTACTAGATGATCATCATTTTTTACTGCAACATCTAAATATTCTTTAATTAATGGTACAATAATTGTTGCATCTGATGCATTTCTTATAAGAGGTTGTAATTGAGCAATAAGTTGATTTATTTGTCTATCTTTTTTCTTTGAATTGTGATATACATCAGACATCAGGTCAGAAAAACTCGTACCTTTAAATATTTCGTCTTTTGTATCCATATAAATACTCCTTTATTATAAATATTAAAAAGGCAAATTCACAAATTCTGTTTGCTCATATTCTAGAAATTTATTATTATATATTTGTTTTAAGACTTTTATAACCCTTGTTATATTATTAGTTTGCAACCCTGTACGCTCACGAATAAAAACATACAATGCTTTTTTATTAAATTGCTCTATATTTTCACGTGTTTCAAAAATATGCAATATTGAATCTGCTACATGAATATCGGATTGATTTGTAAAAATATAATTTAAATTATCATAACAATAATTAACATACGCATCCATAAAATATTTTAATGTTTCTCGCATTTCATCGTTATGCATTTCAGTTAAAACATTTCGTTGTTCATCAATATCAGCTGGAGATGCTTTCTTTTTTAATTTATTATACGCTTTCGAGTTTTCTGCAATTAAATAATTAAATGATGTCCTTGTATAATAAGAATATGCTTTACCAGCATTAGGATTAAATTTGTCTAGCCGAACTGTTAAATAAGTAACTAAATCAGTTTGTAAATCTTTAAATGAAGAATCAATATAATCTGGCTTCATTTTATTAATTAAATTTTCAGCTAATTTCATAAAAGCGGGAAATATAAATCTTATATAAATTCGTTCTCTTGTTACTAAATCATCTATACATTGATTATATGCAGACACTGCACATTCTGTTATTTTTGTCCAATACTTGTTACTCTTTTTCTTCTTCCGGGCCATTAAACTCCTTATGTAAATTTTCAACAACATCTTTTAATATAGAAAATGTAGTTCCTACTTCGTCACTTTCATGGAAAGCGCCGGTATGGTCGACACGTTTCATTTCTTCGTAAGTAGCATTGATTTGATCGAACATATATTTAGTTAATCCTTCTACTCCTTCAATATAGTCATCAGTATCAGCTAATGCCCCTGCAATTACATATGCCCGGTAAATAAAATACCCGGCAAGGCCTGCTAATAAAACTATTATTATTATTAACCAAATCATTTATTATCCTTCTTTAAATGTGCTAAAAATGTCAGCTATTGACTTATCTATTTCAGGATTTTGTTCTGCTAAATTTTTAAGTGCTGTTTTTTTAGTAGCCTTTGCTTTGGGTGCTACTGGTTTTGGAGAATTGTTTTTTGAATTTCTCCATTTTTCGTATTCTATTTGAGATGCCATATGATCTGCGTGATGTAATAATAATGGCAAATTATTTTTTAGTTTTGCTTGTGCTGTTCTTGAAATAAAGTATGGTTTATTTGCTTCATCATAAATACCATCATGTATTCGAATAGCTTGATATTCATTCCAAGAAACTGGAACATCATATTTCTGTAATAAAAATAATGATAAATCAGGAACCATTGTAAAAGGAATATTTTCATTATGCTTATACATTCTTCCCATATTCTTTCTATGCCAATCAGATGTTTCTACTTGATATACTTCATTTCCTTTTCCTGGGAATCCGCATTTACCTAAATCATGATGCATTGCAGCAAATAACATTTCTTCTTTAGTATATCCTGACATATCTGCGCCTAGATCTTCCCAAGTCTCATATAATTTTTCTACACAATCCATTACACGAAGTACATGATCGATATAACCTCCGGCAAATGCATTATGAAAATGAGCGATTGAAGATGCTGGTTGCATTGACATTCTATCTTCATATTCATCATATAAAAGATTTAAATTATACGCTCTATCTGAGAATGTTGTATTTACTCGTAATCTATATTCTTCCCAATTGGATTTAATTTTTTCTGCTTCTAACATAGTTTATTTATAATATAATAAATTATTTTGAAAGTTCCAAATATTCACCTTCACATAATTTAAAAGTACACTTTGAACATGTAACAGATATTGATTTATCGTCTACTCGTTCTACAATATTGTTACAGTATTTGCATGCTAATTTTTTATAATTACTATTTTTTGATTTTGTTTTTTTCATACTATTTTTGTTGGATTTTTACGATGTGGTTTATTTTTTTTATTATCCATTTTTTTCTTTAAATCTTCTAATGCCTTTAAATCTCCAATTGTTGTTTTTTCAGATTCTTCATTATCTAATTCATCAAACTCTACTTCTTTAAATTCATATTCTTCTTCATCCCAGTCTTTTTCCTCTTCTTCATCTGTTATAAATTCTTCTAATGGATATTCTTTATTAAGTTCATATCCGTCTGGCGCTATACATTTTATATTATTATCTTCTCTTGAAATCATAAAAGCTTTATTTGCTGAAATTAATAATATTATTGCAAATGGATCAAAAACAAATATAAAAATTAATATAAACCAATTAACAACTATATCCATTGGTTTGTCTAATAATTTTGATACATATTTTAATGGTCCTACTTCTACTGCTGCTTCACTAGTAGATTCTATATCTAATACTTGTAAATCTAATTTTGTTATTGAATCTGCGAGTGATTCTATTTTTATTGATACTATATTTCTTTGATCTTTAAAGTCATTTAATTGTTCTTTCAATACTTTACGAGTAGAAGAAGAAGTGGTTGTTATAATTTGTCCTGTTTCTCTATCTTTATATTGAATAACATTATTTGATAATCCTTTAGATAATTCTGTTATAGATTCAGCTAATTGTGTTTTTTCAGTACTGTATCCAGTTAGTTGTTCTTGAAATCTTTCTTTCTTTAAATCTATAACTTCGATTTGTTTATCAATTATAGTTAACTGATCAGCAGTTGTTTGATATGCTGATACTAAAAACCCATATATACCTACCGATGTTATAAACATCAATGTAATTACAGCTGTAGTTAAATAAGTTTTTATAAGAAAATTTAATTTTTTCCAATATCGATGTAAATATACTGCCGCAATCAATTTTGATACTTCTAATGTTCCTGCCATTATGATAACAGCAAGTGATTGTGCAGAAAATAACTTACTTAATCCAAACACACTGTAATAAGCGGCACTACTTGCTAAACAAAGTGCCGCTAATAATACAATGTATGGAAAAACTTTTTTCATTCACGATTTACATAGTCTTTTGCAGCTTCTAATTTTCGCATTGCTTCTGCTAAATTATGCATGGCAGATTGTGGGTCAATATTGCCCTTTTCAATCCCCCTACCTACAGCTCGTATAATTTCTCGAGCATCTACTATCTTATCCGTAATTGTTTCTTTGTAACGAAATTCTGACATAATGATAACTTTCTAATTGTTTGTTTTAAATGCTAATAGCAATTCCCTGGCTCCAACACCGAGTGCTATACCTCCGTACAAAACACTGCCGTTGATTAATAATGCTGCAGCAACGCCTCCGACTAATGCTGCTCTAAACCAAGATGAATTAATTACTTCTTTCATTTTTACCTTTCTAATTTTAACATAAATAATTTACTTTTTTTGAAACACTTGAATTAAAATGATTAATGCAATTAAGCCTACAAACCCGCCATCGCCTAAAGCTTTAATAAGCTCCATTACGTTAGCTACTACTTCTGTACCAAAAACAGCTGTGCCAAAAATTACTTCGGCTAAGATGCTTAATGATACAAATGATAACATAATTGTTGTTAACCCACCTAAAAAGGTGGTGACTTTATCCATTACTTCTTTCATACTTTCCTTTCATTTATTTATATTTTGTCTATATATAAATACCGGGAAAGTTAATTATTTAATAATAATATAATGATTTTTTATTATAAATACAACCTATTTTTTAACTTTTCCTCTTAAAAATTTCTTTTGTTTTTCTATAGCCGACTCGAGCTCTGAAGTAGTTTTATCTGTTTTTCTGCTAACTCCATCTGTTGTAATGTCTTTTGTATCGATATCCCCAATAATATTTTTTTCGCTGAATCCAGATCTGGATTGTTCTGATATTGATCCACTAATGGTAGTAGAAATTCTTCCCCGGCATTTAATATCATTTGCGATTTCAGGATCTTGCCTTCTGGGCTGTTTAATAGATCTTTTATACTCTGAAGTTTCTTCGAATAAGATATATCCGAATTGATAACTTTTGTATTTTGATATCCGAAGGCCACACGGATACTTGTAACCATTGCCTTTAACCGTATAACTAATATATTTATCAGTTTTTTCATTTTTTATATTTGTAATTTTACCATATCCTTTTTCTCCCAGGAATGTGTATATTACTGTATCTCCGAGTTTAAATTGCGGTTTTTTAAATTTATTAATAACATATTTAGGTAATTTCTCCTTTTTCGCCATCTTTTATATCTATAGGGAACACTTCGATTATTTCATCTAAAAACCAAAGTTTTCCATCTTTTTTTAAAACTATATCGTGTGGAATAATAGATTTCCAATATTCTATATTTTCATCCGGTTCGAATTTTACAAGTCTTTTTATTTTATATAATTTATCTTGATATTCAACATTAGGTGTAATATACATCGAGTTGGTAGGTCCCATGTTTATTATTAATTGATCATTAAGCGCTTAGGTGTGCGTTCTTTCGCATATGGGATAGAAATACATAATAATCCTGATTCCATATTAGCTGTTGCTTTTGATATATTTAAATCTGGTGATATTTTCCAGGCAAAGTCAAATGCTCGTTTTGCGATACCTTTATGAATATATGCTTTTGTTTCTTTTTCTTCTTTATCGTATATAACCCGAAGTGTTTCTCCTTCTGTTAATATTTCTATATCACTTTTTTCTAATCCTACAGCTGCAATTTCAAATTGTATCCCTACATTTGTTGAGTAAATATCAACGGGATAATTCATTTTATTTGAAATAATTGGTAAATATTTAGAAGTTGGAACAAAGAAATTTTTCCATACTAAATCGAAATCTTTGAGTACTGATTCTGTTAATTGTGTCATTTTTAAACCTTTCGTGTTTTATGGTTGCTTTAGCTAACCGTTATTTTATTTTATTTAATCGAGACCTACCGTATCTCAATATAATATATATATATCAACTATAACACAAACAATATGATTGTCCTATAATTTTAAAAACTCTTAAATATCTTGTTATTTTATCTGTTTGAAATATCTTTTCTGCATTAGTATTTCGTTGTATAATATATCCTGTTTCTGTAAATTTATATGCCATACACCGAACTGCTTTTAAACTATTTGATTCTATAACAATATTTTCATTGTCGATCATTATATCGACTCTATCTTTATTAGCACCAAATTCTATAGAATCAAATTCAACTCCAGGAATTGGGATATCTAATTCATCAAAAAAATTATTTAATCCATTAGTAATATTATTAGAAATCTTTTTTTGTTCCATATCATATACTTCAAAAAGATATTGAATTTTTTCGTGATCAGGCAAAGACCTAAAAAAATTATACTCTGGATATCTAATCACTATTGTATCGAGTAGATTTTTCATTTTTTTTGATTTCCTGTATATTGAATAAAGTTAAAAATGTTTCGGTATCTAATCGTTTTCTTTCTGCTGCCAACTGTATTGCATTTTCATGGTTATGTGCAGCAATGATTCCTATAGGCTCATTTTTTGGATCTTGCACCGATGAATATTTATATCTTTTCATCATTTTTATTTATTATAAATATAAACCTAACTCATAACTTCTGACAATTGTTGTCAATGCATCTGATAAAGTTTGAGCTAATTTTCCTATTTCGTGTTTCTTTAAATATAAATCTGTATTTCCGATTGTTATTACGAATTTTTGATGCTTTTCTGGTTTTTCGAAATAAACCGAATCCGCAGATTGTGAAACAGTCGTTGCAGACGAAATTAAATGTTTATATTTCATTGGAATTTTTTTTCCACATATATGTAATGTTCCAACCGTGACATTCATGGGGTCGGTTTTAAATAAATAATTTGTTAATTTATTATTAACTATAAAATCCATTTCTGACCAAATTTTTCCGTATCTATTAACAAATTTATCTGATATTCCCCAGGGATGATTGATACTATTCATATTTTCCTTATTCTATTAGTTATACGTTCTTTATTTTGTTGTTTCTGTTCTTCTGACATTAATTTCTTTAAAGGATGTGTTCTGTTAATGTGTTGTTCGTGCCTAGCTGTTACTGCCGCTTGTCTCCAAGCATCTATTTCATTTTCACAATCATTTAAAAGAAATGTATCATTTAAATTTTCGCCGTGCCACTCAATATAGTACTCTCCTATTGAATTTAATGTACTAAATGCGCCTGGATATCTCTTCTCGACGCGATTTTTTAATTTTACTATTTCTGGTAATTTTGGACGACCCATTATGCACAAATTATTGGTAGTGCTTCGTCTTCGACTAATTGCTTATATGGAATATTTGCAATTACATGCCCTTCTTCACATAAATTTGCTGTAAGGGTTCTGTTAATGTAAATTCTATTGGTTGGTGATGTATTTAATAATGTATTTACACTTCTTGTTTCCATTAAAACATCATAAAATATTACTTTTTTAAGGGTTTTAAAGCTCATTATAACACCAACTCTATTTACAGATGTTTTTTCTTTTTTGTTTTTTTCGGTAACAATAACCGTTTCTCCTAGTTTATACATTGTATTTTTATTTATATTATAT
>Ga0098061_1001183_pt1 | contig 12663 bp, 4 predicted proteins | sample 22_taG_FD_92579 | JGI IMG/M metagenome (GOLD analysis project Ga0098061, IMG submission 92579) | Marine viral communities from the Subarctic Pacific Ocean - 22_ETSP_OMZ_AT15343 metaG | ecosystem: Environmental > Aquatic > Marine > Oceanic | place: Subarctic Pacific Ocean | collected 2015-01-20 | reverse complement strand
TATGAAGTAGAACCCATAGAATCTAAATTAGATATATATTGGGAGACTTCTACTGGTGGATTAATATCTGAATTAAATTCACTTATAACAGGTACAGATCCCGCAACTCCAGTTTCTTTCGATACTGGTTCAGGGTATCCATCTTGGTTACAATACGAAAATTGGAATAGTTCTTCTAATGTTACAGATCCTTTTTGGCCCACTGACTCAACTGGAGCATTGATAACAGGTCCTAATTCTTTAGTGAATCTTCATGTTACAGATGGTTATGGTACAGATAGATCATCAGATTTCTTTGTATTAGTTAATCCTGTAACATATTCATTTCAAATATATACAAATACTTATTTTTACTTTGGAGCAGATGCTAATGTACTTGAAAATTATAACGTTACATTAACAATCCAAGTACCTAGTGCAACATACAGTACTGATGGAACATTTATAACTACAACATTACCATTTAATGTCAATTGCCAATTACAAAATATAGTACCTAGCTTTGTGGCATGTCCCGCTGGACCAATAACAACAGAATGGGGTACTGCTGATAATTTATTAGCATGTACAAACAATCAAGAAGTATATCAACTTGAAACTGTTAATGGAGCTTTTTCAGGTGCTACTTCTCTTAAACTAAAAGAGTTAACATATCAAATAACAAATCAATCACTAGTAACTGGTTGGGTAATACCAGCATCTCAAGCGTGGGTTGTTGAGCAATTTATGATAGGTACTGGAACTGCAGGTAATCCAGAAGTACAACCTTTTTATGTTTTACCTACATATACAGCTGGTACAGTAGCATTGTATCATACAGATGTATTTACACCACAACCAAACTGTCCACCAGCAACACGTAGTAATCTACATTCTAAATGGTCTATTACTGTCAAAGTAACCGATGGTGGTGGAATGATAGCTACCTGTACTTTTGAAGTTTGGTTATATGGCGGATTGACTTAAAATTATTAACTATGGCGTATACTTTAGAGATAAAATATTTTAATTCTTTCTGGTTAAAGAAAGTAATCAAGAGTACTGAGGCTAATGTCAATGTAGATATAGGTTTAAATACTACCGCGGGAAATCAAAGACCACGTACTAATGCTATGAACTTCGGTGGTAAATGGCCTGGACTTCCTTGGAATCCAAAATTTATAGCCAGTGACGGTACATCTAGAAGATATATTGATTCTTGTCCGTGGCCATTTGGGTTAGGTGGAGTTGCGGGTTTGGTTATGCCTAGCACAGGGACAGTTGTGGGTGGACCTGCTGGTCATTGGACGGTTGAAGAAGCTAGGATAAAAGGTGGATTTAATAATGCAATAGTTAGTTTAGGTGTTAGAGCTTATTCAGTAAATGAGGTAACTGAACAAGTGGATAGATCAAATAGTTTAATATATTCAGGCGTGTTTAATGACAGAACCGGTGCAAATAGAACAAATGTATTTTCTGTTAGTGAAAATATTGTCAAAGATGCAAACCCATTAGATGGATCGATACAGAAACTACATGCTGAAGACAGTAATGTAATAGTATTCCAAGAAAATAAAGTTAGTAATTTACTAATTAATAAAAGTACTATATATTCAGGAGATCAAGGTGCAGAAGAATCATTAGGAACACCTAAAGTACTAGGACAACTTTCACCTTATTTAGGTGAATATGGAATGAGTCAAAATCCAGAAAGTTTTGCAGTATTTGGATATAGAAAATATTTTGTAGATAGAGACAGATCAGCTATACTTAGATTATCTAGGGATGGTATAACAGAGATATCAGGATATGGTATGCGTGATTACTTTAGAGATTACTTATCTACTTTATCAGATACATGGCAAAGAACCACTTTGACTAAATCGCTCACCGGTGTTAATGTTGGGAGTATCACAACTTTTAGTATAACAAGTAGTATAGTAGACGTAGAGATTGGATCTCAAGTAGAAATTGACGGAAGCGCTACGGGAAACACTGTTATAAATGCATGGCAATTTTCACCTTTAGTAGTGAAAGTTACCATGAATAATACTTATAGTTTTTTAGGAAATACAACTGCTACGTTCGTAACATATAGACAGGATAAAGCTATAGGTGGTTATGATATACATAATCAATGCTATACAGTATCGATGCAAACAGATCCACGTATTATATCTACAGCTTCTGATACATTTGCTACGGTTAGTTTTGATGAAATGGTTAAAGGTTGGACTAGTTTTTATAGTTATAAACCACTATTTGTAAAGAGTTTAAAGAATAAGTTTTATTCATTTATTGATAATAGTATATATGAACATTATTATCAAAATTATCCCGCTGATGATACGCGCTGTAAGTTTTATGGTGCTACAACTCCAGCTGATGCTAGTATAACATTTATATTTAACCCTAATACCTCTGTCTCTAAAAACTTTAATACTATAGGATATGAAGGTGCTAATGGATGGGAGGTTGATTTCTTCTCATCAGATTTTCAAGGAATAGATCCTACTTTACCTTCTCAATTTCAAGATACTATTAGTACAATTAGAAGTTATGAAGAAGGTGAATATAGTGTAGCTGGTGTAGTTAAACATGCTGGGTTTAATAGAAAAGAAAATAAATATGTAGCGAATCTTGTTAGCTCAAGTGTTGCTAGGCCAGGTGAAGTTATATTTGGTAATCAAGTAAGCGGTATTAAAGGATTTTTCGCTACAGTAAGATTATCAATTGATGAGACTACAGATCCCGGTGGTATGAAAGAATTATATTCAGTATCATCTAATTATGTAATGTCCTCATATTAAATTAAATTAAATGAATGAATTAGAAAAAGTTTTTGATAATTTGCCAATATTATCTTATAAAGAAAAATTAAAATCAGTTGAAAATTATCTTATTAATTTATCAATTGATAATGAAAATATATTTTATGATGGTAAGAGAACAGTATATCCAGATTTTTGTAAATATAAACATACTTTTGCTGATAAAATGTACATAAGAGAAATGTCTATGCCAAAAGGTTCTACTGCATTATCTGTTATTCAAAAGTATTCATATCCATTTTTCTTATTAACTGGATGTTTAGCTGCAACTGCAGAAGATGGCATACAAGAATTAATTGCACCAATGTATTTTACATCTCCACCAGGAGGAGCGCAAAGATTAGTATATGCTATTGAAGATTGTGTAATAGTAACGGTACACCAAAACCCCACAAATACTAATGATTTAAAAGAATTAGAAAAATATTTATATGCTTTCAGTTGGGAAGAATATGAAGATTTTATCAATAAAAAAATGAAAGATGAAGAAAATAAATAATATATTATTAGAGTTATATAAAGATAAATATCAGTTATTAGTTTTAAGTATTCTTTATTATGTAAATTATTGGTTGCAGCCTTTGTTTCCTGGAGAGTTAAATGTAATTCAAGCTTCTGGAGCTTTAATTGTAATGGGTGCAGTAGCTACCACAGCTTTAGTTGCTGGAGCTGTTACTAAAATCCAAGCTGACAAGAGCGCAAAAGCAGCAACGAGTAAAGCTGATAGAGCAGAAAAAAAATTAACAGCGTTAGAAAATAGTAGACAAGAAATACTTAATCAAGGGGAAAAAATAAGGGATATGAAAAAGCAAGTATTCAACCCTTATGCCAATGTTGCAGTAGCGATGAAAGGTACTGAATTACAAATAGAACAAACAGATGAAGCTTTAGCAAATACCTTAGATACTATTAATCAAAGCGGAACTGGAGCAGGTGGAGCTACAGCTTTAGCTAGGATGGCTGCTAAAGGTAAAGCACAAATAGGAGCTTCTATAGAAAATCAAGAAGCTCAAAATCAAAAGTTAAGGATGCAGGGTGAATCTCAAATGATTAATCAGAAAATGCAATTAGAACAAGCCGCATTAGGAGCAGAAGAAGCTGCATATGGTAGACAAGAAACTCGTGATGTTGCACAATTAAATAGATTAGCAGCTCAACAGCAAAATTATGAGATGCAAGCAATGGCGTTGAAACAAGCTGGAAATGAAGCTATGATGGCAGGAGTATCTAGCGCCTCGTCAGCAGGGAGTTCAGCTGGTGGTATGATGGGTAGTGATAGAAGATTAAAAAATAATATAGAACTAATTGGTTATTCACCAAGTGGTTTAAATATATATAAATTTAAATATAAAGATACTAAATACGGTAAAGGATTTTTTCAAGGTGTTATGTCTGATGAAATACCTAGCAGTGCAGTAAAAAATATTAACGGTTACGACATGGTAGATTATGGTTTAATAGATGTCGAGTTTAAAAATATATAAGATATGGCAGGTGTATACGAAAATCCAGAACATATTGATCCTATAGGACCCACAGATATTGTTACAGCTGGGTTAAGAAGATTTTCTGATACTATTACAAGTAGTGTAGATAGCTACGCAAAGTATATAGATAAAGAACAAAAAGAATCTAATAAGATTATAAACAAAACCATGGAATCTGAGCAAGCAACTATAGATAAACAATATTCAAAAGCTAAAGGTCAATTAAGTGATTTTATAGTTGATCCTACAACACAGAATGCAGAAACTGGAGAGATGACAAAAGCCGTTAGTGCACCGGTTATTAGAGATCAAGTTAATGATATTATAGTTAGTATTGCTACTGAATTAAATGATAATATTAAAACTGCTCAAAATCAAGGGGAAGGTGAAGGAACTATTAATGGATTGCTAGATGATTCTATTGCAGAAATGCAAAATTTTTCTAATGCCATGGTAACATGGGAAGTAGGTAGGAAACAATACATAGAGGCTTGGGGAAAAGCTCCTAATGAGACAGGTGCATTTTTAACAAATCAATCATACCCGCAAATGATACAAATGTACGATGCAACACTAAACCCTAAAAAAGGAAGTTTATGGATAACTAGAGATCCAAATTCAAAAGATACTAGAGTATCATTAGGTAAAATGAGGGGCGATGAATTCGATGTACATTCTACGATGGATCTTACCTTGTGGGGTACTGAAACTGCAGAAAAGGGACAATTGTTTGATGAAGTAACTGATGAACCAATTGATTATGATACTCTTATTGAAACTATAAAGGAAGATGCTAGATTTAAAAGTGAACAAACTGGGTTAGATGAAGAAGCTATAAGAAATTACTTTACCAAAGAAGATATGGGTATAACAATGATGAATGATTATCTCATGTTTCCAATTCAAGTACGTGGACAATGGAGAAAATTTGCATCAGCCAGCGAAGTACAAAGATTAAATAATACAAATACATGGAATGCTTATGATGATAGTTTTACTGATGAAGCATTTATAGACAAAATATTAGAGGGAACAATAAATAGGTTATATCAAGAAGGATCAATGTATACTCCAGAAGAAAAGAAAGAAGCAGCAGCAGAAGAAGAAAAAGAAGGAGCAGAAGTTAAAGCAGGTGTAGCCGCAACGAATTTAGGTCAATAAATTTAGTACGTTAACATGGCAGAATTAGAAGAAGAAATAAAAGTAACGGAACCTCAAGGAGATTGGACCTCAGATCAATGGGACGAATGGGCTCATGCATTACCTGAAGGCAAGACTAAAAACGAATATTTCGCTAAGAAAGATAAAGGTGAATCGTTTGAGTATTCATCTATGACTGGTGCTGGAGCAACTATAGATTTTGCTGGAGATATTTCTTTCCAAGAGAAGAAGGCTGCGGAAATGGGTAAAGTCGTTCCATCAACTGTAACACCTAAGGAGTCTGAAATAAGTGATTCTGAAATTGTTACAATGGATAAATCACAAATCCAAACATTAAATGAGGAGTTAAAAAGAAAAGAAGTTGAAGGAAAAGTTGAAACAGCAAATAATAACGAAGAAAAAATTGATTCTTCAATAACTAATATTGACAAAATAATTGAAGAAATAAACGATCCTAATTTTAGGCAAGATTTAAGAAAAAAAGCTGGAGAACCTATAATCACAACCACTACTTCTTCACCTAGTTTTCCTACTGAACACGGTACAGGTGTTGATGCTGATATTAGAACCACCACTACCACTACTTATCCTTATGAAGATTTTGAAGAAGAAGCTAAAGACGAATTTCAGCAATCATATAAAGCCGAATATGATAAAGGAATTAATCGTGACGATATACCTGAAGACGCGTGGATAAAACGAGCTAAAGAACTTTGGGTTGAAAATGAAACAAAAAATACATTAAAATCACGTGTAAGTGAGGAGATGGAATTACTTGAAGATGAATTTGATGATTGGCTTTTTAGAGGTAGTAAAGGGTTTTGGACTGGAGTAAAAAATTATGGAATAGTACGTAAAGAAATAAAATCTTATTTTGAAAATAAAGTAGATAAAGGTAAAGAAAGGATATTACATGCTGAAAATAAAGCAGACTTTATTGGCAATACTTTTACCGGGCTAATTAGTGATCTTGAAAAGGGTCAAACTGAAATTGACAACCTTTATATAGAAGTAGAAAATGATGTTGCTACTTTAAATGCTGTAACTGCTGAATGGAATAGTTTTATAAAAGATAATCCTGACGCAGAAAGTTACAGCAATGCTCAAGAGACTACATTCAATCAACTACAAAGTCAATTAGCTTCAGCTAAAGCTGATTATAATATATCTTCTAAATGGCTTAAAAAAAAGGAAAATACTCAGTTAGAAAATTATGAACAAGCAAAAAATTCTCAAAAATTATTTGAAGCTGCTAATGCAAGAGTCGAAGTATTAATAGATGGTGCTAAAATTGATACTTATGAAGACATTGCAGATATAACAGGAAGATCCTTTGATAATACTGATGTTGCGGTAAATAAATTCGCAGCAACAGCCGCTAGTCTTGTAGCTAATCTAGGTACATTAGAGAGAACAGCAGTTGCACAAACGTTAGAAGTTTTTGGAGTTGATGAAAAACGTGCAGAATTCATATCAAAACAAGTAGTAGGTGGTGAAGCAACTACACTTCTTATTGATACAAGTAGAAAATGGGCAGAAGAATTAAGAAGCGAAGTAAGAAAAGGAGTTAGTGTTAGTGATATAAATTCTTTAGGTGATATTGGTAATTTTGCAATAGATATTTTTTCTGAACAACTTTTTAATACTGTTATTACTGCTACTACAGGACCTGCGGGATTAGTTTTAATTAGTGCGGGAGCTGCAGGAGGAAAAATGCATGAAATGAGTTTGGAAGAAGGATTACCCATGTGGAATCCAGAAACTAACGAAATGGAAATTGTAGAATATTCTCCTTTGCAATATTTAATGTCAGCAACTATAGCATTTGGTGCTGAATATATAACCGAAAGAGTAGCTTTAAGCCAATTTAAACATGCTACAAATGTGTTTAGAAAAGGTAAAAGGATTGCTCCAAAAGCTTCTAGTTTTAATTTAAGAGGAACTAAATATTCTAATACTGAATTCAAAGTAGGAGGAGCAATTTATCGATATGGTAAAAATGTTAATCAAGAAGGTTTTGCTGAATGGTCTGCTGAATTAATTAATAACTTTGGAGATAAATTTATTTTAGGTAAAAATATTTCTTTAACTCAAGGATTGAATGAAGCTTATGTTACTGGAGCTTTTATGTCTGGTGCAGGTTTTCAGGTTCCTGTAGTAGTAGCTGAGGTGCGTAAATCATTTGCTAGTAATGCAGAAGTATCAGCTTATAAAAAGAATGGTTTAAAAATTAAAACGCTTTCAAAAAGAATTGATGAATTAGCGACAGCGGGACCTGTTACACTAGATAAACTTAAGGCTATAAAAACTTTAGAAGAACAAAGAGATGCTTTATTCGCTGATAATAACAAAAAAGTAGGAATAAATAATCAACGCATGGACGACATGAGTAACGTTGATAAAAGAAGAGTTTTACAAATTCATGATAAAAAATATGAATTAAGAAGTGAAATTGATAATATTGATAAAAACAGTGCGCTTACTAAAGAAGAAAAAGATGGGGCCATAAGTCAAAAAATGGCTGAAATAGATTTATTAGATGCTCAAAAACTTAGAATAATATCTAGTGCTACACTTACTGCCGATGCTACTAGAGAAAGCAAATTAGAAAATCAAAAATTAGTTGAAAGTGGATTAGGTGATAAATTAATAAGTGTAGAAGGAGATAAAACTACTGATACTAGGGAAAATGCTATAAAAGCAATAGAAGAAGCTGAAATAGATGATACATTTGTAGAAGACTATATTAAAGGAAAAGAAATTACTAAAGAACAAGCCATTGAAGAACTTAAGAAATCGGCTATATCTAATATAGAAAATCAGTTTAAAAAAATAGAAGAAGGAAATGAAATGGTATCTGGTTTTCAAACCGGTACTGAGTTTGGTTTACCCATGTCAATCGTTGTGAAAGAAAGTGCTGTACAAGGCAAGGGAACTGTAAAATCCCACGAGCGAGGTCACCATGGTTTATTTCGTAAACTTATAGATGGAGATGCAGATGCTTTTGGATTAGTAGATGATCTTGAATCCTATGTAAAAAAGAGATATAAAAATGCTTGGAAAGTATTTGAAGAAGCCACAGAGACTTATAAAGGTGAAAGTAAATTAGACGTATATGAAGAAAAATTAGCAGCTCTAACAGATTTTATGCGTAAGAAAAATTTGAAAAGTGATTTATCATTACGTGGAAAATTATTAGGAAGAATTAAAAAACTACGTAGCGGAAAAGATAAAGCTAGTCAGTTAAATGAAATCAGAACTGGGGAAGATGTTTTTGATTTATTACTTAGTTTCACATCGTCATATGAAAAAGGTGAAATGTCCGGTCTAGCTGCTAAAGTTTTAAAAGAGGAAGTTGGAGTAAAAACTACAACTAAAGTTAAAGGAAAAAAATCTCCAACAAGTCTTTCTAAATCTGACTTTGATATTAGAGATGAAACTACTGATAATAAAAAGAAAAGACAAGATACTAGAAATGTAGCTGCTCAAAAAATTTATGATCAATATGCTGAAGGAAAAAACAAGAAAGAGTGGGGAGAATTCTTACAAACTACAGAAGGAATAGAAGTAAGAAATGAAATGATAACTGATTATATGCCTGATATGATTGCTATCGCAAAGAAACAGGGTTTTGAAAATCCTATGGATGCGGCATTTGAAGGTATTGATCCACTTATAAAACATATAGAAGCATTTAATCCTTCACAAAATGATAATCTTGCTGGTTACGTTGGAGGATATTTAGGATTAAAAGTAGGTACTGGAGCTAAGAAAGTACGAAGTAAAAGTGATACTAGAAGTATAGAAGAATTAAAAGAAAAAGGTAGAGATATAGTTGACACTAGTGAAGATACTACAAAAGAAACCGAAGTAAGAGAAGGTATTAAAGTAATAAAAAGATTAGGCAAAGCTACGGAGAAAATAGTAGCAAAAATAAAACAACAAATACCAAAAGATAAAACTAAACAGAAAAAATTTGTTGAAGGAAAAACTTATAAGACTCAAAAAGATTTAGCTCCAGCAGAAACGCAACGTATGTTTGGTATAAAACCTAAACCAGGTAATTTAACTAAGCAAGACGTGAAAAATGCTCAAATGTTTATTGCTAAAGATCCTGATTTATTTATATCTTTGCTTCCTAAACAACATACTACTAAAAGAGTTAAAAATAAAGAAGGTGAATATGAAACTAGACCTGATGAAGCTACCGGAGTACAAAATGTTTTGCTTAATGCTTTTTATAATAAAGGTAAAAGAAAAGATAATTTAACACCTTGGACTAAGAAAAAGAATATAAGTCAAGAAGATTTTTTAAATGTTTTTGGTATAACTAAAAAAGGAGAACAAAATCTTTATAAAAAAGAATCTAATACAAGTGCTAGAATAAAAGCTTTAGTAGAACAAACTGGAAGATTAATTACTAATCAAACTATAAGAGAAGTCATACCTGATACTCCTGCTGTTCTTGCTGAAGGTAAGTCTAAAGTAATGTTTAGTAAAGAACAAAAAAAGAAAATTGAAGAGGCTAAAAAAGAATTTGAAAATGGAAAAGAACTAGAAAGAGGGACTTTATATGGAATGGTTAAAAATTATGGTTTTGATCCCATAAATATGAATACCATTGAAGGAAAACAAAAATTAAGAGATAATGTTTTTCTAGGAACAGAGGGTAAACCACCGCTTATTAGAAAATTACCTAAGAGTTTTGTAGTAAATAATATGGGAACATTTGCAAATGGTGGTATGTATGAAGTTGTTATAAATGAAAAAACTAAAGCGCCAAAGCAATTAACTAAAGCACAAAGAATTCGTTTAAAGAAAAATGGTTTTAGAATAGGGAATACAGAATCTTTAAAAAGGTTTAAACTTGAAGATGGAACTACAATTTTAAATAGTGATCCTAAATTTATAACTAAGGAAATACAATTACAGATAATGCCCGGTGCTAAAAATAATACAAATAATACTTTTATGTTTGCTAATAAACTGCAAGTAATGGAGTATGTTAAAAAAGCACAAGAACAAGCTAAATTAGAAGGTGTAGATACTTTCGCTGATGGTAATATAAATATAGATAAAGCTTTAAAGAGATCTAGTTATTCGCAGTTAATAAAAAAGGGTTTCACCGAATTATTTGTAAATTCACAAAAAGCAAAAAGAAAAGGTGTAAAAGAAATATTATCCTTACTTAATAAAGAAATACAAAATGATCCTGAAATTTATATTCCTACTATTGCTGCTATATTTTCCTCTACTAGTGGGGCACAAGGACATTTTATTAGAAAAGGTGCTACAATAGATTTCCTAAATACTTTAGGTTTAAGAAATGTTGAAGAACATTTATCTCCAGCTTCAGATTTTGCTAAGTTTGTATTTAATAGAATGGTTCAAGGTACTTTCGATACTTATATAGATAAAGCTTTAGACACATATCAACAAGGGTTATTACCTGAAATTTATGATGATATGCTAAAAGGAGAAGGTTTTGATTACAGAAGTACTATTCCAAATGAATATAAACTAGATGTATTAGCTGGTAAAATACCTGTTTGGATTAGATATTTCAATCCTAATGTTAATTCACAAATTAGAACTGATCCGAAAACAAAAATTAAATATAAAGGTATAAATCCTAATATTATAATACTTTCTAATGGAAAATCTGTAGCTGCAGAATACGGATTAGAGGTTGATAAAAAATTATCTTCTAATCCAAATATAATACAAACTCAACAAAAACTTTTATTTGAAATATTCACGGGTAAAATAAGTCAAAAAACAGCTAAAGCTTTATTAAAAAAATCTATACCAGTAGATCAAATGAAAACTAAAGCTAGTAAAACTAACGGTAAATTACTAGATGACAGTGGTGTTATCAAAACATCTAAATCTTTACCTAACTCCGAAATGATTAGAGAAGCTGAGATCATGGATAAGGCTTTGAATGTAGCTCGTAATCCTAACGCTCCAATTAAAAAAATTAGAGTATTTGATTTTGATGATACATTAGCTAGAACTAAAAGCAAGGTTATATATATCACACCAGATGGTGCAATAAGAAAAATTTCTGCATCGGAATTTGCAAGACGCGCAGCAGAGTTAGAAGCTGAGGGAGTTGAGTTTGATTTTTCTGAATTTAATGAAGTAATAAAAGGCAAGAAAGGTCCGCTTCTTGAAGTTGCTAAGATTATAGCTGACAAAAGAGGTACTGATAATGTATTTGTCTTAACAGCTAGACCCGCGGCAGCTGCCACTGCAATTCAAGAATTCTTGAAGAGTGTAGGACTAGATATACCTTTAAAAAATATAACTGGTTTAGCAGATGGTTCTCCATTAGCTAAATCAAGTTGGATAGTTAATAAAGCAGCAGAAGGATATAATGATTTCTATTTTGCAGACGATCATACTGGTAATGTTCAAGCAGTTAAGAAAGTATTAGATCAAATCGATGTTAAATCTAAAGTTCAACAAGCTAAAACTAGATTTAGTAAAGGAGTTGATAGACAGTTCAATGATATTATAGAAAACAAAACTGGAATTGAATGGTATAAAGAATATTCACCCGTTAAAGCTAAAACTGAAGGTAGTTCAAAAGGTAGATTCAAGTTCTTTATTCCACCATCAGCTGAAGATTTTGTAGGACTATTATATAAAACACTTGGTAAAGGTAGGGTTGGAGATACTCAAATGGCTTGGTATAAAGAACATTTATTAGATCCATTTGCTAGAGCAATGGAAAATGTAGCTAAAGACAGAATACAATTGATATCTGATTTCAAGGCGCTTAAAAAAGCTTTAACTAGTATACCTAAAAATTTACGTAAGAAAGCTTTTGGAGGATACACATATGAAAATGTAATTAGAATACATATATGGGATAAACAAGGGATGAAGGTTCCTGGATTATCTAAAAAAGATTTAAAAGAAGTAAATGATTTTGTAGCTAATAATCTAGAGTTAGAAGTATTTGCTGAGCAATTAATTAATATAAACAAAGGTGATGCTTATGGTAAACCAGGTAACGCTTGGTTAGCTGGTACTATTACAACAGATTTAATAAATACTTTAAACACTACTAAAAGAAGTAAATACTTAGAGGAATGGCAAGAAAATGTAGATCTTATATTCTCTGAAAAGAATCTAAACAAATTAGAAGCAGCGTTCGGTTCTAACTATAGAGAAGCGATGGAAAACATGCTAACTAG
>Ga0098061_1001182_pt1 | contig 12670 bp, 15 predicted proteins | sample 22_taG_FD_92579 | JGI IMG/M metagenome (GOLD analysis project Ga0098061, IMG submission 92579) | Marine viral communities from the Subarctic Pacific Ocean - 22_ETSP_OMZ_AT15343 metaG | ecosystem: Environmental > Aquatic > Marine > Oceanic | place: Subarctic Pacific Ocean | collected 2015-01-20 | reverse complement strand
CAAAGCGGAGACGACTTCTTTGATAATGCAACGCCTACTCCAAAAAATAGTGCATCTCCAACCGAGCAATTTATAATTTCAAATTACGAACCGACATTCATATCTACGCAAAAAGGAGGATTTAGTAGTTCATTGGGTTTCTGGCAAATAGGATCAGAAGAACAACACGGATTTACTCATGCTCCTGTTTTTAAAATGATTTTTCAAGACATAAGTGATTTAAATCTTGATGGAATAACGGGTATTAAAATATGGGGAATAGATAATTTAGACGATGACGCTCCTATTTTTCCATTGACATATCTTTTAGCTAATCCTAAATTAGATATATATTTAAAAAAGTTTGAATTCGTAGATGCTGGTGGAAATGCAGTTGCGCCAACGGTAGATTTTAAAATAACTGGATATAAGAAAAGAACATATCCTATAACATATTAATATGGAACATGTATTTGAAAGTATGGTAATGAATTTTTCTCAACACAGAGATTTTGCAAAAGGTTTACCCTTTTACGGTGAAAAGGGAGATTTTAACTTTGTAATGGGAAGAAGTAACTTTACCCCAGGTATTTCTATTAAATCTCTTCCCTTAACAGATCTTTCTGTAAATGGAGATGTTGGAATTACCGAATTTAAAGGATATGTTAATACTATTCAGAAAGTGTTTAAACCTGGAGATAGAATTAGGGGAATTAAAATTAACACTATGTTGAAAGAAGATGACGATGGAGAACTAGTAGTTGGTAAATTCGATAAAATGGACATTGATTATAAGAATCAAAGAATTAGAACATATGTAAAAGATCCATCTACTTTGAAATTATCTGAAATATACACTGAGAGTATGGAAAGAATATATGAAAGTGCACATTATTCTAAATCTAATAGAATGGTTCCAGATTTTGAATCATTTATATCTAACCAATAATTAAAACTCAACTTATTTTTTTTTGTATAAAATAAAAAAATATTTATACAGTTATGGCAAAAACTAGTAACATAGATGAAAAAAAGGCTGCCGCTTCTCTATTGGAACGAGATATAGAAGGAGGAGTTAATAGCGTAAGTGATAAATCTGAAGAAACAGAAGATAATGAAGAGGTAAAGAAAATTACCTTAGGAAAAGCTAAAAGTGTTCCTACTCAAACTGCTGCTGGTGAATCCGGTTGGAAATTAGTTTCATTAAATGGTCTTCCCTCAAACGGTTTATTATATCCTGAAAATTTAGAAATATTAATACGATCGGCTAAAACAAAAGAAATCAGACACTGGTCTACTATCGATGAACATGATCCATTAGACGTTTCTGAAAAAATTGGATTTGTATTAAATTCATGTGCTCGATTAAATGTTAAAGGAAAAGTTATGAATTTAAACATGGCTGACTTATTAGACATAGACAAATTTCACATTTTATTTAAAATACATAAAATTACTTTTCCAAATAGTGAAAACAAACTTTTTGCTAAGATGAGATGTAAAAAGTGCAAAAACATTAGTAGCATACGTGTAACAGATTCTAATTTAAAAGGATTTGAATATCCAGAAGAATTAATGGAATGGTATTCTGATGAATATAAGTGTTTCGTTATAAATTCACAAAAATTAAATGAGAAATTTACATTGCACCTACCAACAATTGGTTCTAGTAAAATAATATCAGATTATTTAAACACATGTCACGTAAGAGGAATGGAAAAAGATGAAGCCTTTGATAAAATAGTTCCATACTTAATAGATAATTGGCGAACAGTTACCGTCAATGACGTATTGAATCTTAGATCTGAGAGCAATCGCTGGAGTGAAAATAAGTTTCTATTTTTACATAAGGCAACTGAATTATTAAGCAAGGGATCTAAAAACAGGGCGCTGGGAATATGTGAAAGCTGTAAAACAAAAATAGACTCTTCCATTTTTTTGGGAGGAAGCTTCACTGTCAAAGATATTTTCATTATTTCAACTAGACTTAGAGACCTTATTTGAAATTAATTGTGAATTAGCGGTGAAGCTTAACCAAAGCTTTGATTCTCTTTATGAATTAGATTTTTTTGAATATTCTTTAATACTTAATGTATTAAAAAATAAAATAGAAGAGGCCAATGAAAAAATTAAAGAGGGACAGGATATTTTTTATAATCCAACTAAACCGGTAAATTTAAATATTCCCGATAACCTTAAACTTAAATAAATAATAAAAAAGAAATAGTTAAGTGGGAGAAGCAACATCTGCATATATAGAAGCATATATTAATAAATTGCAAGAAACAATTGACAAAAATATTACATATGCCGAAAAAAATCCATATCCATTAGAAGAATTATTAGGTTTAAAAGAAGCAGAACCCGATTCTGCAATTTCACAAATGTTTGGTGAAAATGGAGAAATAAATGGAACCGGAAATCTTAGAGCGCCTGCAATGACACAGGATAAAGATTTATACAAAAAATTATATAGGGGCAATAAAGGATTAAACAAATTAAAAAGAAACGAAATGCTTTCATCGGCAGATCCCGAGGAGCTTTTAAATCAAAGATATAGTTCTTTTATATCTAACATAGGAGCTAAAGTTTCTCTTGGAGCAAATATAAACGTAGATGATATATTAAATTCACCGAGTGAAGATTTTGAAGAATACTATGACTACTTAGTAGACAGTGATTATTTCATTGATCCATGGCAATTTTCCCAGGCCGCATTTGTAGAAATTTCATCAAATGAAGCTGGAACGGAGGAAGAAAATACACAGGACATATTAAATGAAGAGGCACAGGCAGAAGAAATAGAGGAGGGAACGGAAATCGGTGAACCTATTGTTGAGGCAGAATCAACGGTTTCAGCCATTAATGTTGCGTCTTCCGATATACAAGCCCTACCTGAAGAATTAGAAGAAACAGGAGGTCCTGAAATTTTACAAGAAGAAGCCATAGAGCAAGCGACTTCTCCTATTAACGAAATAGCTGAAACAAAGAAAGAAACAGGGACATTCGAAGACGTACAAGGAGAAGATGCAACATTAGAAGACATAGAAGTAAATAAAGAAACCCAAGCCATAAATAATATTCAAAATATTGAAAATATTAGTAATAAAATTACAAATGAGGGTGAAACTCTTTCGCCTGTTTCTAATACAACTGAAGTTACAAACGAAGGAGAAATGCTTTCTTCTGTCTCAAACGTTACAGATGTAATCAATGAAGGAGATATTAATAAGTCTACTTCGTCTACCGGTTCCACTGTAGAATCGTCTACTTCGTCTACTGGTTCCACCGTAGAATCGTCTAATAATTTTATGTCTTTTTTACAAAACATAACAGGAGAAGATTATTCAACTATGAATTTTGGTGAAAATATTGAGGAAACAGTTAAAGGATCTAATGCATTAAATGAAACAGTTTCTTCAATAAAGGAAAAAGCAACTGGCGCAATGGAATCAACATCTGCTAAATTAGATAATGTTTCTAATTTTAATCCAATAGGCGACAGTTCACTTGTTCCAACACCAGGTGTTACTAAAGAAGATATATCTAATGTTGGCGCAAATATTAGCAAGAGTGTTTCAAAAATAAACAGCTCTGATGAATCAACTGGTTCAGAAATGAGTAAAAAAGAAGAACGACAGCAGCGAAGAGAAGAGAAGAAAACTGAAAGAGAAGATAATAAAAAGGAAAGACAAAGTAGCAGGGGTGGAAATAACGTAGGAATAGACACTACTGTATTAGAAAAAAGATTAAGGTCAATTGAATTATTATTACAGGGACCGTTAGAAGTTAAATTTAAAAGATAAAAATATGGAAAAGTATAAAAATGAAATACGTGTAATAGTTTCTTCTTATAATTCTGCACATGAAGAATTAAATGAAATAGAAATGAATTTAGCTAAATTTACTAAGCAATATGAGATGGTGTTTAATAAATTAAAAGAGTTAAGGGATAGGGAAAAAGAAATAATAAATAATATAGAAAAAGAAACCGGAAATAAACTAACATCGGAAGATTTAGTTAAACTTATGGGTGAAATAAAATCTTATGGTTAATATTTTAAAGAACATATTTGAGTTTATAACAGACACTAGAAATACTAGGATGATTTTATTTGCATTAGTTGTTATTTTCGTTCTATTATTTCTTAGGCAATGTGGAAAAACCTCAGATGCTAAAATTAAAATAGCAGAAGCCAAAGAAGAAACCAAGCGAATATCTAATAACTTAGACGCATTTAGAGATACCATCAATAGTTATAAATTAGATGAAAATACATGGAGATCAGAGAAGCAGATATATGAATTAACACAAAACGAATTAAAAGAAAAATATTCTGAATTATTAGGAAAGTTTGAATATGAAAAAAATAAACCGCCAAAAACAATAATTAAAACAGAATATGTAATAAAAGAAATAATAAATGAAGTTATCGTAAATGGAACAGTTGATAGTTTAGGAAATGCAAACCTAGCGATTGCAGATTCACTAGTTCACGATAGTTTAAATTATAGATATTTAAATGGCAGCATTCCAGCTAAAATATCCCATGATTCTAGTGGGTATTCTATTACTACATCGCCTGCTTCTTTTTCCTTAGAACAAGGAATGTCTTTAAACTTTGGATTATTTAAAGACAAAAAAACAAATAAAATAACATTAAAAGTAGATACGGATTATCCCGGTATAACGTTTACACAATTGAATGGTGCTAATATACTGGATGATCCTAAAAATAAAAAAATATTAAGACAGACTAGAAAAAATTGGAGCATAGGCGTTAATGCAGGATATGGTGTATTTTTAGATCCATCAAAGAGCAGCTTAGGTAATGGAGTATATTTAGGAATAGGCCTTACGTATTCTCCTAAATTTTTACAGTGGTAAAAATAATAAGAAAAAATGAGAGAAAGTAGATTCGTTAGTTTAACAGATTATTGTTTAGTTGAATATATGTTAGAACCACTTGGTTCCTTGGACTTTATAACAGACGATTTCATTTTATTAAAAAATGAATACAACAATGGGCATCAAATATTTAACAAAGACGGTGCTCTAACGGTAACTAGAAATATACAAGATATTTCAGCCGTTGGTATAAACGGAGGTAGATATGTTTCCTTGGATAGTGAAAAGGTTCCAAATTATATAGACTATGATGATAAATTAACTGAAACAACTATTTCAGGACACAATGTGGTTTTAGATAAAGTTAGGTTTCATTTTATAAGTGGATTCGATTTTAATGATTTTAAAGCATTAGTATTAAGTGTAAAAAACAAAGAAAATGATGGCACTTTAAATACTTTCTGTAATATATTATTTAGTCAAGCGACAATGGATACACTATTAACGTTTAATCCAAAGCCACTTTATGTAACAAATAGAATGTATGATAGATACGTTGATGTTTATATTCCTTCTATTAAAAATATAAATGAAGAATTCAATACTTCACCGACTCCTGCTACTACGTTTAGTGCAGCTATTACTCCAACCGACACTTCATATAGTGGATTTATAACAAATGAACCTATTATAATATCTATAGATGAATGTGAAACACAGGAAGAAATAGACACAGATATAAATATACAATATGATGCTTTTAAAGTATCTATGCATTATGAAACAACTGTTTCTCAAAGCAATGAGTTTGATGGCGTTGGGGTATACATTGATGAATCTTCTAATGGAGATTTTATAGAATTCTTCCTTACATTCAATGGAGGTTTTCCAGAAGAATTAATTTCAATATTAAATAAAAGAAACCCATTAAATGACTGGATAATTGCTCATGAGCTAACTGTGTATGAACAATTAGGATCAACATTTGTTCAATCTTCAAGGCTTGCTTTCTTTCAAGACGATGGATTCGATGAACCAAATCTATATAGACCAGTATTAAAAAACGCAAACCAAGCAGTTAGTATGTCGATTGATTATATTGCACGACTAGTAAATAGATCAAATGGAGATCAAATTATTAGAGAGGGTTCATATGTTTTAATATCTCCTAAGAAGTATGGATTAAATTTATTGAAAATACAATTAAACGATAAGCCGCAATCTCAGAAAGTGTATAATAAAATATATAAGAAAAACTATGAAGCAACTGAATTATTCATAGATCCTTCTCAAAGCTTCAATAATAGTTCTCAAATTTCTCCAGTAAATAGCGATGCGTATATTAAAACAGAATATCTTCCTATTTATACAAATAGTAATAAAATAGCTATTTCTCAAAGAAATGGAGAAATTCCTAATTTTGATAATATAGATGAAGTTATTTTTGGACAAGGCAAGCTTAGGTTTGTTATTTCTCCATTTGATAACTATTTAAAATTTAAACTATTTGATTTTAAATCAGGTAAACCAGTGGCATTAGATTTAAATACAACTGCTCCACGATATAGAGCCGTTTTTGAAACGTCTTCTGGAAAAATAAAAATAGATAATTTAAACGATTCGAGTAAAGAAAACCTATCTGTAGGTGAAATCGTATTTAGTATATCAAATGAAGATAGTGAACAGATAGTTCAATCAGAAGATAAAACATTTTATTTAACTGCAATTGCTCAGGATGGAACAGAAACATTAATGTATAATGGAGAATGGAGATTGACTAGTGAATATGCAGATGTTGAAAACGCGATAGCTGAGGCTAAAGAGTCATTAAATGAAATAACTAAAATAGAAAGTAAAATAACTGAAATAGAAGAAAAAGTAGCTGCTACATATACTAAAAAGATTAGAGATAATCTAAGCAGTTGGAAGAATATAAAAATAGATATTCCCGGCCTAGTTAGAAAGAATTCTAGAAAAAAAGTATCTACTGTAAATAGGTTTGGTATTAAAAACGCAACTAAGCTAACAAGCAATAGAAGCACTTCAACTGACAAGGGACAATGAAAATAATAAAAATTTAAAGAATTTAAATAAATTATTTCAGATAAATAAAAAAAATAATTATCAAATAGATATGAAGACTTTTGTAAACAATACGATTAATGAATTAACAACAAATGAAGATATTAATAAACATTCGCTTGTTAAAGTTCTAGTTGAATCGGTGAATAATACAATAAAAATGGGAGGTGGATTGAGTTCTGCTTATACCAGTTTAAAGAAAGGACTTACAGATATTAACGAACACCTTAAAAATGATAGCATTGCTACTGTTTTAGGACAATTTGAAAAATTTGAAAGCTCAGATGAATCCAGATTAATTGAGATGAATAGTGAAGTAGGATTAATTTCAATAATAGAAAAAATAAAAAGTAGCGATTGTTATAGTGATCCAGTTGTTATGCACAAAACTACTGTATTAGAAAATTCATTATCTAAAGGATATCCGGAATTTAAACACTATGGATCATTTTTAAATTCATTTTTACCTCATACATACGATAATGTTATTAAAGAATCAGTAGAATATGTAACCAATTATTTAAATAATAATCAAGAAAAGTTATTGGTTTTAGATGCAATCTATGAAATGAATTATAGTGGACGAGTATTATATGAAGATCAAATAGAAGGATTATCTAAAATGTTAATTAATGAATCTTATTCTAGTGAGGCAATCAAGTTAAAGCTTAATGGAGAACTTCCAGTTTTAAATAAACTTTACAAGACACTTGCGTTGCATGAATCAGCAAGAAATGATAAGTTTACAATTGGAAATGGTAATTCAAATTGTAAAGTTACCAATACAATTGTTCCATCTATTAAATTAGATGAATCTGGTCTTTTATTTTACATGGATAATAAATTTATGAGTATTGCTAATAAAACTAAAAACAATAAAAAAGATTCATTATCTATTGGTAAAAAAAGCATTATTAAAGAAATTAGTGGAGATTACATTAAAGAAAACTTTAAAGATTTTTATAAATTGTGTGAATCTTTTCACATGTTAAATTTTCAACCAAATGAAAGTGGAAATGGAATAGTTTCAAATACGATTAGAAATATGGTTCTAGAATTTAAAGTAGAAGAAGATGGAAATCTTAATCTTTATTTAAACGAAAATTTAATAAAAGATCCATCTAAATTTAATTTTTCTGAAGTATTAGTTCTAGAAAAAACAGATGTTAAAAATAGAGTTGCTAATGTTTTACAATCAATTAATTCAATTTTTAACTTTGAATTTATTAAAACTATTTCTAATAATGTATCTAGAAAAGAAGCATATATAATAGAAGCGAACGGTGATTATCATGTTTGTGAAAAATTAAATCAAGTAGAAAGATCTTGGAAAAAAGAAATTAATGAATACAAACTGTATAATTATGTATTAGAAAATTTCAAATATGACATAAGTCCAATTTTTAAAGTTAAAATAGATGAAGCTACTTCTAAAATAAAAGAAATTGAAAATAGAAAAGTTGAAATTAAATCAAACATCAACGTATTGGAAGAATCTATTACTAAAATAACGACTACTTTAAGTTCTGGAGAAATTGATGAAAGATACAGTGATAATTTAGAGAATATAAGAGAACAACTTGAAAAGAAAATCATTTCTCTTAAAGAAGCCGTTGTTACTGAAGACCTTAAAAAAAAAGAATTGGCACAGTAGACGAAAGCATAGATCTTAATTATAAATCAGATCGGTTATATAAAATAAATCAAATGGTTTCTATAAAATCTAGTGGAAAGCTAGGAAAGGTCATCGGTCTAACTGACGCAAATAATACGTATCAAGTAATGGTTAATGGAGTATCTAATTCATATAAGAGTGATGATTTAGAAAAACCAAATAAACCTAAGAAATCCAAAAAATCAAAATCTAAGAAATAAATTAAACTATTTCATTTTTTTTAGTATATTATTATAAAATAATATTAATATGTCAAAAGAAAAAAAGAGCATTTGTCAAGAAGCGCATGAAATAGTTAACGAAAGAGATCAAGAGAAAGATAGACAATATGGTCCATTTGCAGAAGGAATGGACAGAGCCTCCCAGATATTTAATGGAATGACAGGATTGAATGTAACAGGAAAAGAGATGTATATAGCATTAATAGCTTTAAAGTTCTCTAGACAGTCCTATAATCATCGTAGAGACAACCTATTGGATGCGATAGCATATATACAAGGTTTAGATAATTATATGAATGAAAACAATAAATAAAATAACAAATATGAAAAAAATAGCAATAATATTAGGAAGAGGTGTCGAAGGATGTGGAGTTACTCGATGTGCCATAGAATTTCAAAAAGCTACGCCACACACTAAAATATTCGCAACGATAGATAAAAAATGGGCTCGTAGAGATACTATGGATTTTGAAAAGGACGAATTCACTTGCGCAAAAGAAGATGAAATGAAAAAGGTATTAGAAGAAGTAAATTCTAATTTTGATATGGCACTTATATATTCAGTACCGTCCAAAAAACACCCAGAAGATTGTCAAACTAATTTTGTAAAACTAGTACAGGGAATATCTTTACCTAAAGCTATTGTTCAACTTGATCATAAAATGCAATCTTTAAGCAGGAATGGTAAATTTGATGAAGTATGTAGCAGTGTAGATGTTCTAATGACTCATTCGTTAGAATCAGATTTTACAAGGTGGGCTAAAAGAGAAAGCGTAACTACTCCTTTTAAAAAGATGGCATTGGGATTTACATATGATGATCATAGAAAAAAATATTGGAAACCTATAGAAGAACAAGACCATAAAACTATAAGGTGGATTGGTAGACTTTCTGGTTGGAAGGGACCAAACGAAATGATGGATTTTCATGCACGTAAAATGAAAGAAAGAGGATTTATAACAATTTTAGAAGGACTCGAAGCATCTATTGGATGGGCAGGAATATTATATGAAAAAGGAGATTCTAAAAATGGTAAATCTTTATATCAACCTGACGAAATAGTAAATTATTTTAGACCTAGAAAAGAATTAGGTGAAACTAAATTTGATATTTCTTTACATGGAACAGAGACTGAAAACTCTGGTGCATATTTATATCCACCATATAATAATGTAGAGTGTATGGAAAGAATGAGTAAAAGTGCATATGGATCAGATCTATATCACCTAAAGGCTCATATGTATGGTAATAATATAGAAAACTGTCATGCAGAATGTATTGCATCTGGTACTATTCCTATCTTTCATAAACATTTTTGCGATAACGTAATACATAGAGTTACCGGAAACCCCATTTCAAAAGATTCTAATAGTGGAACAATCGGTTTAGATTATGAATCATTTGATGAATGCGCAGAATTAATGACTAAATTATCAAATGATCCAGTTCTTAGAGATGAATGGAGAGAAATGTCATTTGAATATTGGAAAGCTCACTCTGACGCATCAATATGTACACAGGAAATAATTAAAAATCTAGAAGATATAGTTATTGAAAATGGTAAAAAAGGAGCACTAGATGCTTCCGAAATAGACACTGGTGAACCTCAATTAAATCTATTTGGAGAACCTCAAATGGTGGATACTTCTAAGTTAGAACACAGTGATATAGTTAAAGAAGTTCCAATAAATGAGACAAAAGAAGAATCTAAAGTAAATTATGAAGACTTGTTAGATCAATTAAACAATCTATAAATGAGTCACAATAGAGATAGCATAACACTATTACTTATTTTTGCAATAGTATTATTTGGATTACTATTAGGAGCTAGTCTAACTTCTTGTAAAAAAATAGATTCTGATGGATATAGAATTTTTACAATTAAAGAAAATAAGCATAGATCTACTTCTTCATATAACACAACTAAATCTAAATTAATTTCATTTAAATGTATATTTGATAGTTCTGCTATTTATGAAACATGTGATTCTTTAAATCAATATGATGTAAACAAATTATATGGAATAAGCGACTGTGGATATAATCATAAGGAATATTCTATAAGAGTAGGATGGAGATGGTTAAATGACAGCTTAGAAATATTATGGTTTAAACATCAATATGGAATATTTAGTTTTGAAAAAATAAAAACAATAGATCTATGCAAAGAATATGATTACAGTATAGAAATTTTAGAAGACGAATACATTATATGCATAGATGGGGATTGTAAATCTACACCAAGGAATTGTCATTCAGATAATAGAAACTATTATTTATATCCATATTTTGGCGGAGATGAAAGGTCACCTCATGATATAACAATAAGAATAAAGTAATTAATTAAAAGACAGGTTTAAAGCTATCCCAGTTGATATTCCTATCATACTTCCAAAAAATGAAGATTTTCTTATTTTAGATAATGCAATTATGCAATATCCTTCATAATAATAAGGATCGTCTACTAATTCTAACGTTTCAATTTTATGCATTTCCGGCTGAGTTAATTCTAAAATAGTTGGAGTGGAAAATGGTAATATTAAATGTGGTAAAACTTTAGCTGGTTTACTAAATGGTTTGTTATCTTTAAAACTATATGTCATTAAAAATGATGAACCCAAATTTATACCTAATCCCATCCAGAAATATTTTTTACTTTTAAACATATTATATGCATATAATTCTCCATTTACAAACCTTTCCATTTGATCAATAGTAAAGGGTTTACCTAAAAGATTATTTTGTTCATATATTATTCTTTTTCCATTTTCTATAGTATTGATTGAGAATATATCATCTTTATAGTAAAAATTAAGGTTTTTTGGAAACATTGGCTTGGGTACGTGCATTCCAATTGCTATTTTATCTTCAAATACATATTTACCGGTAATAGTTTTACCATCTAAAAAAATTAATGTATCCTGTGAATAAAATGAAGTACACAGGAACAGTATTAATATTAACGCTATTTTTGTTAATCCATGCATAAATAAATAATCTTATAATTATGTATCTCAAAAAAATATTAAAAATTATGAAAAACGCTTTGATTATACTAATTCTGATGATATCTACATCTGTGGTGTATTCTCAATCATTTAATTCAGAGTATTTATTAAATGACACTATTAATTCTCAAGTAACGTATTTTAATAACAGTTCATTAGACAGAAATAGCGAAAAAATAGAAGAAATGACATTTATTATATCTAAGTATCAAAAAGCAATTGATAAAGATAAGATTATTAAATCAAAAGGAATAAACTGGATTGATTTAGCTGGAAAAATAGAAGAAAAAAGTAACGTTATTACTAAAGAATAATATAATATAATAATACTTTCATGTAACAATTAAAAGTTTCTTCTGTGCGAAGAAACTTTTTTTATATATAATAATATAGAGCATATATTAAAAAAAAAATCATAATATTAACATGAAAACTTCAATTACACGGTTTGTTTTTGTTACATGTTGTTTGCTCTTCATCTCCCTTTATTCTTTTTCACAAAATATAGCTATAGAAGAATTTGGAATATCTATTGAAGAGTACAATGAAATGTTAAAACATAAAAATGTACAACCCAATATAAAAAAGACATATATTTTAAAAAGGGATATTAAAGATAACGTTAAAATAGATAATGTTATAAAGAAAAAAAATAATTGCAAAGATATTATACACTGGAATGTTGTTCCAACTATACCAATGAATAACTTTGAATATGAAAAGGAGGAATGTGATGAAAACAATTAATATATTTAAAACATTTTTATTAAGTTTACTTTTAACCTTTGGGTTAGGAGTTCAATCTCAAGTATCAACATTTCCACACACATCAGACTTTGAAGGTTCTATGGGTGAT
>Ga0098061_1001181_pt1 | contig 12672 bp, 7 predicted proteins | sample 22_taG_FD_92579 | JGI IMG/M metagenome (GOLD analysis project Ga0098061, IMG submission 92579) | Marine viral communities from the Subarctic Pacific Ocean - 22_ETSP_OMZ_AT15343 metaG | ecosystem: Environmental > Aquatic > Marine > Oceanic | place: Subarctic Pacific Ocean | collected 2015-01-20 | reverse complement strand
AACATAAAAGGCTTTTCTATAAACACCTTATCAATAGGATATTGAACTTTTATATCACAAAGAGAATCTTGTATAAATTCTGCTTTTTCAAAAGTATTCTTAAATTTGTTTTTATTTCTCATATCCCAAACATCAGAGCGTATAATTTCCGCATCTCCGTCTAAAATACAAAAACCAGTTATACTGGTGCTTATATCCAAACCTAATATCATTTAATTATTCCTACATATCTAATTTGAGTTTAAAAGTAAAATCTCTTTCTCCGGTTTTTTTAATCGGAGTCGCTACGTTGGCAATTGCAATGAGGTTTTTCTTTTCGTCGTATATACCTATTTTACTTATAAATGTTTGATGTTTAAATTTTTCTTCATAATCATAGAATGAAGAGCTTACAGTATTCTTTAATTGTACTTGCAAGCCCTCAGTATATTGTGCGCTACCAGTTAAAATGGGTTTCGATTGATAAGAATCATAATCTATGTATGTTTGATTAGTAGAATAATTTAAATTATTTTTATTAGCTTGAGCAAACATTGTTAATGTTTCCACATAGTTTGTCCCTTCGCATCCTATTTCAAAACTAGCAGACGGTGTTACGTCCGTGTTGCCATCATTTGCGCCTGCGGCAAAATTAATCCAATCACCCTGTCTAGTGACATCTCCAAAATCATATGAATCCTCAGTGAGGTCCCAACTTCCTGTTAACACCGCCACTCCTTCAGTATAAAGAATCACCCCTGCAACTGAACCACTTCCATTTGCTTGAGCATATGCAGTGCCGTCAGTCTGAATTAATTCTCCATTATGATATAAGTCTTGAAGTCTACCAGCAAGAGTTCCGGAAATATAAAATTTTAAATCCACAGTCCCTTTCTTAATTTCACTTCCATAAAATATTGAAGGTATATAAAGTAAAGTTAATTCTTGTATTTCTTTGTTTCCCAAAGAAGAAGAAAAAGCATAATGATTGCTTATGGGTTTATAGTAATTTAAAGTATTCTTAAGAGCTAAAATGTGAGAACCTGTCGGGCTTGTTGTCCCGTGACCAGCTGCAAATCTTTCTCTCGACAAAGAAGCTGATAGAGGATAAGAACCTGTGATAACATCACCCAATTGGAAAGCTGTATTGTAATCAGCTTTTGAAACCCCCTGAAGCGCTTCAAAACTACCATCCTTGGTAATAAAAGGATAAATTAAAGAGTCTGATGGTCGGTCAATGTTAAGCTCATATAAGCTTAACGACCCAACTTCCGTATGGGTTATATTATCGACAAAGGCGCCACTATGAATATTTAAATTATTAAAATAAATATTGTTATTATTAACATCAAATTTTACTTTTGGATGTGCCTTGATGGTATTATAAAATATTTCATTTTTGTTAAATTTGTAATAAGGCATTATAATACATTAATAATCCAATCTAACCCTCAAAGTTAATTCATTTGAAGGGGTTTTCTTCAAAGGCTCCGATAGTTTTGCAACCGCTAGAAGTTCATTGTCAGGAGAATATAATCCTACCGTAGTTATGTAAGAAACCGGATTAGCAGTTGGATTGTTTCCTTTAACTATAATTTCAGAATCGGATAAATACGTTGGATTCGATGAATAGTTGTATTCGGTATTATTCGCGCGACAGAAATAAATTGTAGAATTCAATTCTATCGTGTTGTTAAAATCAATATTATCATATGCATATCTAATAGCATTGGCATTTTCATTAATAGTAAGAGATTCAAACCCATCTTGCGCTGAACCGGTATCGGAGGCATGGACCAGAGGTGTGCCGTCAGTTTCTGTGGTGGGTATACCGCCCAAAATAACAGAAGAAGTGAGCACTACAATACCTGCTTGATAATATACATGACCAACCACCGACTCACCATCGGATAAAGGATCAGCAGAGCTAGTATACAGAAGACCATATTCTCCCGCTGGCGAATTTGTTAAGTATTCTGTTTGTGCATCGTAATCGCCAATTGTAACTTTACCATCGCGGGCGTCCGGATCAAATGCGTCTGTCTTATCGTTATTGGCATAAAAATCAAATCTAAAAGAATTCTTTTTAATTTCGTCTTTTACTAATAATCTAGCAAAATTAAGAAAATAACAAGAAGTCATCTTTGCGCCACCGCCCAAATTTCCATCAACATCAAACTGTTGGATTGCGCCGTCGACATCATAACCAACAAGCACCTGAGCCATTTGGTTATAAATGTTAATTTTTTTAGTATCTTGTTCGTTGCTCGAATCTTGGAAATCACTTCCAGAGGCATAGCCACACGTAATATCAAAAATGTGATTAGCAGACGAACTTAAATAGGGATAATCATATACCGCTTCATACATTCCATGTGAAAAGTATTTAATATTTTCATCGTCATATGTGCCTGACACAATGGTTCCTGTGATTGGAATTGCTTCATGTAATAAAGTTCGTGTTGTGGCTTTATCTTCTGATAAAAGTGTTTTAAATGATTGTGCCATTATCTTCTCCTAAATTATGTAGATGTTCGAACGAAAGTAATTGGTATATCCAATGTATAGCCTGTAGTTACACCAGTTACTTTTACAGTAGTATTAATAGTGCTAAACGTAGCACTTGGTCCAGGCGCTGATATACCAGTTTCTCCAATGGTCTCAAATAAATAGGTACTAGATTTTAAATTATCACTAGCTCCTATGCCAAACTGCAAACTAGTTCCTCGTGGTCCTGGTATGACTTGGTAATCACCTGCTGGTCCATTCATCGGATCGGTGCCACCATCAAGTTCACCGGGAGGCAGGACACTTACATAATTACCAACTCCCATAGTAATATAATAAGTAGCTATTTGATCATCGTCAATAAAAGCTGGGCTCCCTTGGTTTTTAAAATCATTAATCGTCCCTAACCTATTATCTATTTGAATCATATACTGCCTCTCAGTTAATTCAGTACTGAGTGGTTTACCAGCTGATAATTTAGTAGTATTTAAACCTTGATCAACTCTGATATATCTACTCACCCCTTTCTTCAGGATCTGATTACCAACTATATAACCCTTGGCGCCTATAAGCGCTATTTCGCCTAAATCTGTATTAGTATTAGCGTTAACTGAAACCAAAAAAGACCCCGAACTAAGAGGGTTTCCTGCACCGTCTTCAGTGCGTTGTGTATCTTCATTAAGGTCGTTTTCATTTAATACCAGCGCTGGTAAGAACAACAAATTATTGTTAGTAAGACTGATTAAACGACTTTTTAAACTAGAGCGGTTATTTGTAAAAGCTTCTAAAATTGGAGTTTGTAAAATTTCTAAATCATAATAAGCTGACCCTGATGCATGACTAGTATTATAACTGCCATAATCTATTTCATCATCACCAAAGGCAAATTTAGTTACTTTAAAAGTTCCATCGCCTCGCGCTAATCTTTTTCTTCCTGCATCAGTTAATACTGCGTCAAGAATGATATCACCTGAATTGTCTAAAAAAGCCATGTTTAACTCTCCATTTTGTTATAAATAGTTTTTATATACTAAATTTCTCATTTTAGGGTAATAAATCGATTGATTTGTCTTCTCCCAGCTTGCCTTCTAAATTATTAACCGTTTTGTTTTTTTCTTCATACTCTAAAGTTGCTGAGGGGTTTAACGTGGTGGGCGCTAGCACACCCTTGCTTAAACTCACGTCCTTCTTTTTAAAATCGACATTAATGTCGATTTTTTTACCTGTTTTTTTAGAGGTAAGTCGAATTTTATATTTTTTTAGCTCCTGACCGTTGGTTTTCTTATATACTATACTTGGCGCAAAAAGCGGCAAATTTTTATCTGCATTTATAAGTTTTCTAGTGGCGTCAGGAAGTCTTATTTTAAGATACTTCTTAAATGAACGTTCATAGGTTACAGGAGGCGCCTCAAATTGGTAAATTTTAGTAATCAAATAAGAAGGAAATCCCCCTTCTTTTACAATACGAACATAAAATATAGTAGTTGGATTTGATATATTACCATGCACATCCTCATAACGAGCAAAGTAATAATAATCAGTATTTGGAAAAATATAATCGTCATAACCGGTTGTTATGGTTGAATCTAAAATTGTAGTTTGGGCGTCATAAAAGTCTTTCCACTTATGTGGTTTTTTTGTTGTTTTATACACAAAGAACGTTCCAGCGGCACCATCAGTCTTATAATGCAAAGTGCCTGGTGGGTACCCCGCGCTAGTACTTTCTCCCTTTTGCGCTAGCTTTTGTTTTTCTATCTTTTCCGCATCTTCACCAAATACAGACACCGGAAACATGTGCTTTTCGCCATGATTAACGTTAAGAAAAATTAATATTTTATTGCTAATATCTTTATAAGGGTGAAAAACTATCTCCGGTGGGAGAGGTGGTTTGTCCAATATGGTTGTTGTCTCTTTAACTTGATTTTCATTGTCTGCAAGGATGGAATCAGTATTATAATAGGGCGCGCGAACTATAACTGCTTTAGGGTTAAACGTATATCCTTTAAAATCAGGCAAGAGCATTTTTTTAGCAAGATTATTAATACTTACCCATGGGTGATCACTCCAATCTCTATCTAAATAATATTGAGCGCCAATAACCAAAGAGTGCGTAAAGATTTCATAAATATATTCTTCTCCATAAATCACTTGAGTATCTAAATAAGAAAGCTCTTTGCCGGCTGGCACAAAGATGCTTTGCAAGTGCACTTTTTTTCCCTCTGAATCAAACTTATATTTAGCAATCTCAAAAGCTAAAACCTCATTGTGGCATTTTTTACCATTCCACCTGTAAGACATCACGCTGCTTCCGAGTTTTTGTGTAAAATATTCTTTTGCTTGCGAAGTTAACGCATTAAAAGTTCCTTGTACGGTGCCGGCTAGCCACTTGTCTAACGGGCTTCCACCAAATTTAACGTTCCGGTTTGTATCATCAAAACACCATCCCCACCTATTTAACCAAGTGCTATTGATGTTAAAGAAGTCAGACAAATCTAAAATTTGCAAAGTAGTGTTTGAAATTTTACTGGCTCCGTTGTGTAACGCAAATGTATGCTTTGCTGTATTTTTCTCCCAACCAGAAAAATAGTTTGCCAACAGAGACATGAACATGTTCTGCTGTCCATAATATCCCTCTGACATTAAATCCATAAAATTAGATTCTTTTAGAGGAAGTGTAATTTCGTTATGCATTGGAAAAGCATCCGCAATTGAATTTGCATCTTCTAATGCATTATGATCCGAAAAAACAATTGCTTTATATCTACGCCGGACGATGAGTTCGAAGCCGATGTCTGCCCCGGGGCCCACTGCGTTTTCCGCAATATTATAATACTTTTGCACGGTGAAATCTTTAACAAGACCCACAGTTTGAGAGTTGTCTCCTAGCTTAACAATTGTTTTATAATAATCACTTTTAGCTTTATTGTTGGCGGTTTTTAAAAAATAATAAGTATAAATATTTGGCAACTGAACAGAGCCGACATTGATATCTTCTGCATATGCAGTGTAATGGTTGTAGGTGGATTTTATTGTAACAACATCTGTATTAGGCACATAATCTAATAAATTAACAGGCGGTGTTGTTGGATCATTATCATGATCAAGAAATGGAATAGTGCTTGTTCCTTTTGGAAGATCCGTTACTAAATAAATGTGATTAGAATATTTAACACCGCCAGTTAAACTATTCCAAAGCCTTATAAACAAAAATCTTTTTAATATATCATAATAAGGACCATAAGCTTCAAGATCCAATAATTCCAACAGTTCATCAGCTTCTGGCTGCACAGCGGGGCTGTTTAAAAAAGTTCTATACTTAGCTGCAACAGCTGGTTTTAGCATACTAATAAAATCAAAATAATTCTTGCCTGAAATTCCCAAAAGATCTTGTGTTTCATCCGATATTTGAGATTTATCTTTAAAGGTCTCTATAAAGTTTAAAGTATTCTCCAGGCTTACTGGCGCGCCAGGCTGTCCTGGCAATTCTACGGGAGGATACATTGCGGGAAGTATCTCTAAACCACTTTTAATATCATAATAATCTTCAAATTGCAGATCATTATGATATATTGCAGAATTTTTATTAAAAGCTTCTTGTGGATTAGTAATATCAAAAAACCAAGCAGTGCTTCCTCCAAGAACAGCTGATTCTATAAAAGAACTAAAACCTTGTGGCTGCTGTGTATATCTTATATCAGCTGAAGGGTATTCAATTTTTAAAGAATTTTTATCTAAATAAAACTTATGTCTTGTTAAAGCCCGAAGAATATCTGGCATATATTTATAATCAGAAGAATATGAAATTGGCTTGTTGGGATACAACATGTCGGTATATTTTACACCTAGTTGCTGCATTGTTTCATCATAACTTCCTAGAGTCACATCGCCAACGGGTCCACCGCCAGTAAAGCCGGAAATCAAAGCAGCCGCGACGGAGGCTTCTGGTAGCCATCCAAATTCAAATTTATCAAAATTATCAATTATGGTATATTTATTATTCAAGATAAGTGTTACTTCCCGCATCCATATCGGTTTGTCCCACTTTCTGAGTGGGGTCTAAAACAACGCCCGGTGTGCCGCCGGTTCCAGATGGTGGCGATGGTGGCACTTCCAATATACTAAATGCTGCTGCAGTGGTACCGGGTATTATTCCAAGCGGCAAATCTAAATCAAAATATTTAACAGCGCCACCAATAAAATTATTTTTAATTAATAACGTATAGGAGCTAGAATAATAACAGGTTTCGTAATTCATAATGTTCTTCCTCAATAATTAGTTATTTTAGTTAATTATATTTACCTTTTGCGATGTGGCGGCGAACGTTCATGTAAAACTTGAGAATCAACAGTCTGTATGACAGCTCCATAATCGGCAGTACTAGTGTATGTTTGGGCTGCTAAATGTTCAGCTCTTTCAACTTCTTCGACATTAGGTGCATTTCTGGCAGCTGCGCGGGCTCTATTTCTATCTTCAGGAGTTGGTCCCCGGTCTTTAGCCGCCCTATCGCTAATTATTTCACGTCTTTCTTTTTCCATTCTATTCATATCCACATCAATAATATTTTTTCTTATACGTTCCGGAGGAATTCTATCTGACAAGGCAGGCAGTCCTGCGCGGATAATAAAATGTTCATTATACTTATAATATTTTTTAAACAAATCAACAAAATTTCCATCTAGCCATGTAAAATCTTCATAAAGTTGTACTTTGCACAATAATTCTCGTCCCGCTGGGAGATTATCTAGGACCTGTTTTGAAATGGGTACCCAATTCCATGAATTAACTAAATTTCTATCTGCATAAGAAGTCGGAGTTAATTTTTCATTCTTAGAGCCTTGATTGAAGCTTTGCAAATAATACACTCTGCCAAACAACCCCAAAAGCATCAAATATATTGAATAATGAAAATACTTAAGAGCACCATCTGGGTAAAATATCCAGTCTCTCAAAGCTGGATCTAGCCAACTAAGTTTATCTTTTGCGGCATCAGCTGACATGCCTCCTTCTGCAACAGATTGGATTAATTCAGCTTGAGCTTCTTTGGTCATTTGAGATACATTGCTGGTGGCTAAAAGGTTAATTATAAAAGGTATATTTTTATTGGAAAAATCAGCCTCTGGAACCGGCTGCAATGCTGATTCTTGATTATATACATCATGCAAATATCCTAAATCAATATTTTTTTCTTGGAGATCTGTATTTAATATATTAATCAAAGATCTAGCTAAAATATGAGGATAATTTTTTGAGGAGCCTCCTTGCCACGCAGTATCTGGATCATTTCCCGCAGATCCGCCGCCAGTAAAAATGAACTCAAACACATCTTCAACGTAATCTTCTCCCCACTGATCTTTCCAGCCTGCGCCAAGTGAGCCTTCTTCTAGCGCAAGATCGTCAAAAACAAAATCTATATTATTATCACTTTTAAATCTAATACCAAAAAACGAAAGTATCTCTGGGATTAAAATCGGCTCTTTGTTGGATGTTATTCTATCAAACAATCTCTTTCTTATGGTTTGAAAGTATTCTTGGTCCCATTCAGTTAAAGTATTATTATTGTGGCTAGCCATGTCATTAAACAAACTTAGTTCGGAACCTCTTAAAGGTAAAAACGAATAACTATAATAAGCGTCAGTGACATCTTTCTTTCCCGTTGAAGACAAAACTATTTTTTGATTTTGCACTAAATTAATATAATCTTCATTGGATATGACCTTTAAACTCCGATTTGGAAGTATATTAGATGCAGAGCTTATCCAGTTAAAATAATTTTTTGTTTGAGACATATTAATGTCCTCATCAAACACATAACTAAAATCTATTACATAATCGCCAGAATTGATGACATTGCCAGCCGATTTTAAATAATCGGTATAAGTAAAACCAGTAAATTGCTTAGTAATGTTTTCATTAGTATATAATTTTAATGCATTGGTTAGTCTCGTTTCTATCATAAAAATCAAATCTCTAACTTGTCCAATAAGTTTAGGATTTGTAGATGATAATTTTAAAGAATTTCTCAGAGTTTGAATCAAATCACGTATTTTAAGCATTCCAACAAAGCCCATTGAGTAATTTTCAACTGGCTCTAAATCTTCATAATCATTTAAAAATACTAATAAATAATTTAAATTTTCAATAGTATTGAACGTGCCAGATAAATCTTCATTTAAAGGAAATGCCTCATTGAATGTAATAGGAATTTCATCCACAAAGCCAAATGTCAAAGGTAGCTGAGGTTTTTCATCATTTGTTAATAACTGATTAACAAATACGGGATGCAACTGTTGCTGATAAGGGTCAAAAACATCCACAAACTTTTTCTTAGAATTGTCATAAATTTTCAATCCTATATTAAATAAAAGCTCATCCAAGTCCTTTAACACTTGACGCGTCTGATTTAATCTTTGAGTTAAATAATCAACCAAAGGATCCTTAAATTTCAATTTAATTTTATAAGTATAAGCATATGAATCATAACCAGAGCCATCTATTCCCCCATCTGTAAATTCATATAAATCCACACTTCTTTTATTAGATATTTGAAGATCCGATTTTTTTCGAAACATGTATTTGCCGTCATCGACACTATATAAATTATCATTATTGGCTACCAACAGCGTACTGTTTTCACCGGTATTTTTATTTAAGCGTATTATTTCAAAATGAAATATATTTATTTGACCGACAAAGAGTTCCCCAAATGAAGAATCTATCTGAGCTAGCTTGTCTAGCAATCCTGGTAATTTAGTCGTTTCTTTTAATAACCGCATTTTGTCTATAGCAAAAATACAATGCACATTATCTTCCACAATGGGCACTGAAAGTGGTATTCGCTGCCATTTTCTAGTCGCAGGATTCCAAATTTTGTCAGGGGATACAGGCTTTATCGACGGTCTCACAGAATAATGAGCCTCAGAAACAACAGCTTTGTTCTTTACCAAATCATCAATGGTGTTTTTCTTTTTGCCATTCGTAAATAAAACATCAGATTTGGTAGCCAAGAAATCAATAAATTTATCAGTATTATAAACAAACATGTTTTCTATTTTAGATAATATCCGATTATCTATAATCTTATCATTGGGTTTAAAATTATATTCTAAATATGGATGTGGAGATTCTGAATTATGTATTGCTCCTCCCATCGCACGATATTTACCAAAATTAGGATTAGGGTAAGTGGTTATTTTATGCATATGCATAGGACCAACCCAAACTTCCCCTGGCGCGCCGAAGTTTTTATTTACTTGATTAACCAAATCTGTAAGAGTTGCAACGTTGTCTTCCCAAGGAAACCCAACATAGGGGTCTTTTTCTGATGAATCGGAAACATTAGTTTCATACAAAGTGCGTTCTTCTCCTTGATATCTAAAGGTATCTCCAATTGTGAAAAAACCGCTATAGCTAGGTATTTTTCCGCCATCAAAAATAACCTCTGTAATAAGAGAATGAGGTAAAACAACAGACTCATCCGAGACATCAGATTTCATATAAAAAACATATGCCAAGAACGATGGACTGGTGAGTGAATTATTATAAGAGCATGTAGAAGTAAATTGTAGGGGTATATTTATATAAGCAATACTAGGCGCTTGAGAATCATAATAAGTGTAATTATTTAAATCTTCCTTTATAAAAGAAGGTAAAAACGCAGTTTGGGTGGGGTTGCTACCCCACCCATGGGTGGGGTTGATCGATGGTAATTTTAAATATTTTTCATCTTCTGACATTTTTAAAAAATTTAAAAATTCATCACGATTTGTAAACCTTTTAGTTGTTAACGAATGTTCTGAGATGACTTGTTTAATAGCTTCTTGAAATCCCACGAATTGTGCGCTTTTTTCTCCCAAAGTTATCCAGCCTTCAACTGGATATTTAACTTTTATATCAATATCAAAAGTCAGTTGTAAAGTGTTCAACACATTAGGAGATTCTTTATCCACATTTCCATTATTAACATAAAGATCTATAAACCCACCATGATCATATGAAGGCTGATTGGTGCTTTCAATTAAAACTTTTTTTAAAAAAGGTTTTGGCGAAGTTGATAAGCCTTTAATCATTAACATACATCTCCCACATCTACATCTGGAAGGTTATCATAAGGATTAACGCTTACTCCTTCTTTTTGAGGAGACGCAACACAATCAAATACATCAGTGTTGTAAATATTTTTATCCTTGATTGCTTTATTACCAGTTATTAAAGCACACGCTAGTTGGCTATCTATTTCATCATCTAACTGTATGTCAAACACATTATTGATTTTAAGATATGCTGGACCTACGCCATCAAAATACATCTGTTGTAGTTCTTCTTCTTCATCTAATGTGTTTTCTGTAGTGGTTACTTCATATATCTCAATCGTAAAGTTATCTTTTGTGTATTCTACATTTGCTTCTTCAACGGATAAAAATAAAAAGTCTTTTATAAGAAGCAGGGAGCCTTCATCTTCAGCCAATGTAAACTCTTGAAAATAATTTATATTTGGAGTTTCACCTAGAGATATATCAGAGGGACGTCCTCCTATATCTTCTAAATCGTAAAAAGTTGTTTCTTCTTCGTCAGTTGAAAATTGAGGCTTTGAGAACGCCTTATCTAGCTTAAGCAATATCTCGCTTACTTGCGGTATGTTATCAATATCTGTATCATAAGGTATTTTATATACCTTATCTTTTAATACACAATTCAGCTGGGGGGTTAGTGTGGTTATATTATTTTTTTTATAATAACCGGTTGAACCAGAAATAGTCCCATTGTAAAATAATACATTCCAAGCAGGATTGTATGAATTAAAATAAGACTTAATGCCTAATGTGTTTTCTAACAACTTTTCAGATTCTGCAAATCCCACATTTAAATTTAGTTTAGTAAGATATTGGTTAAGCTCTTCTATGCTAGAAAATTCCATTTCTACCAACTCTTGAATAGTTTGGGAATATCCGGGTGTGAGTAAGCCACCTAATGTATTATATACTCCTCTTTCAACGCCTACTTTTCTATATTGTGTTTTTAATTTTGGTGTTCGTTCTTGAATTCTTGGTTCAGCTTCTGATTGGTGCTCTTCTAAAAGACTGCCACTCATCCATCTTGGGTCATACATGACTCCATCATCCGAAAAGGAATAATAAACCGGTTTAAAAAGACCACGGGATAAAAGTTGCTTTCCATATGAAGTAAGCTTGAGGTCTAGCACATCCTGTTTTTTATCAAAAAATTCCATTGTCTACCCAGGCTCCCCTTTGGTTACAAAGGGGAATATCGTTTTCTGTAAATGTGTATTCGCCATGATATAATTAGGGTTAAAAGTAGTTATTGAATCTATTTTAGCTAGCTCTATAAGCGAAAAGAAATCATATGGCCAATTATAAGAATAAAGAAATTCATTTGTTCTACTAGTGGGTCCAGCATCAGTTGTTCCAAAATCTTTTCGTGTCCATGGCATGCCGCCGCCCGCATTCTGTAAATTCTTGCCCACTATAGAGTTGTAGTTCATGGAGGCTCGTTTCTTGACTTTAAAAACAGCCCATCTAGTCGTTTCAGGATTAAAAGCATCAATAGCAAAATACGGATGAAAATGTAATCTTCCCTTAGTCTGTTCATTATCATAAGAAGTAAGAGACGTCTGAATGTTGGTTGGCATTAAATGCATGTTCGTAGAAGTTTTTACCTTAAGCGCTTTTTTAGCGAATGTAGGTTCTATGTTTTGCCAAATATTTTGCAAATCTTTGTTGCTAACATCGACAGAAAATTCCATCATAAACATGACAAAAGGATCAAGAGCATCGCTATGCATAAAGTCTAAATGAGGAGGTATTACATACTTGCGCATCATTACTAACAAATCATATAAATCTTTAGAATTTGCATAGTCATTAACACTCGTATCCACCTGAGCGCCAATTGATTTTTTTCTTACTTCATCGAACGTTCTTATGCGTGACGATGGATCCTTAAGAGATGCTTCATTGTAAACAGAAAGGTGTTCCTTTATTAGATTAATTTGATTTTTATCTACAGTATAAGGAGCAGTCTTAGATAATTTATTATCATACTTGAATGGAATTGCTATTATGGCTTCACTAAATTGTCTTGACTTATCGGCTCCTCGAATTGTGCCAATTTTTTTTCTTTGCTTGGTGTTGATTTCCAAAACGTTTGCAAGTGAAAGACTAGTGTTT
>Ga0098061_1001180_pt1 | contig 12675 bp, 14 predicted proteins | sample 22_taG_FD_92579 | JGI IMG/M metagenome (GOLD analysis project Ga0098061, IMG submission 92579) | Marine viral communities from the Subarctic Pacific Ocean - 22_ETSP_OMZ_AT15343 metaG | ecosystem: Environmental > Aquatic > Marine > Oceanic | place: Subarctic Pacific Ocean | collected 2015-01-20 | reverse complement strand
GTTTTTCCTGCCTGTGGCTATTGCAACTGGTGCAATCAGCTTGGCATGGAGTGGTAAAATTGTGTGGAAGATTGTTAATGATGATAAACTTAAACTTAAGGAGTTAAAACTATGATGAGTTCTGTATTAGGTACTGTGTTTTATACTATTGTTGTATTTATAATCGGAGCACTTGTTGGTCGCCCTGCCTTTTCGTGGGCAACCAAGTGGCTCCCTTGGAGTAAGTGAGGTAGTAAATGTCAAAAGTTATATCGAGAGATCGGTGTCCGCAGTGTGCATCACAAGGCAACGACACCACTGGCGATAACCTGTGTGAGTTCGAAGACGGTAACAAGTATTGTTTTGCTTGTCGGTATCTAGAAAAGGAATCCACTGCAATGGAAACCCCACCACCCCCAACAAAATCTAGTACGCTAAAATTACTTACTGGTGAGATCAAAGCCTTGCCACACCGTAAGATTACTAGTACTACAGCCAGAAAGTATGGCTATACTACAATCGAGCGGGATGGTAAGTGTGTTGAGATTGCTAGTTTCTATAAAGAAGGAGTCGTTGTAGCCCAGAAGCTACGTGGTCCCAACAAAGCTTTCCAATGGAGAGGACAGGCTTCAGGCATTACCCTGTGGGGTCAACACCTTTGGCAAAACAAAAAGGGCAGGAGGCTTGTAATAACAGAGGGTGAGATTGATTGTATGACAGTCAACCAACTCCTTGATAACAAGTGGCCTGTTGTCTCTCTTCCTTCTGGTGCTGCTGGTGCTGTTCGTGCTATTAAAGACAACCTTGAATTCGTATGTAGTTACGAAGAGGTGGTACTAATGTTCGATCAGGATGAGGCAGGCCAAGATGCTGTCAAGTTAGTTGGGGAGTTGTTACCTCCGGGTAAGTGTAAGGTAGCAAAACTACCCTACAAAGATCCCAACGAATGCCTTCTTAATAATGATGGTAGGGCTGTTGTTAATGCCATGTGGCAAGCACAGCAATACTCTCCAGATGAGATTCTACATGTTGCAAACGTAGCCTCATCTTCATCTATGGATGATGTCAGAGTGTACCCCTTCCCCTTCGATAGTTTGTCAGAGTTCTTACTAGGACAACGAAGCGGAGAGATTACACTGTGGGCTAGTGGAACTGGTTCGGGTAAGTCCACCATTCTACGAGAAATAATATACCACCACTTAGTAGAAGGAAGAAGCGTCGGTGCTATCATGCTCGAAGAATCTCCCCAAGAAACTGTTGATGATATGGTATCACTAGTCCTTAGTAAACCAGTCAGAGCTATTAGAGCAAGGAAGATTATGAATGATCTTCGCACTAAGCTAGGAAAGGAACCTATTAACATTGATATTATTAACGACCTTACGGATGATGAGTATGCGGAAGCCCGGAGAGAGTTGGAAGGAAGTGACTTCTATATCTACGACCACCTTGGAAACAGTGGGTTACAGAATCTCTGTGCTCGTATTGAATTCATGGCGGTCTCTCTCGGTGTTGATGTAATTGTATTGGATCATATCACTGCTGCTGCGGCTGGTCTCTTGACCACAGACAGTGACTTTGATGGTGGTGGTTCCGAAAGATTATTGATTGATAATATTATGAAGGAACTCAGGGCTCTAGTCTCACGGACAGGTGTACGTATTGATGTTGTATCCCAACTCAAAAAGACACAGAAAGCCTACGAAGAGGGTGATCGAATCACTCTTCAGGATCTCCGTGGTTCTGGATCCCTTGCCAGTGTTCCCAATACAGTTGTTGCCCTTGAGAGGGATAGACAAAACCCCGATACTAATATTGCTAACACTACAATTATTAGGGTATTAAAGAATCGACTGACTGGTAAGTCAGGGGTTGCTACATGTCTATACTATGATCATGGCTCTGGTCGATTACGAGAGGTAGACTTTGCTCTCGATGATACTGGTAAGGTATTGACGGATCCAGATTCTTGATACTCGTTACCGGTACTCCCCGAAGCGGTAGCAGCCTAATGATGCAGACACTGCATCTTCTAGGCGTTCCGCTGGTGGGGGACAATGATCCAGACTTTAATCTTAGGGGTGCAAGCTACGTTCACCGGAAGGATCTACCCCAGAAATACCAAGATAATATATTAAAGAGAAACCCAAAAGGATTCTTTGATATTCCGTTACGTTCAATAGGTAAGTACCTAGCTAATTCCCCGAAGGGAGAGGCAATAAAAATTTTAGATAAAATATTTGGCGCTCACCTCGATTCAAAGGATATAGAGTGTGTAATACACTGCGAAAGACGAGACCGGAACGCACAGATAGAGAGCTGCTGGGATCTCATGCAAGCTGACCGTGAATATATAGATGAAGAAATTAGGGGGGGTTATTTAAAACCAGACACCATTCCCTATATTGCCTTGACGAGTCTTCGAGATGCTTCGAGAGAGGACATGGAACAATATTACGAGAGGCAGATACCTCGCCTTAGAGACTTCGCCTTACTTCAGGACAAATCTTTAATCATGTTTTACGAAGACATGCTAGACTACCCAAGAAGATCTGTTACACAGATAGCAGGCTTCCTAGGACTAACCAGTGGCTTACAAGAGGCTATGGAGAATATTAATACATATGAAACGACTCGCCTTTGATATAGAAACAAACGGGTTCAACGAATTAATTATAGACAAGAAGGGAAACCCACAACCAGAAGGAGATACTGTGTGGTGCATGGTTATTAAAGACATAGACACACAGGAATCTTTTAAGTTCACGCAGGGTGGTATGATATATGGTGTGGGTTTACTGCGAGAGGCCACACTATTGATTGGGCATAATATAATTATGTTTGACATTCCTTTTCTAGAAAGAATCTATGGACCAATAGACTGTGATGTTTATGACACACTAATTGTATCCAGACTGATGTACCCCGACAGACAGAACCACCCGCTCGGTGGGAACTCGTTAGAACTATGGGGTAAACATCTTAAGATTGAGAAGATAGATTACACAGATTCATGGGACCACTACACGGATGACATGCTTATATACTGTGAACGAGACGTTGATGTGACGGAACAAATCTTCCACGCACAGCAATCATTTGCTGAAGCCACAAAGAAACCCATTGAATTAGAACACAACATTGCTAAGATTATATCAAACCAGATTTCTAACGGAATTAACTTTGATATACATGCAGCGGATGACTTAGAACAAGAACTAATAATGGAAAAGGTAGAGATTGAAGACGAGATGTCTAGGATATTTCCTCCTATTACCGAAGAAAGAATATCAGAGAAGACAGGAAAGAGATTGAAGGATAGGGTAACGCACTTCAACCCTGCTTCTAGAAAACAAATAGCCGAAAGACTAAGTAAAAAGTATGGATGGAAGCCCCCTAAGACAAAGAAGGGTAATCCAAATGTTAGTTCAAGCATACTAAAAGGACTAAGATATCCCGAAGCTAAGACTTTGGTCAAGTATTTTGATATAATAAAATTACTTTCTATGACTTCCGATTGGATAACTAGGGCTAGATACTCTAGGGATGGACGTATACATGGTAGTGTGAACACCCAAGGAACTGTTACCGGACGAATGACAGCTTCACAGCCCAACCTACAGCAGGTATCAGGAGACAAGAGAGCCCGTGCCTTGTTCATTCCTAAGGAGGATTGGATACAGGTAGGTATTGATGCCTCAGGTCTGGAAGCTAGGCTTCTTGCCAGTCGTATGGCTAAGTGGGATAATGGTGAGTACTGTGAGATTGTACTTAATGGAGACTTCCATACCATTAATCAACAGAAGGCTGACCTACCGACAAGAGATGACGCAAAGGTTTTCTTCTTTGCGTTAATCTATGGTGCTGGTGACTACAAGATAGGACGTATAATCAACGCCAACCGTGCCGTTGGTAAGCAGATAAAAGAAAAGTTCTTATTAGAATTACCAGCCCTAAAGAAACTAATGGAGCACACAGATTTCCAAGTAGCTCGTAAAGGTACTATTACTCTTCTAGATAAAAGAGAAGTACCCTGTAGATCTCAACACAAAGCATTGAACGTACAGATTCAAGGAGATGGGGCCGTACTTATGAAGACAGCACAGAAACTCTTTGCTAAAGAACTAGAGAATAAATATAAAGGACAGTATGGATTCATGGCTACGATCCACGATGAGTGGCAAATAGAATGTGACCCAAAAATTGCCGAGGATATTGGTAAGTTAGGGGTTGACTGTATTACACAATCTGGTATAATACTGGGTTGTAACATCAAGATGGATGGGGAATACCGCCTAGGAAATAACTGGGCTGAGTGTCATTAGGAGTTGGAATGGAAAAGAAACTTAAAGTTTATATAGCTGGACCCATGCGTGGGATTGAGGATCAGAACAAGAAGGCGTTCTTTGATGCTGAGAGTTATTTAGTTGATCAAAAGATCTGGGATATATTCAATCCCTCAAGAATAGACAACGACGAGCGGTGGAATATAGACTGGCTGTGTTCTCCCGAAGGTCTTAAGGTTGTTATGGCAAGAGATCTTGAAGCGGTGTGTCAAAGTGAAGTAGTATACATGCTTACTGGCTGGGAGAAATCAGAGGGTGCTAGGATAGAGCACTCTCTTGCCACAATGTTAGGTCTGTGTATATTATACCAATGAAAGAAGTAGACTACTACTGTAATATTAATATTATATTTCTCTGTAGATCTCATATCTTCTGGGATAATATATACCACTGGTGTCATATCGCATGTAGGGTTATACATCACCTAACCTTTGGATTAATATTTGCTGCGTGGGCTCAGAAATACCATGCGAAGCACTGCTATATGATCTTCTCTCGACCGGGTGTTCCTCCTGTAATTCTTACCTGTTCTAAAAATCTTAAGGTACTACCCATAAAGTTTAAAACTTTTGCCAGACTAATGGAAGGATCTAATGAAAAACTTGATACTATAAAGTTTGTTGATGTTGGGACACATAATATATCCATAAAGAATGTGTTAAGGTTTGTAGACAAAGAGGTTTTCCGTCTATCAAACCCAGCTGAAAACCTGATCTGGTGGTTCTTTAGTAAGTGGGTTATTAAAACACACACACCTCTAACATGCTCCATCCTTTGTTGTTTCATTTTAAGACTATGTGGTATTCACATACCTAATATAGTTTATCCAAATCATTTACTAGAGGAATTAACGAACGATGCAAATAATTTTCATTGCTGGTCCCGCGAGAGTTGGGAAGACTGCCTTAGCAGAGTTTCTAGCTAGAGAAACATTTGAATTGGGAATGGTACCAGTGCTCCTATCCTTTGCTGGTCCAATAAAGCAACAAGCAAAAGCCCTTGGCTACTCTAAGAAAGAAACCCCTGATACCTACAGAACATTCTGTCAGAAATTAGGGGCAGAGAAACGAGAAGAAAATCCAGATCATTGGGTAAACCTGTTTGAACAAGAACTACTAAAGATCTATGATGCTGAGATTGCATCTTTAAAAGTTGGTGACGTATTCTGGGAACGCTGTGTACTGGTAGATGATTGTCGGTATACCAACGAACTTGAATTAGGCCATAAATACAAGGGTAATATAGTGTATCTTTCTCCCGGTTCAAGAGAATTAGAAGAGATGACAGCATCTTGGAGAAGCCATCACTCCGAAGACCTCGCTACCAAGGCGGAGCAGGGAGATGAAAAAGTTATCTCTCGGTTTACCCATGTTGTATTGAATGATGGTGACCTAAGGAACCTACAACTAAAATCTAAAACCATGGCTCCCATCTGGTGTGGTATCCAAGCATCACATGACGAATGTTGTTGTGCCTCCTGCCAAGCCCGGAGAAAACATGAATCAACTCCCGGTGATCTCCATGCTTTAGTAGAAGAGATAATAGATCTTATATTATTATCCGAAGATGAAGCAAGTGAAGACGATAATGACAACACCTAAGAGTGCTGTATTGGATGGAGACATTATTGCATACAAAGCAGCTTATGCGATGGACGAAGAAGGCCCGGCGGATTCGAAGACGGTTCGGAATATTGTTAAGTTTATGCTTAAACGCTGGATACCAGATGGTATTAAGGATTACACTATTGCTTTGTCGTGTAGTAGACACGACAACTTTAGACGGAAGGTGTGGCCCCGTTATAAGCTACACAGGGATGCGGCTTATACACCTTCGTCCCTTTCCGAGATCAAGGATCACATTCGCACAAGTTACATCGTTAGGGAATATGATAATATCGAAGCCGATGATATCATGGGAATACTCGCGTCATCTGAAACAGACATCGCTGTTACCATCGACAAGGATCTTAGGGGTGTGCCGGGATGGCACTGGAATCCGTCGAAAGAGGATGCGCCGGTCTTTATTGAAGAAGAAGAAGCCGAGAGATTCTTCTACAAACAATGGATGACCGGAGATAATACAGATGGTATCCCCGGTCTATGGAGAATAGGTCCTAAAAAAGCAGACAAATTCTTAGATAAATGGGACCAAGATACGTGGGATAGTAATATAATAGATATGTACACTACAGATAAACACCGACCCCGGAAGACGTGTGATTTAGAAGACTATGAGCTGGCACTAGCCATGGCTAGGTGTGTTTATATCCTACATAAAAATAATTATAACTTTAACAATAATACAGTAACCCTATGGAGCCCTAAAGGTGGACCATAAAGAACAAAGGAGTATTGAATGGACCTATTCCAACAATTTATAGTAAAAAGTAAATACTGTCGGTGGGATGAATCAAAGGGCCGCCGGGAGACTTGGGAGGAATGTGTTGATCGATACTTTGATTATATGTCTAACAGATTCTCTGGATGCCTAGCAGCCTCAGTTGACTGGGAAGAGATTAGAAGTGCAGTCATGGATCTAAACGTCTTTCCTAGTATGAGGGCTCTTATGACTGCTGGTCCCGCTGCGGATGTGGATGATACTTGTATGTACAACTGCTCTTATGTAGCAGTAAACGAGGTTAGATCCTTTTCGGACATCATGTATATCCTGTGTTGTGGGACGGGCGTTGGATTCTCCTGTGAATCCAACGAAATTAATAAGTTGCCTGAGATTCCAGAGGAAATTATAAGGCGTGAGAGCCTTTCGTTGGTGGTAGCTGATTCCCGAAAGGGTTGGGCTGAATCCTACAATGCCCTTTTAAACTACCTGTACCAAGGTATACACCCTACTTGGGAGACTCATCATATCAGACCAGCCGGGTCTAGGTTAAAGACTTTCGGGGGTCGGGCCTCGGGTCCAGAGCCTTTGGAAAAACTCTTTAGGTATACAGTAAACAAGTTCATGGCAGCCCGTGGACGTAAACTAAAGCCTATTGAAGTTCACGATATCGTCTGTATGACAGGAGAGATTGTCATAGCTGGTGCTGTAAGGCGTTCAGCTCTCATATCTCTCAGCGATCTTAGTGATAGAGAGATGGCTAACTGTAAGTCTGGACCATGGTGGGAATCCTCCGGTCACAGAAGGCTGGCTAATAATTCAGCAGTCTATAAAAACAAGCCCACCATGTCTGAATTCCTTGATGAGTGGTCGGCAATGTATAACTCACGTTCTGGTGAGCGAGGCATATGCAACCGAAAGTGTTTAGCCACATTGGCTGGCAGATCGGGTAGAGAAACAGAGGGTATTGAGTTTGGAACAAACCCATGCTCAGAAATAATCCTTCGTCCTAAACAATTCTGTAATCTAACAGAAGTTGTAGTTCAGGCCCATGATGATCTTGAGTCTCTGTCTACTAAGGTGGTATATGCTACCATCCTTGGTACTGTTCAGTCTGCCTGTACAAAATTTAGGTATCTTGATGAGGACTGGAAGAAGAACTGTGAGGACGAACGTTTGCTTGGTGTATCCTTCACAGGTATCTATGACAATGGATTGATGTGTGGCCTAGCAGGTAACCCCAAGCTTAGGTGGACACTTCAAAAGTTAAAGGATGTAGCCCAAGAGACTAATCTTATCTGGGCTGAGAAGCTAGGCATTAGCCCAAGTAAGGCTATTACATGCTGTAAGCCGAGTGGAACAACCTCCTGTGTGGCTGGAACATCCTCTGGACTACACCCTCGATACTCTTTATACTATACTAGAAGAGCACGTATTGATATAAAGGATCCCATCTGTCAGTTTATGGTTGATCAGGGAGTTCCACATGAACCATGTGTAACAACCCCAGATAAAACTGTGGTCTTTAGTTTTCCAATTGCTTCTCCAGCATCATGTGTAACCCAAGAGGAAGTAGACCCTGTTAAACATCTTAACCTTTGGCTTGAGTACCAAAAAACTTGGTGCGATCACAAGCCTAGTATTACCGTGTCTTATACCGATGACAATTTCTTAGAAACTGGTCAATGGGTATGGACTAATTGGGATTACGTGAGCGGAGTGTCGTTCCTTCCCTACGATAACAATGTATATGATCAAGCACCCTTCGAAGCAATAAGCAGGGTTGAATATGATCGTATGATAGAACAACTACCCACCTCAATTGATTGGGATGGTCTATCCAAGTACGAGACTGAGGATATGACCACTGGATCTCAAGAATTAGCATGCCACGGCGGTGCGTGTGAAGCGGTAGACATCTATGATGTCCACCCCTAGGGTAAATAAATATATGGAGACACAAGTATGAGTATGTTAGATACTATTTACACAAAGATTAGGATTAATGGGCAGGTGACCCCCGCCGAACAGGTTCTTGTTATTAGAGATATGTACGCAAGAATCATTGCTATGGAGGAACGGATAGATGGACTGGAAAGATCTACCAACATTAAGCGAACAATTAGTAAAGCATCTAAAGGAAAAGTATCCCCCCCTAGAGTTCAACCAAAGTCAGACGAATGAACAATTTCTCAGGGAATCTATTTTCAGGGCCGGACAACGAGAAGTTGTCAATACACTAGCTCATATATACGAGCTTCAGAAAACGAAAGGAGCTATGTAATGGGCGGATTATGGGAATGGGCAGTAAATTTGGGCGAGGAGTTCGTTGATGATGCCCTTGAGATTGTGGAGGATGTCGTTGATATCACGGGGGAGGTAACAGATACTATTTTGGATCCCATCTTCGATGAGGGTCCGGGCGATGATGGTCTTATTGGTGGCACACTTGGATCAGCAGGTGGGCAATTTGATGATGTTATCTTTGATAATGCTGGCACCGTAGTAGATGTGACTGGAGAAGTTATTGGTATTGGAATAAACACCGTCGGGTCCACCGTCGGGGGAGTAATAGATACTAGTCTAGATTTAGTAGATGCTGCTGGTCAGGTTATTCAAGGAGATTTTGAGGGTGCATGGGATGATCTCGAAGATGCTGGTGGAGAGCTGTACGAGACGGGAGAAGATATAGTATCCAGTGTTGGAGAAGTTGCTGATACCTTATTAGAGGGCGGCGAGGAAATCTTCGAAGACTGGAGAGACTATACAATCCACACACTACTTGGCTACCCAACAGACACGGAAATAGCTGCGGCAATGGCAGGCAGCAAAACGATTATTAAAAAATCTCAACAAGCGGGAGGCGGAAGCCCCATTGGTGGTGGAGGCGTAGGTGTACCTATATATTCCAAGGAAGCTATAGAAGAAGTTACATCTATACCAACTGAAGAATCGAAAGCTCGTCGTAGAATTTCCGGAGTTCAGGATAAGTTTGGATCGATGAGAGCCCCGATACTAGATGACACTACAGAAAAGAGGCCTGAATAAATGGCATTAGATAACGAATCCAAAAGAGATCTAGCTAAAATTCTTAGGTATAGTAAAAAACCCGGAGCACATCCTAAGGTTCTTGACCTTGCTTTTAAAAGATTAAGTGCAGTTGTGTATGACAGAAACCAGAAGAACGAAAGGAGAAACTGATATGGCAGGCAGCGCGGATTTCGCACCATCATTGTCGGCAGCAGAACGTATTGAAATTTTAGAGGCAGAAGATAAACTTGCTCATAGTAGAGAAATGGAGCAACGAGCGTTCCTTAGAGAGCAGGAAGAAAGAAGAACAGTAATGGAAGAAGGTCTTAGGATTCGCAAGGATCTAGAAGAGCGTCAACGTCTCGCGGAGATTAAGAAAAAGGAAGAAACAGCAGCCGAGAAGGTGACTGATGATCCCTTGACTGTTCGCAAGCGGCGTGATGTAGACAACAGAATTGCCAGTATGTGGTCGAATATATCAACAGGGGTTGGCAGTCGTGCAGCTGACCGTCCTAAATAGGGAGCTATAGTGTGAGTACAAAGATTGCTGATAGGTTTAGAATCCTTAATACCCAGAGAGAGCAGAAGCTCGAAAGAGCTAGGTATAGTGCTTCGTTAACCATACCATCTACCATGCCTCCGCTTTCTTGGAACCAGCAACAAGAACTTCCTCAACCATTTAGTTCTATTGCCGCACGGGGTACAACTTCTATGGCTAGTAGAATGTTATCAGCTTTATTACCCCTAAATGATATGCCGTTCTTTAGATTTGAGATGAGTTCAGGAGATATTCCAGATCCCGAGATTGACACTTACCTTAACAACCTCAGTTATCAGGTATATAGTAAACTATCCCAAGGTAACCTCAGGGAAACTGTATATCAATTACTACAATCATTAATTATTGTTGGGGATGTTATGGTCTTCATGGATGATGACATGCAGTTCAGGGTAATTCGTCTTGATAGATACGTAGCCAAGAGAGATGCGGCTGGCAGACTAGAAGAGTTAATCTATCTTGAGTATGAAAGCGCTGGCGTACAGGAAGATAACAGCGACCTTCTGTTCTCCACTACTACTGATCAAGAATATAAAAATGGATACACCACTCTTTATAACAGAGTACGCAAAGATGGAGATATATGGAAGCACACCCAACAGGATAGTGAGGGTGTAACAAAAGATTCTGGTGAGTGGACGGTTCCTCCGTTTGCAGTACTCCGTTGGTCAACCATACCCGGTGAGGCATATGGTCGATCACACGTTGAGGATATAATCGGAGATGTTAAAACTCTTGAGGCATTTACCGAGGGCCTTATACAAGGTGTAGTGGCTTCGTCTGCGTTCTGGCTAGGTATTGATCCCACAGGTATAACTGAAATAGATGATATAGCCCACTCCCCTGCTGGTTCGATTGTATCTGCTAGGATAAACGATGTGCATACTATTTCTCCAGCTAGTACCATGTCTCCCCAACTTGGTGCTACCCAAACTGGCGCTGAAGCTATGCGTAGAGAAGTTGGTAGGGCGTTTCTATTAGATAGTGCTAGTATGCCAACGGGAGATAGAGTTACAGCTACCGCCGTTCGTATGATTGGTCAAGAATTAGAGCATGTTTTAGGTGGCGCATTCTCAGCAATCGCTAGAGAAATGATGACTCCTATTGTTAGAAGAACTCTGTTCCTTATGGTATCCGATGGTCTGGTAGACCCGAGACTTAGGGAAATGTTTGATCAAGAACAGGGCATGTTAGATATAAAGATAGTAACTGGACTTCAAGCTCTGAGTAGAGATAGTGATCTCACTAAGCTCATGCAAATGGGTGAGATGGTCCGGAACTTACCAGAACCTGCCGCAGCAATGTTTAAGTGGGATGCATATGGTAAGGCATTGATCTCGTCCCTTGGATTTAACCCAGAATCTTGGGTTAAAAGCGAGGAGGAGTTGCAGGCAGAGCAACTTGAGAGACAACAAGCTGAAGCACAGATGCAAGCACAAAGCCAAGGCCAACAAATGGGCCAACAAATCGTAGGTAATACCGTAGCCCAAGCCGCACAGCAAGACTTAGCTGAAACAGGGGGTCAAGGGATTCAGCAGGTTTTACAGCAATTAGGAGGACAGTAGAATGAGTATGGAGATGCAGAGCAAAGCTCTAACGCCTACTAGTGTGAGTGGGTATAAGGTTTTAACATCAGCTACCACAGATGCACCGTCTAGCGAGACAAATGGGATATCTTCTATCTCCCTAAGCCAGAACACTTATCCGTTAATAGGAAAGAAATTCTTGGCTGGGGTAAATATAGTAGTAGCTGGTTCAGCGGCAACAGCGGGTGTAAAAGCTAGTACAACCCTTACTATTGATGATGATGTTGAAGATGCAACGCTATCTACGAATCCTCATTTAGAATTGACTGATATGGCGGGCCTCACTAGGACTTACTATGGCGTTAGTTCTGGTGCTCCAGCTACTGCTACCTTCGACTTTGATGATGCTGCTATGCTCAATGAATATATTACTCTTACCTCTTACTTTGATGGTGTGAGTGCTACTGTTAGCTTTAGAGCTGCTGCTCAGGGAACACCAAATGGTTCCACATTGGGTGGGTATACTTTATTCGCTAAGGATGATGCTGATACCAGTGGTGCCGCAACTTCTGCATACGATGCTGCACAGAATCTTGCCGCAGCAATCAATCATTCCAGTGGTTTGCCTTACCTTGAAGCTTTTAATAATCAAGTATCCCCTACAGACACTACCCTCGCTAATGGTAGAGTATCTATAGTGCAAAGAGATGTGGGGACCGGGGGAAATACTGCGATTGCTATCTCTACGGTCACAGCCGCAACAGCTACAATCATAGGTACTGCTGCTTTGGATGATGAAGATGGTACAGATTTTATATTAAGAAATGCTGACGCTTCAACTGTAACCCTCCACACAGACCCCACTAAGAACTTTGGTGATACTTCTTCCGATGAT
>Ga0098061_1001178_pt1 | contig 12682 bp, 12 predicted proteins | sample 22_taG_FD_92579 | JGI IMG/M metagenome (GOLD analysis project Ga0098061, IMG submission 92579) | Marine viral communities from the Subarctic Pacific Ocean - 22_ETSP_OMZ_AT15343 metaG | ecosystem: Environmental > Aquatic > Marine > Oceanic | place: Subarctic Pacific Ocean | collected 2015-01-20 | reverse complement strand
ATGCGATCCCAAAGTTATTAAAAAGGCCAAGGATTGGGCTAAGAATTATAAGAATATCACCATTGTCGAGAATACGTGGCAAAAATCTTTGCATACGCTAGGAGATTATGATTTTATTTTTTTGATGACTACCCCCTTAACATGCATACCGAATTAAGAGAAGATAATATAGTGGATATTTCATTACAAAGAAACAGACTTTTTATGTTTGTTGATATATGTTTAGATTGGCATATGAAAGAGGGAGCAATTTTATCGGCTTATTTGCAAGATTCAAAAAGTAAATTCGAGGATAATCATTTTGAACGTCTAATTATAAGCAACCCGAAAGTATCCTATTCAGAGAAGATAATAGATGTTGAGGTTCCCTCAAATTGTAAGTATTTCAAAGGATCTAAAGCGGTTATTCCGATCATAAAGAGAACTGGAGTTTAAATGGCAAAAAAGCCGGCACATGTTATAATAAGGCCGAGAGGAAAACATGACACCCCCCAAAGAATGATAAAGCGGTTTATCAAAAAAGTTAAAAAATATAAGATTGTAGAAGAATACAGAGAAACCATGCGATATGAAAAGCCGTCTGAAAAGCGTCGGAAACAAAGAAAAAACCGCGAAAGACTTATTAAAAAGACGAATGAAGAGAATAAAGAAAAACAACAAACTAATTATAATAGAAAGAGGTAGGAGAATTTTCGATGGCATTCAATTATAAAAATGGCTTATTTAATGTAGGATCATACCAAGTTTCGGGCTACCCTTTCGTAACTGGATCGACGGTAACCAATGGGGGTGCTAGCAACGGGGAGGTTAAAATAGAATTTCCCACTGTGGCAAAAAATATAACCATCATTAACACTGCCGCCAATGCCGGATTACGCGTTTATTTTAATGCGGCAATAGCAGCCAACGGCGCAAATGGATTTGGCGCATATCCCGACAACGCGCCTATCGATGGACTCCATTTTATCACTCTCGAAGATAAAAAGGATTCGGTAACATTTGATACTAAATGTAAGGAAATTTATATTTCCCTAACTGCCTCAGCTGCGGGCCCCGATGGGTCATTCCAGGCGTGGGCCGAATTAACAGGTATTGAAACTGGCCAAATGTTCATTTTAACAGGATCTGGATTAACCGATTAATGATGGGCAAAAGGGAAATTTCTCGAAATATAAATAAGTCGTTTAATGTTTTAAAGAACTATTTATTGGTGAATTAGTTTATAGGGGATAAATACACATGTCGGCTTTGTTAAACCAAGCTATTATAGATGCCGCAGCCCTAAAGGATGCCGCTATCAAGAATGCAGAATCAGCTATTGTGGAAAAATATTCTTTCGACATTAAAAAAGCTGTTGAATCTCTTTTAGAACAAGATGAATTTGGTTTTGAAGAGGAAGAAGAGGAGCCAGAAATTAATGATTCTGAAGCTCTCAAAAATTTACCATTGGGAGCAGACGCTCCTAGCGAAACTGATGAAATGGTTATTTCTTTTGAAGAATTAAAAGATATGGCCGATCGTTTGGCTGGAGATCCCGCGTCTGGCGAAGCGGATTTAACTGGTACCCCCCTCCCGCGTCAAGATGTAGCCGACGCCGGTTTAGAAGGGGAAACCAATTCGCCTCCTAGCGTCCCCATGAATTTAGCTCTAGAAAAACAAGAAATAGACCTTCACGATTTAGACGGGTTATTGGAAGAATTGATCGTAGACTTCGATCCTCAAAAGGAAGGATGGTCCGCAATGACTCCAGACGATATTATGGATTTTAAAGCCCAATTAAAATTGGCTAATATGGCTTCGCACAAAGCAGAAGTCGAAAATAAAGAATTATATGATGCTGCGGCAAGATTGACTGAAGAGAAAAATATCTTGTTGACTAAAAATAAAAAATTATTGAAAGCTTTCCGCAGCTTAAAAGAAAAGTTTGAGAAAATTAATCTTTCTAATGCAAGATTGATTTATACGAATCGAGTTTTGACAAATGACTCCCTGAATGAGCGACAAAAATCAAAAATTGTTGAATCCTTGTCTTGTGCCGATTCAATCGAAGAAGCAAAGTTAATCTTTGAAACCCTTCAAAGCGCAGTGGGCAGTATCCAAAATCGGACACGGCCACAATCACTTCGCGAAGCTATTCATCGACCAACGGGGACTTCTTTGAGGAGAGAGCCAAAGTATGCAGACAATCCCGAAGTGGCGCGTATGCAAGCATTGGCAGGCATTAAAACCAAATGATTATTAACAACAATAAAGGAGAAATTAATCAATGTCCGTTTTAAAGAAATTAACTGAAGGCATTGTTCATCGTAATCTTTCTAGGGAGGGCGAAGCGCTTCTCACCAAATGGAAGCGAACCGGTCTTTTAGAAGGGATCCGCGATGAACGAAGTCAGCATGGAATGGCAGTTATGCTTGAGAATCAAGCAAAAGAGCTTCTGCGAGAAGCTTCCACCATGTCAGGAGGCGATGTCGAAGGTTTTGCTTCGGTTGCATTCCCAATTGTACGTCGAGTATTCGGCGGCCTAATTGCTAACGATCTTGTTAGCGTTCAACCTATGAGTTTACCCTCTGGTCTGATCTTCTTCCTAGATTTTACTCTAGGACCCAATGACACCTTCCGCTTAGGTAGTAATCGCGGAGATTCCGTGTATGGTGGTGGCGTTGTCGGTTCGCAAATCACAGGTGGTATTAGCCTCCAAGATGCGCAAGCTGAAGAAAGCTTTTATGCTTTGAACAACGGCTATTCTTCCCCTACTGGTTCCGCCGCGCTTGCAAGCGTCATCGGCGTTGCCTCTGGCACCGTTGGCGGATTCTGGGGCCCCGCGACCACAGCAGGTGGCGAGCCCTTGCTGCCAAGTGGTCTAGGATACTCCACTTTGGGTGATTCTTTGGTTCGTTATGATGCGGATCTTAGCGGCACCAATGTTGCGGTTGCACGAGTTCCCTTAACGGCTTTCACGTCCGATATCCTCGGTACTGCTGGTCAACTTAATGTTAAGGATTATGTGACCATTACTCTCGGCGCCGCAGGTGCAGCGCTTATCGGGGGCTCCCATTTCGATATGGGCGTTCAAGCTCGTCGTCTCACCCGAGATGATGAATTCGGTGTTCTTCCTAATGTGGTTCCAACTCACCTTTTGGTGGTTCTGGCCGCAACTGGATCGGAAACCGTCGATCAGCTGTCAGCTTCGCTCACGGATCACGCAACTGCTGCAAGTTGGGCAATCTATGACAACTTTGATCCAGGTGGAGCACTTGGTTCGGTTGTAGGTAATATTGCCTGGGGCTTGGAAAACAACCCGAACATCCCAGAAATCAACATCAAGGTTGATTCCGTGGCTGTAACGGCTGATACCAAGAAGCTTAAAGCTAAGTGGACGCCAGAATTGGCACAGGACTTGAATGCTTATCACAATCTCGATGCCGAGGTTGAATTGACGAGTATCCTGTCTGAACACATCGCACTTGAAATCGATCAAGAGATTCTCGAAGATCTGGTTATGGGTGCAACGGCCGCGACTTATTATTGGTCACGCCGACCGGGTAAATTCGTTAATAAGCAGGATGGCACACTTGTCAATCCAGCTCAAGGTTTCCCGGACTTCACTGGTAATGTAAGCGAGTGGTATGAAACTCTTGCCGAAACTATCAATGATGTGTCAGCCCAGATTCATCGCAAGACCTTGAGGGGTGGTGCTAACTTCGTCGTATGTTCGCCGGAAGTTGCCAATATCCTTGAGTTTACTGCTGGATTCCGTGGTACGGTTACTCACGATGACGATCGAGGCACCATTGGCGCTGTTAAGGTTGGAAACCTGAGTAAGAAGTGGGATGTATATGTTGATCCTTATTTCCCAAGGAATGTTTGCCTTGTTGGACGTAAGGGAGCCTCTTTCCTTGAAAGTGGATATGTATACGCACCGTATGTGCCGCTCCAGATGACTCCGACAATCTTCGGTGTCGAGGACTTCGTGCCGCGCAAAGGCGTCATGACTCGATATGCCAAGAAGATGGTCCGACCTGATATGTATGGTCTGGTAGTTATCGAAGACTTGCTCGGCTAATCTTAGCCTCTAAAAGCACAGCTTTTAAGAAATTTATGCCCTCCTCTGGAAACAGAGGGGGGTTTTGTTTATATAAAAACTATTTAACAGTGGAGGATAGTATGTATGGCTTTACCTGTTTTAACGCCCAAAAGTCAAATGAGCAAATCCATTTTGCCTGTTGTTGGAACTGGCTCCAATGTATTTGGGTCATTACCATTTGGGATGTATGCGGATCCCACCAATGATCTTTATGATACAAATTTTATATCTGGGGCTGTTGACCAAGTAGCTTATACTTATAAAAAGTTAGGCGGAGACGTTCTCGATATTGAATTAAAGCAAGGGAATGTATATGCCAATTACGAAGAGGCGCTTCTAGAATACAGTTATATAGTCAACATTCATCAATCTAAAAATGTTCTTTCAGATGTATTGGGTCAAACCACTGGAACATTTGACCAGGATGGGCAATTAACGACTTCTTTAAGTGGGACACATGTTAATTTAAAATATCCTCGCTTCACATTTCAATACCCTCGTCGAGTGGGAGATGGCTATTCTCATGAAGCCAATATGGGAGGAACGATCCCCATATATTCAGCTTCTTTTAATTTGGTTCAAGAACAACAGGATTATGATTTACAGGATATAATTTCTAATAGCAGCGAATTCAGCGGAACTGTAGGCAACAGACGCTGCATTATTCGAAAAGTCTTTTTTAAAACCCCACAAGCTATGTGGAGATTTTTTGGCTATTACGGGGGTTTAAACGTGGTAGGAAATTTACTTTATTATGGCCAATATACCGATGATTCGTCTTTCGAAATAATTCCGGTATGGCAAAATAAACTTCAGGCGATGGCGTATGAAGATCACTTGTGGACCCGCCTTTCTCATTATTCCTATGAATTAAAGGATACTCGCTTGAGAATTTTTCCAACTCCTCAAATTATTGATACTTATAATAAGATGTGGGTAGAATTTAATGTGGAGCCTGATGCTTGGGATGATTCGGACAACGATTATAGTTTGGGAGTGGATGGTATTAACAATATGAACGCTCTCCCTTTTGATAATATTCCTTATGAAAACATAAACTCTATTGGAAAACAATGGATTCGAAGATTTGCTTTAGCTTTATCCAAAGAGACTCTGGGGCAGATTAGGGGTAAATTTTCATCCATCCCAATTCCGGGGAATGATACTCAATTAAATGCCGATGCCCTGTTAAGTCAAGCGGCTACCGAACAGACAGCTCTACGTGACGAATTAAAAGAAATATTAGATGAGCTAACTTATACTGAGTTGATGAAGAAGACTGCTGAGATGACCGAAGCCGTTCAAACAATATTAGCTGATATACCACTACTGATTTTTCAAGGATGAATAACTAATGCCCAAAGACAATGGGCCCCAGCCATTTACTGGCGATGAGGGGGTTACAAATACTACTACAAAATGGGAGCAACCCGAGGCTCCTCCCCCACCACTCTTTCTTGGCGAAAAAGAGCGGAATTTAGTAAAGCAAGTCAACGATGAGTTGATGGAAAGAATCATCGGCCAGCAGATTGCATATTATCCAATTTCCAGAGATAAAAGCAACTATCATCCTCTATATGGCGAAGCTATAGAAAAGAATTTCCTTTCTCCTGTACGTGTTTACGTCCTGGTTGAATGGCCCGATGCTACTACCGTTTATACAGAAAATATCGGATTAGATAAGGAGTGGCATATTACGCTTCATTTCCATTATCGAAGACTTACCGAAGACCAGGATTTATTTGTAAGAGAAGGAGATTTTGTTCAATATGGAGGCGCCTTATATGAAATCGTTAAGACGGTAATCCCGCGTCTTCTCTTCGGGCAAATAGAACACACTATGGAAATTTCAGCATTATGTTTATTGGCACGAGAGGGAGTATTCGATGGCCAGTGAAAGTAAGAAATATACTGGGTATCGCCCCTACTTTGTAAAGCCCAATGATTGGGAGGTTGTTGAACCAGATTTAGCACCCATTAAAGAAATAACTTTAATGCCGTCCACTATTGAAACTATTGATTATGCTTTTCATACGTGGATTAACGAGGAATTGGATATTTTTGTCACAACGAACAAAGGATGGAATAAAGTCCCGGTTATATGGGTTGCAGCCGAACGAGCTTTTCAAATAAAAGATAATAAAGATTTGAGAGACGACAGTGGACGCCTAAAATTGCCCCTGATCACTATCAATAGAACTTCCCTAGTAAAAGACCCGGCCATGAAGGGTGTAGCCTGGGCCCATATCCCACCAAAAAATGATCCACGCGGCGGTGCGATTTTGATGGCTCGAAGAATTAATCAGAATAAAACTTCCAATTTTGCCAACAAAGATGCCAATAAACTCACGCGCGGACAGACCAATTTCCCCACTAATAATAAAAAAGTAGTTTATAATACAATCACATCGCCAGTACCCACCTATGTAGTGGCCACATACGATGTGGTAATTCGCACTGAGTATCAACAGCAATTAAATGAAATTTTTACTCCTTTTATTGTCCGTACCGGTCAAATTAATAATTTTTTCATTATGCATGATGGCCATAAATTTGAAGGATTTATTCAGGGAGAATTTGGTTTAGAAAATAATGTATCCAATATGGATGAGGCAGAAAGAACCTATAAGACAACTATAAATATTAAAATTTTAGCCTATTTGGTTGGCTCTAATAAAAACGAAGAAAGACCCAAAATAACAATTCGTGAGAATGCGGTCGAAGTTCGTATCCCTCGGGAAAAAGTTATAGTTGGTGATAAGAGGCCATGGCTCATCCCTCCGAAGAAAGAATAGCCAAATAATGAGTTATAATTATTATAGACTTTGAGATTGTTTTGAACTATTTATAGGATGAAAGCTAAGTGTGATTGGTTTATATATTTGAGGAGAAACTAATAGATGTCAGTTAAAAAGTTTAAATTTGTCTCCCCTGGAATTTTTCTTGCAGAGGTGGATAATTCCCAACTCCCGGCCCGACCAGAGACGATGGGACCAATTATTGTTGGTCGAACTCGTTTTGGCCCGGGAATGACCCCTGTGAAAATTAACTCCTTTTCGGAATTTGTTCAAGTTTTTGGAGACCCCGTTCCAGGAGGGGGTAGTGGAGATATTTGGCGCTCCGGAAATACCGTAGGTCCAACATATGGTGCTTATGCGGCACAAGCATATTTGAGAGCCCAGGTAGGACCGGTTACTATGTTTCGCTTGTTGGGGGAAACTAATCCCGATGCGAGTAGTGGTACTGGCGATGAAACTGCAGGCTGGATCACCAAAGAAACACAACAAACAATTTCAACGTCCGACAATGGCGGAGCTTATGGACTATTTATTTTTGATGGTACCGGATCTGCAGCAGTCGGATCTTTGGGGGCTATTTTCTATATCCAAGAAGGAGGTATCGCTCTAACTGGATCGGTTCCTTACATCGGAGATTCGACTCAAGAAGCAGCCGGAACAGTTTTCCAATGCAACGGACCAAACGCAGAATTTATGCTCTCTGTCTATGATACAGCGGGACCTTCAGGAGCATCGACGAGTACGACTGCCGAGGTTACGTCCATCACGCCCGGGCCTTTTGCTGGAACGATTGGCGACACGATCGATATCGCCTTTAATGGCGGGCCGCCCGTCACAACCGCAGCAATTGTCGCAGATAAGGCCACATCCGAGACCGCTGGAGGAGAGCCCTTTGCCATCGCGGATGCAGAAACATTAATTTTGAGCATAAACGGCGGCCCCGCACAAACTGTAACATTTTCAACCACGGTACCGCCCACGATCACGGGCGGCGCCGCCACTGCTGCAGAAGTCGCCGCAGCAATGAATGCTGGCTTAACCGGCGTCTCCGTAACCGCCAACGTTGGCGGAACAGTCACTATAGCCACGGACCAATTAGGATCGGGAGCGACTATCAGTTTGCCCACCGGCACTGCGTCGGGTGTACTCGCCTTTCCAGCCGGTACTCACGCCGGAATAAACAATGTTGCCAACCTTGCAGCAATTACTGCTACTGAAGTTGCTGGTCTTATTGGCGCCCTCGCGGGTGTCGGCACGGCAACGGCTGTCGGCGGACTTATCACAATCACGGCAGACACTGCCGGCCCAACCGGATGCATTCAAGTTTTGGGCACTGGAGTCGGAACCTTGCGCTCCGACATTGGCCTCGCCATCAATGCTACGCCGGTATGCGGAACAACGGTACCTGGATCAAATCCCGTTTATAAAGCCGCTTTTAACTTCGACGATACATCAGATAAGTACATTCGAGATATTTTTAATACTAACCCACAATTATCTAACGAGGCTTTTGTGAATCCAACTTCCCTTACCCAAGGAGAAAATCTATATTGGCTCGGAGAAAGTTTTGAGGCGAGCCTCAAGCGAGATATATCTACTTTCGGGGACACCCCGTCAGCGGGGGGCGTCGGAGGCACTTTCGCAATTCTTTTGGCTCTCGAAGCGGGTTTTGGAACCGGCGGCGAAACCAAACAAGATTATAAATTTTCCTCGAAAAACAACCAGGCACGAACTGGTTGGTACTTCGCACAAGACCGAGGGACACCCGGAACTTATGCCTGCGAAAAGATGCCCAAACTGTTTAAAATTCATGCACAGGATGGCGGCCGATGGGTCCAAGATAATCTGAAAGTTTCCTTGACAAGCATCAAAGCGTCAACGAACGATTCTGATCCATACGGATCTTTTAATATTGAATTACGGTCATCCACCGATACTGATAATGTAGTAAGAGTTGTGGAAAGATTCACTAATGTCAATCTCAACCCCAATTCAGAAAATTATGTAGGACTCAAAGTAGGTGACAAATATACAGATTATGATTACACCTCACAGGTTACTCGACAATTTGGAACTTTTAATAATAGATCCAAATATATTCGGATGGAAATGAATCCAGACCTTGAAACCGGCCTGATGGACCCAACATTGCTCCCATTCGGAGTTATGGGCCCACCTCGATTTAATACTTTCCTTTTGGAAAGCGGATCTGCGACACCTCCCGCGACTTCCTTCGTACAAGGACGCGGAGATATGCCCATCACAGGCAACGTCAACCCAACCGGCGGCCCCGAGTGGATCACGCCAGCGGGTATGACAGCCTCGGTAGTTTTCCCAAGTACGCTCTTGAGACTATCGGCCTCCGATGGCGGTATTGGCGATCCTAAAAATGCTTATTTTGGCTATCAAAATACCCGAGGCGCCACTTCGGCTCGACATGATAAAGGTCATTCGGATTATCTCTGGCCCATGCCAGCCGGTGTTCCTACCTTTGATGGCTTAACTGGAACCGGAAGCCCTTGGACTGAATATCAGTGGCTCTTCTCAATGGATAACATAGTGATCACCGGCGCAGCGGGCTTTTCGCCGGGTAGTACTGACCAGGTATATTATCAATCTGGATCTCGGCAATCGGGAGCTTCTTATACAGCCACCGGCGGTTCGGGGGGCTACAAAGGTCTCCTTAAGTTAGGATATGATCGATTTACATCCCCGTTCTTTGGTGGGTTTGATGGACTTGATATTATCGAAGCTGAACCATTCCGAAACGGATTTACTGATGGCGGAACGGTGACTACCAACTATGCCTTCAACTCTCTCGTGCGCGCCATTAATACGATTGCGGACCCCGAGTATATAGAATGCAATCTTATAACCATTCCAGGCGTTACCAACAATCAAGTTACGGGGCGCCTCTTAGATATGGCGGAAGACAGGGCCGATACCTTGGCAATCATTGATTTGCCTGAAGAGTTTATCCCCTTTACAGATTCGCTTGAGCCATTAAGCGATCGCATCGGAACGGATGTTACTGCGATCATCGATAATTTAGAAGCACGCGGAATTAATAGTTCTTACGGCTGTGCCTATTATCCTTGGGTGCAAGTCAAGGATACAATTCGAGGAAACCTTCTTTGGGTGCCCCCATCAGTGGTTGTTCTGGGAACTTTCGCATCCTCGCAGGCCAAATCTGAATTGTGGTTCGCACCAGCCGGCTTCAATCGAGGCGGCTTAACTGAGGGATCGGCGGGCATTCCAGTCACGGCGGTTTCAACACGAGTTATTTCGAAAAATCGAGATAGGCTTTATGAAGCGAATATTAATCCAATCGCATCTTTCCCATCCGAAGGAATTGTGGTTTTTGGACAGAAAACGCTTCAGGTTACCCAATCCGCACTTGATAGGATCAACGTTCGACGATTGTTAATTTACATTAAAAAGCAAGTTTCGCGAATCGCATCCGGAATTCTTTTTGATCAGAATGTTCAAACTACTTGGAATCGATTCTTGGGCGAGGTTAATCCATTCTTGGCGAGCGTTCAATCTCGCTTGGGGCTCACAGAGTTCAAAGTAATCTTGGATTCTACCACAACGACTCCCGACTTGATTGATCAGAACATTCTATATGCAAAAATATTCTTGAAGCCTGCCCGGGCAATTGAATTCATTGCAATCGACTTCGTTATCACACGAACGGGAGCTTCATTTGAAGATTAAAAAATCTTTAAATAAAGAGATGAAACTTTTTGTCTCAACTAGTTATTATCACAAGAGGAGAATTAATTAAATGGCGTTTTGGACCGATGCAACTTTACAAGATCCCAAAAGAGGTTATAGATTTTTAGTCGACCTGGGAAGAATGCCCAATGGTGCAACCTGGTATGCTAAAAGTGTCAAAAAACCTTCTTTTTCGATCAATGCGATTGAGCATAAATTTTTAAATCATACTTTTTATTATCCTGGTCGATTGACTTGGGAACAAGTAACGGTTACTTTGGTAGATCCAGTTACTCCTGATGCAGCCGCTAATACAGCAGCGATCATCCGGGCTGGTGGTTATACTCCCCCCATTACTGTCAATGACACGACGACAATTTCTAAAATGTCCTCGGTAGCTGCTCTTAATAGTGTAATTATTACTCAGATTGATTCTGTAGGAAACTCACTAGAGACATGGCGCCTGGAAAATCCGTGGATTGCTAATGTAGAATTTGGTGAGTTAAGCTATGATAGCGATGAATTGACCACGATTACTTTAACTATCCGATACGATTGGGCTGCCTTGATTGTTCCATCAGAAACTAAGACTGGTGCAAAAATTCTTACTCCGACCGGGACGGAAGATGCCGATGCCAGTGAATTTTGGGTAAGAGGCGCGCCATCGCCAAAATAGAAGTTAAATATGTATAATTGTTACGAGGTGAAATTTGGCAAGAAATAATAGGGAACGCAACCAACCAGGAGTTCCCAAGACACAAGGAGAGGCACCGCCCCCAACGGGCCGTGACGGCGCCGCTTTATCCTTTTCCACTCCTACAGATTTTGTAGCACTACCAACAGAAGGGAAGTTTTATCCCGAAGACCATCCTCTTCATAATGAGAAGTTTGTAGAAATTCGGTATATGACCGCAAAGGATGAAGATATCTTAACATCCAAATCTCTCTTAAAAAGAGGAATTGCTATCGATCGGTTTTTACAAAATATTATGATAGATAAAAGAATCAAATTAGAAGATTTATATGTTGGTGATAAAAATGCTCTCTTAATTGGTGCCCGTATAACGGGGTACGGTGAAGAATATGATTGTCAGGTTACCTGCCCTTCCTGTGGTGGCGCCAACGACCATACTTTTAATCTAGGGTCCGTATTTCCTAAAGTACTAGAAGATCCTGCGGAACATGATATCGATTTAATAGAGGGTGATACTTTTGTTATTACTACGCCCGTTACTAAACTTGATATCAAGCTGAGACTTTTAAAATCTAAAGATGAAAAATATCTTTTAAAATTAACTGAGAATAAAAGGAAGAAAAAGCTGCCCGAAAGTGCTTTGACGGATCAATTAAAATTAATGATTGTTTCCGTTAATGATTCGGACAACGGCAATGATATCACCGCATTGGTACAAAACCTCCCTGCCCGAGATTCTCGATATATAAGACAAGCATATCAAAAAATGGCCCCCAACGTCGATTTAGGTCAATTTTTTATTTGTGATAGTTGTGCTTTTGAAACTGATCGAATGGAGGTGCCGTTTACGACGGCATTCTTTTGGCCTGAGCGATGAATACATTCAAAATGTATATGAAGAATTCTTCTTATTAAAATATTATGGCGGCTGGTCTTTTACCGAAGCCTATAATTTGCCTATTTTAATTCGTCGATGGTTCTTAGAAAGATTAACTCAACAGTTGGAAAAAGAAAAGGAAGCACAAGAAAAAGCCAATTCTCGTTCAGGTTCTTCCCGGGGCTCTCAGATGCCCCAGTCTCCCACAGGCCGGTAAATGGAAATGTCCGTTTACCGGCTTTATTTATTAATTAGAGACTATTTATAACTGTTGAGGGAGTAGAAGAATGCAACAATTAAATGAAGACCAAATCACTGGCGTAGTAATTGATTTAGAAGAATTAAAAACTAATGATCAACTAAACGAGAGTTTTTTGCGTATGTTTGGGGCTTGGATGACTCTTCTCTTGAAGGGAATGTTTGGAATGCCGATGCTTGGGATGCAGATCAAAGGAAATCCAAGAGATATTCGTAAATTTGCGAGCGCTCTAGGAAATGAAAAGAAATATATT
>Ga0098061_1001177_pt1 | contig 12684 bp, 17 predicted proteins | sample 22_taG_FD_92579 | JGI IMG/M metagenome (GOLD analysis project Ga0098061, IMG submission 92579) | Marine viral communities from the Subarctic Pacific Ocean - 22_ETSP_OMZ_AT15343 metaG | ecosystem: Environmental > Aquatic > Marine > Oceanic | place: Subarctic Pacific Ocean | collected 2015-01-20 | reverse complement strand
ACAGCGCGCTTTTGCTTCTCCAGGTCTTCCCTAAACTCTTCTATCTTCTCTTTTACGAGCGACCCTGCTTGGCCCTGCTGCCCCTGCGCAGTATTAGATACAAATGTGCCGGGTACTCTAACTAGAGAACCAATTACCCCACAAACAAGGCAATCTCGTAATTTCTCTTGGATAGAGTGAAAAGCAACCAGCTCATAGTCGCAGTCTGCGCACCTGTACTTGTATTTAGGCACTAGTCGCTTCCTACAGTCTCTAGCCCTTCTTCTTCTTCTTCTTCTTCTACTTCTTCCAAGCCGAACTTAACAATAGGAGGATTCATAACATATAGCTCACCCTCCTCATTGACTTTAAAATCAAACCCCTTTAGCATGGGCACTATATCGCTCTGCTCTAATAGGGATTTTTGAAGGGCCATCATAACCGACCCCAGTGCTTCATCTGATAATTTTAACATTCTAATCTCCTTACAATAAAATATTCATCAATCACCCTTGTGTATTCTACAGCTATCCTCATCAAAATGTTCAGTTGAAAACTCAAAAAGCTTGTTTCTTCTTCAAGGGGTGTGTCAATCTCAAGCATTTATGGCCTCCTTTTTCAGTAAGTGCCCTGCAAATTTTTGAAATAGCTTAATCTTGTCAGTATTGCCTAGATCAAACTTGATCATTGTCCGAAAGTATGAAAGATCCTCAAAATATCCCATGCATGGACCCAGATATAGCTCATTATTGTGGTGCATTTTTTCAGCTATGCCCCACCCCACGCATTCCAGTATTTTCTCACCGCTAGTGAAGTAAAACACGCCAGCGGAAGCATAGCAACTAATTTTCTTCTTCTCTTGTATTTCTTTCACCAGACCTTGCTCGATATCCAGATCAAAAAAGCATGATGAAGGAGCATTGTTAAAATACAGTCCAACAGAGCACTTGTCCATCTTAATGTCATCTAAGTTAAAAAAAACTACTTGGTCAGAATTCACAATGAGTACTCTTTCTTGAAGAAGATTGCTTCCAAGTGTGGATATACCATTCTTGACAGTTAGTGCCTGTCCTGCGGGTGTTTCATCCAGCAGAACCATGTCTAATTCATTGTGCATGCCCAGATCAATGAGAATTTTTTTCACACTGTGTGTGACTAAGTGATCTTTCTCTTGAACTCTAGAGGCAATAAAAACTAGCCTATCATCTAATTCAACTAGAGACCTGAGTCCTAACAAGCATAACTTCAAAGTACTGTAGTTTGGAAGTATCTCTATCAAGGGCTTGTATTTTCCTAAAGAGCTAGTTCTAGTCCCGTGCCCAGCGATTGGAAAAATCCAGTTCATTTTGCATACACCATGTCTTCTCTCGCCCTAAAGAAACTGTTATCTCCAAACAAAGCCCAAAGGTAATACATCGCAGAATGTGGTGAAGAAACAACAGGATGATAGCCCTTTTCAATTTTGACTTCCCTGTTGTTAGTCACGATTTGAACTTTTGAATCTTCAATGTCTTGATCATACAGGACTTGTATTCCAAACCCAGAAGGATTGTCAAACTTGTACATGTACACCTCCCTCTGCTCTGACTCTTCTTCTGGCGTGTATGTATCGTGCTTGTGGGGCGGCCAGCTGGACCAATTGCCTTTTTGTTTAATCGTCTCTCCAACAATTAAACGTTCTAGGCCGGTTTCTTTATCGACCAAAGTTGTAACTTTTCTTAAGAAGTTATCATGTCCTACATTCTTTATTTTTGATGCACTAGTATCTATCTTAACAAGCGGGACAGTGTTTTCAATGTGTGCAAAAGATAGTGGGTCAATTGCGTGAGTGTAATATTTTGACTCATTCTCTATAACGCATATTTCTGCGTATTCTTCAACTTCTAAGTTATAAATTCCAGTGTTGGACGCAGAGAATCCTTGCGCAGGGTCTAAAAACACACTTTCTCTACTAAAGTCATCATCGCCAACCCTAAAAGCACCAGACAGGAGTACTACAACAACCTCTTTCCCAGAAGTATCAATACTATAAAGTTGTTTAGTAAGCTCTATTCTTGCTAGTTTTTCTTTACCTGAGAAAATAACCATTTTGTATAACCCTCTTCCGACGAGTGTACGCCTGAATTATTGTGCCCTATGTTATCAATAAAGTTTTCTTCTGGGAAGACCGAGGTGCAGTTATTTTTGTATTGGTATCCCAACCAGCTTAGTGACCATATCGAGTCTTCGATGGGATTGTTAATCAAAAACTCTTTTAGCTCAACATCCAGGCCCGGTATCTCTATTATTTCCTCTATTGACATCTTTTCATATTCCCACTTGTGTCTCCACGTAGCCCATCCCCAGGGATTGAATCTGCATTTTGTCACAGTTCCGCAGATCGTCGAGATACGCTCATCATCTTTGTAGTTTTCTAAAGACCTGGATACAAATCCAAAGAATTCCGGTTTTGGCACACAATCATCTTCCAGAAGGACAATGTGATCACTATCTTGAAGCTCTTCTTCAATTGTAGTCAAAACAGACCTCACTAGCCCGTAATTCTCTTTGCGTCGTTTTATAGAATGGTCAATGCTTAAGCTATTCACAATTTCAATTATCTTGTCTTGTTGGTGTGCTATCAATTCATTTGTTGGCTTGTCTAGAACAATTTTGATTTTTGTCAGAGATGCCTCACAAGCGCGGACGACTTTTTCGAAAGTATCTGGCCTAGAGTAAGCAAGAATTACAACATTCAAGTCAGTATATTTCACACCACACTCCCAAATGTATACAGGCTTCTTCTTCTCATCGTAGGAGCTAATTCAGTCAAATAAGACACATATTCATCTGTAACGTCGAAACATCCGCGTTGTATCCACTCTTCTTTTAGGGTTCTCGAATAGTTTCCAATTTTTTCTAGAGGCACAATGTGCAGACCGTCCCTAGAGTACGCTTGAAAAAAATGAGTCTCCCCTTTCATAAAATTCTTGACTATTTCCTCACCAATATCGTAACTTACTCTGACATCACTCTCAAGTGTGTGATCAAAATTTTGCCTCTGGTCAACCGTTGGGTTGAATCCTCTGGCTTTAATGCCATTCTCAGTGCATAAATTTATTAGCTGTTGTACAGCGCTTGATGAACTGCTTCCATACATCTTCTGGCCGGAAAAGTCGTAGCTATGATCGTAACTCCTGACTGTATATCCCTCGCATATTCCAACTAGAGACCTGCCAAATTTAGAAAGATTGTCCTCTATCTTACTCAAAACTTTCTCTGGTGCTTGTTGATCTTCTGGTAGTAGCAACACCAGCGGCAGCTTTCGCTCTGTATCAAAAAGACGCATTGAGCCCACAATAAACCCGGTCTCTCTACCAAAGGTTTGCGCGATCAAGACCCTGTCATGAGTCGACGTACCACGGTTTTCATTATCCAGCATGTGCATTTTATGATACCAATAATTGACACAACTTGGAAAGCCAGGTGTAAACCAAAGCTCACGGAAGCCGTCATCACCCAAATCATTATCTACTGTTTTGGGAGCGGCTGCTAGCTGTACACTTTTTATGTTTGATGCAATCGCTTTAGTTTGCTCTATCGTACCGTTACCACCAATGTTCACAAAATAGCCGATACCGTACTTATCAAAACACTCACGTAGTCGGGCCATGTCCCGGTCATTTAATATTTTTGCTCTTGTTGTCCCAACAGAGGCAGAGCCTGGGCTCTGTTTTAAGACAGCTAACTCTGCTTTACTAGTTCTAGTTAGATCTATAAGACAATCGCCCATGAAGCCCACAATTCCAGGTGCACCAGCATATATCTTGTCTATTTTTTTTGACTTCTGGGCCGCTGCTATTACACCTGCGAGGGTTGCGTTTATAACAGAAGTTGTTCCTCCCGACATTGTGATTAAGAGATTATTCATACTCCAATAGACTCCCAATGTGCTCTATTTTCTCTATAGAGGCCCGTAAAAACTATGTTTACCATGATGTTCGGCCTCCGTCAATCACCCTTGTGTATTCTATAACTATCCTCATCAAAATGTTCAGTTGAAAACTCAAAAAGCTCAGAATCCTCAAGAGCAATCATTTGATGCTTCAATCCAGGGTACACATAAAAGTTTTGTCCCGGCTGGAGTAACATCTCTTGCGCGCTCTCTAGGCCTTCATCGTCTGAGAACTTAACAATCATCTTGCCTGACTGGAGGTAAAACACCTCATCCTTTATTTTGTGATGGTGCCAAGAGCAGCGCTTACCTTTTTCAAAATATAGCAGTTTTCCACAATATTCCTCTTTGTTGACGATCCATCGCTCCCATCCCCAACCTTTATCAACATGTGTCATTTCTAATGTCATTTTACAACCCCTTTGCGGTCCAGCCGCCATCAACATAAATGTCTTGTCCCGTAATATACGATGAGGCGTCTGATGCTAAGAACAACACCGCTGCCGCAACATCCTCTGGCGTTCCCCACCGATTCAGGAAAGTCTTCTTTTTTCTCTCTTCATAGATTATATCGTTTGACCAGCTCTTCTTTGTCATATCTGTTTTAATGTAGCCAGGGCCAACATTATTGACTCTAATGTTTCTTCCGCCCAGCTCAAGAGCCAAGGCCTTTGTTAAGCCTTTGAGTCCATGTTTCGTAGTAACATACGCCGGGTTGTTTGGAAATGCCAATTCGGCATTTAAGCTCGTTATGTTTATAATTGAGCCAGCATACATACCCTTGGCCAACCCCCTTGATAACAAATATGGAGCCAATAAATTAACCTTATAGGTTGTATCCCACTCTTCACTCGAATAATCAAAAAGCCCATTGGTAAACGTGACCCCTGCGCAATTAACTAAGACGTCTACGCCACAATTATGCCTTGAATTGATCTGTTCAACGAATTCATTAATCTGTTCTTCATTTCGCAAATCTATAGAGTAACTTTCAATAGCGCTATTCGGCCACTTGATGTTACTATCCACGTCTACAGCATATACTGTGGTGGCCCCTGCTTCCGCCAGCGTTAAGGCTATTGTTCGTCCAATACCCCCAGCAGCGCCAGTAACAACAGCTACTTTGCCCGATAAAGAAAAGACACTTTCCAGGTATTTCACCTTAACTCCTCCACTAATTCTATCAAGCTGCCATCGGGATCCTTACAGAATGTAACTTTAGCAAACCCATCTGGTGATAGTTGTGGCGGGCTGTTGAAGGGCACCCCGGCTTTTGTCAGTCGTTCGTAGGTATCGTCTAAATCTTCCACAGTCATCGCAATATGAGAGCATCCAATTCTAGTGATTGGACGACTCATATCAGGCCGCTCCGGATGCGTCTCATACCAAAGAAGTTCTATCATATCACCATTCTCTAGTGCCATTTTTATAGTTCGAACTCTAACATCCTTAAGAGCAGAGAAATTATCAATATATTCCCCTGCCTCAACTAAATCTTTCTTTACTTTAAACCCCAGTAAGTTGGTATAAAAATCCACCGATCTCTCAGCGTCACTAACGACAATTCCTGTGTGGCGTATATTAATCACTTTTAACTCCTGTTCCCCTAGTACTGCTTTGTTTTTCTCCAACTACAATGTACTCATCCCTGAGTGTCGGGGGTTTATTGTCCCAAGACTCGTGTACTCTCACATTCTTAAACCCAACACTCTCCAAAAGCTCACAAGCTTCCGACCGCGTGTATATTCTTAAAACAACATCACTATATGACTTATCTATTGATCCTCTTTTCAAGAAAGTTTTATCAAATTTTAAGAATTTTTTCTCTTCATTGTAGGTGCAATTCCATAAGACATATTGCCACGGATCATGCTCCTGAAACTCTTCCCAAAGTTTCACTTTATTGTCGCTCATGGCGGTTAAAATTCTCTCGCTCGCATCCAATTCCAACACAATCCTCCCACCAATGTTCATATTCTCATAGACACCGCTGATCGTTTTGTAAGTCTTTCTTGCACTAATCGGTTCAAAAAATTGAAATGCTAAATCAGCGCAATACAACAAGTCATATGGTTTATATTTTTCATATTTTTCCTCCAACACGTCCGCGTTGATATTCACAACTTTATCATAATCGCCCTGCACCCGCCAGCGCTCTGCAAACTCGTGTCTCGTCTTGCTTACCTCAATTCCATAGCCACGCTTAAGCAAGCCCCTGCTTTGCATTAGGTACAAAAACTTAGAATTTCCCGACCCCCATTCCAGTACAGTTGAGCTTTTTCCATCTAAAAGTTCAGAAACAAATTCAACATTTCTCTCTACACCTTTAAGTTTATTCTCTTTGTATCTGCTGGTTTCTTCTTCGGCAGACTCAGAGAATATTTCATACTCACTATAAGCGGCTAAGTTTTTATGCAACACTATTTCTCCACGACCGCAAGCAGCATTACTTCCTTTGAAAAACGCACAAGCTTATTAAGACGATTAGAAACACCCCAAGGGACATTGTTATAGGGGCCATAAGGTATTGGCAACTTTGAAAATAATTTTACAAATGGCGTAAGCCACGGAAACCTCCAAAGGAACGGTAACTGGTAGAAGTATCTAACTTCTACTTTTTTAAATCCCGCTATCTTCAAAGCACTCTCCAGCGAATGCGCAGTGAAGGGTGTCACATGTGTGTGATCAATGTAAAATGGCCCCCAATACGTATGAGACCAACTTGGCGTCATAATAACCGCCTTTCCGTCATCCTTTAGACCTTTATGGATGGCGGATATATAAGTATCCGGCTCTTGTAAGTGCTCTATAACAGATTTACTAAATATAAAATCATACTGTTTTTTATCATAAGGAGCTTCATCTACAGAAAAATCAACACGCTTAACATTGTGTTGTGTCAACTCTTCAATGTTTGGAGATATGTCAAACCCATACGGCTCAAAGCCGATGCTCTTAAACGCATCTAGAAAATCTCCACGACCGCAACCAAAATCCGCAATCGTGCCAGATTTTTTGAAAATATTTTGCTCCAACCACTTAGCCAAGTGGCTTGGATAATCGCTTGGAGGAGCGATCTTGTCAGAATAAGTGTGCTTTAGGTATTCTTCACTGCTTAATATTGAATGATTACGTTTTCCCATATATTTCTAAGCCCTTTTAATTGCATCTTCAATTACATCAAAAGCTTCTTCCAGGGCCTCAATCGTTATTGTCAATGGAGGCCCAAGCTTTATAGCATTTTTAAATGTACACACAGGCAGCACCCCATTCGAGATACATCTTTTTACAACAGTTGTTGCTGCCTCCGTAGTGTCGAATATTATCCCCGTGACCATTCCTCTTGTATTAACGTTGGTCACTGTTTCATATTTTAGCAAATTTAAGGATCGCTTTTCAAATAATTTATTTTTTTCACTCATATCCTTCTGAAACTTTTCGTCTGTTAAAAAATCAATGTTTGCTAAAGACGCCGCGCAGCAGACTGCATTTCCTGAGTGTGTCCCTCCGACCACCGCCTTCTTGTCCACGTCTATAATATCTTTAGTCGCAAGAATAGCAGCCATAGGGAGGGATGAAGAAATCCCCTTTCCAAGACATATCAGGTCAGGCTTAATATAGTCCCCATATGACATATATCCGTATAAGGTGCCCATACGGTAAAACCCGGCCTGGATCTCATCAAAACAGATTAAAATTCCGTTCTCTCTAGCGAACCTATACAAATCTCGCAAATACTCTTTGGGGTACATCCAGGCCCCCCATCCTTGATACGTTTCTAGAAAAAAGGCCGCTATGTTCTTTGGATCCCCTAACTCCGTTGGGTCAAACACATCATCTTGCTTATATGGAAAATCTAAAAAAACTACATCGTCATCCTTCATATTTGACCACTCTGTACTGTTCTCGTCACCACAAAGAAAATCAGCACCCAAAGTGCGACCGTGATAACTGCCACGAAAAGTAACAATGTGTTTTCTGTTATTTTTCTTTGCCCAGAATTTTAGTAGTTTACTGGCTATATCCGTGACTTCAGACCCTGAAGTCAATAAAACAGCTTTTTCATAGTGCGACGGAGAAACCTCTAAGAGTCTCTCAATGAATCTATATCTTATTTCGTTATTGTATAGAAATGAAAACATCATCTGTTCTGCTTGTACACTTATAGCCTCTACGATTTTAGGATTTGAATGACCAGCGTTCGCCACAAAAATGCCTGACGTCATATCAATCCACTTATTACCGTGACTGTCAAACACATTAAAATCTTTTGCGCGATGCCACTCAACGGGCATTTGGTTGCTAAGTGCAATAGACTCGTATCTATGCTTTTTTTTCGTCAATGGGCCGTCCCGTAGCATATAATCTTTATTTATTTTTCTATGCCTTGTTTCAACCACAAAGTGCCTCTAAAATCTTAAAATCATCAACGGTATCAACCTCATGAGAATATGGGGTTTCAAAAGCCAGAATGCGCTCGCCATGAATTGAATTATTATGCATAAACCAAGACGGCTTTAAAATATCAACATATCCGTTGGGGTGGTATGTCTTTGGGAGCGACTGCCTCGGAAGATTATAATATTCACCTTCCATTTTATCGTTAAACAGCCCGCTCCAATACAGATCATTCTTTTGAAAATATTTATACGCAGTCTCTGGCGTCTCATGGGCTGATCTCAGAGATGTGCAATGCGGATTTTCTAAAAAATACTCTATCGCTCTATCTATAACAGAAGCCTTCACCAAGGGCGTTGTAGCTCGTAGGTGAACGAGGTCATCAAAGCTGCCCAAAAGGCCTACTGCGTGTCTCATCACATCGATGTCCAGAGAGATATCAGTGGCATATTCTGCCGGTCTTTCAATGACTTCTGCCTCATACTCCCTTGCGATATCTGCTATCTCGCCATCATCCGTAGAAACGTAAATCTTGCTCACCCTTTCGCACTGCTTAGCTTGTAAGATAGGATACGCGATTAGAGGTATTCCATTTAAAAGGCGTATATTCTTTCGTGGGACCCCCTTACTGCCTCCTCTCGCAGGGATGATTACCTTCATATCTCTATGATAGGATGTCATCTACTTTCCTTAACTTTTTAACAATCGGAACCTCATCGTCATAAATTACTTTAACACCGTCACCGATCATCACCTCTGCTTTTCTGACTCCATCAACAAGCTCCTTAACACATTCGATCGATGCTGCTTGATCGGACCCGTACATAGTCCTGTCTATTGTAATGTGAAACTCTACACACTCTGCCCCAAAAAATGCCGCCCCTATACATCCTAAGTGTCCGTTATAGTGATTAGAGAAGCCAATCTTTAAACCATCAAACTTCTCCCTCAGGGTCGCTATATAAGCCAGATTGACTTCGCCGTACTTAGTAGGATAAGTGCTGGTGCACGCCAACACATACTCTATATTGTCTAAAATTCCTACCGCCGCATCCACTTGCTTTTGTGAACACATGCCAGTTGATAAAATTACAGGCTTATTCGTTTTGTTTAACCTCTGTAAGAAGTCTTTGTTTGTTGCCATTGCAGAGGCAACTTTATGATATTTCACGTCTAAATGCTTTTCTACAAGGTCAACGCTGCGTTGATCCCAACAGGAGATAATAAAGTCTAGCCCCGCATCCTCTGTGCTCTGCTGTAATTCTTTGTACTCCTCTATCGAAAATTCTAACCCCTCTTTCTGCTCTCTGTTCGTAGAGCCCCAAGGACTTTCACGAGGCGCGTCTAGCTCTTCTTCCGTGTAAACGTCTTCTATTGTTCTTTTTTGAAATTTGACGGCGTCGCAGCCGCTGTCTTTGGCTATAGCAATCAATTGTTTGGCTAAATCTAAATCACCGTTATGATTAATGCCTATTTCCGCAATAATGTATATATTACTCATCTTGTTCTCCTCCGATAGCAACTATATTCTACACCATTATAGATCAAACTTTAGACAAGTAAAGATTTTTCACCTATTTCTATCTAAAACCGGCCTTCGCGGATCATTCCCCTCTGCGATATAAGTCACCTCAAAGTTGCTTTTGATGATATCCCAATAAAAATCAGAATTAACATTTCTAATGTTTCTCTCCTCTATAAGCGGCAAAAGAGGCTTAATATATTGTAACTTTTCTGTGAACACTACATGGTCGGAGCTGGCAATGGGGTGCCTGCACAAACGCTCGGACTCCGCATGATTTTTTATTAATGTTTTCTTAATTTCTTTTACTCTACCAAGAAAAAAATAATCTGTAAATTCAAAGACATTACTTGGACCTATCAGCGAATTCCATATCTTATACTCAAATACTGTATTGGGACTCTCTTTAGTCTTGAGAGAATCATAAAAGTTCGGGTCCAGGAACAGTTCTATAAAATGGTCATCTACGTGGATGTCGGTCCTGGTCTTAAAAATAAACTCATTGTCTGGGACGCTTTGAAGAATAATAAATTCCCTAAGTGGCTCATGCTGAATTGTTAAAGAAGACGGAGAACGAGAACGAGGTACATGCGTGCCTCCATATTTTATAAACTCGCTTTCATAGCTTACAAAGTTTACATTTTCATGGCCATCTTTGCGTAATTTCTCTTTGATATTGTCTGGTAAAACCCTATCAGAATAATAAGGTATTTCATTATTCTTAAAAATGATGTGGCATTCTAAAGCTACATGCGACTTTAAGTCACGAAGTCTGTCTAATAGGGATTTTATATTTGTATAATTACCCTCTAGATGGTGTCCGGTCATGCAAACATGTAATTTGATATTTTTCATTCTTTATACTTAGATAGTTCGCTGATTCTTTTATTCACTGACTCGGTTCCTTTTTCCTTTAGTGATAGAAGTGATGTATTTATATTTTCTCGGCCAATTGAAGTTATAGGATACACCTCGTCTCTAGTCCCATACAAACAGTTTTTACAAAGCGTTCCATCTAAATCTTGGTCCTGGTGTCTCTTTCTCATGTTCTTGATGACTTGATTGTGCCAAGACTCTTTTACAGAATGAGTATTTAGATCGGCATAAACAAGAGAATTTTCATAATCAACGCAACAGAGAGATAGATACCCCTCATGGCTCAAATGAAACCTATTCCACAACATAGAACAAGGCTTAGCATCACCAATTTTTGGCATCGCTTCCGTCATGCTACTGGCTATCAGATTTAGTTGTTCTAGCGACTGCCCCATTTGGCCCGAAACACCCCAGAACGCAATTTCATCAACATATGGCAATATAACCTGCTTAAGCTTTTCTTTTTCCTCTAATTCTTCCAGAAACTTGGTCACCACGCATGAGACCATAATTCTCATATTGATGTTATTTTCTTTTCTGTATTGTGAGACATATTTGATATGTTCAATAACTTTATCAAAATCATCAACACCGTGCACCAGTCTATAAGTTTCTCTAGTGCCCGCATTGACAGAAAATTTGATACTATTAAGCCCAGCCTCAACCGCACTAGCCAGACGATCCGGAGTCGCTAAAGCACCATTTGTAGTGATGTAAATATACTCAATCCCCCTATCTCTGGCTAATCTAATATAATCATTAATATTTTTTATTATAAACGGCTCACCAGTTGTATATAGCCCAACTTCTCGCAACCCCATCTCATAAGACTCAGAAAGAAACTTCTTGTACAATTCAATATCCAGCACTCCTTTTCCCCTCTCCATGCGAGGATTTGTACAGAAAATACACTTATGATTACAAGAATTAGAGAGTTCTACCAAACAATTTTTAGGAAATCCGGGAGTTAGCGTTGAAGAGTCATAAGTCCTGTACACAACGTCCTCGCGACCTCTCAAAAAAGAACTTGAGCTGTTTGAAATTATTTCCTCAGACATCGCAACACCCTACAGGACCCAAAAGTAGCTCACGCAACTTATCGTCTGCCTTTAGCAAATCGGATCTAAGAAATAAATTCTTTAAAAAACGCACCTGCGCTCGGTTACTATCTAGGCCGTGGGTGCCTCCATTGGCGGCTCGTCTTTCACATTTCGTATCAAAAGAACTCAATGCACCATCATAATACACTCTTTCTCCACTGTAAAAGTCAAATCCAGTAACATACAATTCTTGTATTGGATAGCACAAAAGAGCACAGATTGTCATAACCCCTGTGTATGGCTCATGCCCAACTTGCTTATACACTTCTCGGTAATTTTCAACTCCAACCCAGTAAAAAGGAATATCATTCTTATTTACCTGGGTAAAATTGGTCGCACACGCACTAACATGATCGTTTGGCCATGACATAAAATCTCCCTCGGAGTGGTCCGCTTTAATCACTGGGCAAACAGCCATCTTTAACTTAGCAAAATCTTTAGGGTTTTGCTCAACCTGTTCCTTTAATCCAGGCATCCAAGGAGTCCCACAGTTATGAAACATAATATCTGTTCTGCAACCATAGTCCTCGTGTAGATCCACTGGAAAACTAAACTGATTAGGCCTGACTACAACGTCATAATTGTCAATCAAGCCCCCATACCCCAAGCCTGTAAGATAATGTGCCGGCCCCACCACAGCAACTCTTTTATCTTTTAATAAGAGATTTAAATCTGGGTTCAACTCGCCTTTAAAAAACACTATTGCCACCTAACTTCAGGAGGGTTCGGAAACCCCTCAGCACTCACCTCGCCGTCTGCTCTGACCCTACTTAGTTCGATGAAGAAGGTCTTAACATTTTCGCGTCCAATCACGCGGTCTAGATGAAATTTGTGAGTCTGTTCGCTATGAATCACATGACCCTCATCACAATATT
>Ga0098061_1001175_pt1 | contig 12703 bp, 26 predicted proteins | sample 22_taG_FD_92579 | JGI IMG/M metagenome (GOLD analysis project Ga0098061, IMG submission 92579) | Marine viral communities from the Subarctic Pacific Ocean - 22_ETSP_OMZ_AT15343 metaG | ecosystem: Environmental > Aquatic > Marine > Oceanic | place: Subarctic Pacific Ocean | collected 2015-01-20 | reverse complement strand
GGACAAGATCGAGGAGCTGGAGAAGAAGTTCATCGAGCTGCACACGCTACTGGAGGGGGCCGAGGACGCAGGCATAGAGATGACCTGTGAATACCGGAATTGTATGAGCTATCGAGCTAAGCTCACTGCTCAGCTAGAGGAGGTAATCTCGCGATGAGTGACAAAAAAGTGACGATGGCTGATGTGCGTGACGAACTCTCCAAGGAGATCGAGCGCGGGAAAATACAGACGAGTTATCTGACGATCGACTTTGAGTTGGTCGTAGCGGCCCGTGACCGGATCGACGCCCAAGACACGAAGATCGCTAAGCTAGAGGAGAAGCTCGCTGAGCTGCGACCACTGGCCGACGACGTGCTCGGACCATCCTTGATTCAGGATTATGAGGACGTCGGGGGAGTCGTGCGGAAGGTCGCTGACCGCGTGAAGACACCATGGTGATCGAACATGAGTGAAGATATGTGTCCTATCTGTGACGGCAAGATGCTGCACCAAGAAGGCAAGAAGTTCTGTCCGGACTGTGACGTAGTCTGGTGCGGGCGCGGCGCGGGAGCACGGCGGGGGCTTAAACGAGAGCGTGAGTGGCTTACGCGCACCATCGAGGACGGCGTGGAAGTGTCCCCGCTCGTTCTTGCCGTCCCACGCGCGCGGCTGATCGAAGTCCGAAACGAAATTGACGAGTTACGGGTGCTCATCAAGGGGTTGGTACAAGGAATTACGGGTGGCGCCGTCGAAATCGACGTTCTGGTCCGCGCCGAAAAGTACATCGAGGGTCTCACCGCCGAGGCCGCAGGAGATAGAAAATGACGAAGCACACAAAGACGCTAGAGGGCTACGGTAGGACGCCTACACAGATCATGGACGCAATGACTGAGTACAAGCCGACAGACGACGAGTGGGAGACCATTCTGCGCGCACTTTGCAGCCCAGATCCTGTTATTGGAGTCGACTCCCATTCCAGGCGCTGCGCAGAGCTGTATGAGAAGATCAAGCAGGCCCGCAGCGGCGGTGAAGAGCCGCCTCCACCGCCTAGAAAGATAATCCCGCGACCCCAATTTCTGCAGAAGGATGGAGAGGACGCACTCAAGTGGGCGATGAAGAGGTCTCCTGGGAACCCGTTCGTGAAGGGGTGTGCTGCATTCCTCGCGGAGAGAGGGTTCCTGAGTGATGCGCAGATCGAAGCGCTCAAACGAGTGCGCCGAGACGACCACCTCACTCCTCCAGACGCACGGATTACAGTGCACAAGCAGCCCGAAACCTACTGGCTTTGCGGGACAGAGTGGGCGTTTCAGAATCCGGCCAGCGACCCGATCCATTCGTGAGTGCCGAAAGAAGCGCCCGTTCGATATCGGTTGGTGATTGATGACTGAGTACAAGGGAGATGACAAATGAGCGCAGGTGATACAGATAAGAAATTAGGATACTGCACGTTCTGCGGCACACAACTTGGGCCGTTTGATGAGTACTTGGGTTGCCCCAAGCGCCCTCGCAACGGTGACTACGATCAGCATGAGATGAAATGGTATGAGAAGCCTCGCCGTAGGGATGAGAAGCCCACGAACAAGTAGGAGATCTTCCCGTGCGGGAAGATTACGCCACATGGGGTCGCGTGCCCCCTAGAATCTTCCCGTACGGGCAGGAGGAACGATGGGTGCAGCAGATTGGAAAGTGAAGCTCGTGCGGGCGTTGGGGGGCGGATTCGTCGTCCGCCTCGCGTGTAAGGTAGTGCTACGAATTATGTCAGGAGGTGGCTATGAGCCAAGACGTGTTGAGTATCAAAGAAGTGGAAAGCGCGTTCCTGCTCGTCAGGGATGGATTGCGCACGGAGGTCGGGCTCGGGCTCGCCGCGCTGCCCGAGGGCGCAGGCCCTGAGTTGGCGCAGGCCGTAGTCGATGCGGCCACGGTCGCCCAGATAGAGGCCGCGGTTAAACGGTTGAGGCAGTTGGCCGCCGACAAGGCAGCCCTCGGTCCGGAGGTCGTCAAGGCCGCCCGTCGGGGGGAGACGCTGTCATGACTGACCTCTCCCAGCACATCAGCCAGGTGCGACATCTCCGGGAGCGCGACATCTCCGGGAGCGAGACGTTGCGGTGCTACGGTATTATCGAGAGGCATTACGGCGACAAGCGAGCGAGGCGATCTGGGCGGCGCTACATGTGCCACATAGACGAAGGACTGAGCGCGTTACAGGTTCTTGGGGCAACGCAGTGGACAATGGGGGCGTGGTGTTTGCATCCCGTTGTTCAAGACGACGCCGATCTCGTAGGGGCGCTTAGGGATGGTTGCTTGAGTGAAGCGCCCGTGGAGTCGGTTGTGCTGGCGATGGAGTATCGCCACTGGGCAAACGCGCACCTATCTTTTCACGATCCAAAGACTCCGCAGTACGGGCCCTGCGATGAAGTCAGGCAGATGCTGACAGTCGACAAGGTCCAGAACCGGAAGGATTTCGAAAGGTATTTGTATGAGCCAGGCCGCCTCGGCACCACCGCGCTCTTGGCCTTATACAGGTACTACAAGGAGTGGTTTGATGCTCTCGGCATTACGGAGGAACAGCATCTATTGCTGCTAGGCGCTATGGAGACTCCCACAGGGCCGACATACCACAGTGAAGATGGTGATCGAACATGAGTGAAGACATGTGTCCTATCTGTGACGGCAAGATGCTGCACCAAGACGGTAAGAAGTTCTGTCCGTGTCAATTTCTGCCACCTGTACGCCGGGGCTTCTTGCCAGCATACGGCTGCGACATGCGCCGCCGACACCGTTGGGGGCCCGACGAGATCCGCCACGACCGCCGGGCCCTCGGGTTTGAGGACGGCGCAAAGGAGAGCGAAGACATGACTGATGTACGTGAGCAACTGACCAAGACCATCGCGGTCATAGATGGGCATTCAGGGGAGGGCACTACAGCGACAGGCGATCTGCTCAGGGCGGCCCGTGACCGGATCGACGCCCAAGACACGAAGATCGCTAAGCTAGAGGAGAAGCTCGCTGAGCTGCGACCACTGGTCGACGATGCGTGGAGTGCCTTGGACAGCCGCGAAGACGCGCCCATGTTGGTTAATCTGGATGGACTACAGGAGGTCGTTGGCCGAATGAAGGAGGTGATCGAACATGAGTGAAAAACAACTCTACGAAGGAGGGGAATAGGGATGACTAAATGGGAAGTCGGGCAAAAACTCTATCGGGCTGAGTGGTGGGAGCTGCATCCCGATAACGGGGGAATACAACATTATGTCTACGAGGTGCAAAGGCTGACTCCGAAGGGCGCGTGGCTGACACCGAGCTGCCGGAGTAAACGGCAGTATGGTCTCGATGACTTGTGGCGGTCGTTTCAGACTCGATGGGCATCAACCACCAAAGAAGAGGCTCTAAGTCACCTACGAGCACGCGCCCGGTCGCACTTGAAGCACTCGCGGAGACGGTGGGAGCAGGTTAATCGGAAGGTCCATGCACTGTACGATGGGCTGGAGTTTTGCCCGTGTGCCGAATGCTTCACGCCGCCGCCTCGGTTTGGCCCTAGACAGGGATGTATTTTGGACACCACGGAACCATGGATGTGAAGGAGACAAGGGATGACTGACAAGAAAGAGCCTATAGATGTCTTCATAGAGTCCTTGCCACGGTACGGGGCCGAGTGTAGTCGAGCGCAGATCGCGAAACTGGTCTTACACGAGATAGAAACTCAAGAGGAGCTTTCAGCGTCCCGTGACCGGATCGACAAACTAGAGAGGAGGGTGGCTGAGTTGGAAAAGATAATGAAGGAGATGATTGCCGCCATAGACAAGTGCTTCACCCCGGACGATCTCGCCTGCGAACGCCTAGCGAACCGGGCGAGGAGGCTGCTCGATGACTGAAACAAAAACGGAACCCAGATACCCGACGGAGCGTATGTCCGCTGATGATGTGCGCAACGAGTTGACCGAGGAGGTAGAGCGGGGACAAAGATGTGCATTCTCGCCAGTTGACCTGTCGATCGACTATGACCTGATCGTCGCGGCTCGTGACCGGATAGTTGAGCTGGAAGAGAAGATCGAAGACCTGGATGAAGATGTGCGGCTACTGAAGAAGGCGCTTGACCATATCGCGCCGCAACCAGACGAGGACCTGCGCCGAGAGTTGGAGGCGCTAGGCGTAGATATTGAGGAGGCTAGGGTTAAGTTCTACAAGGAGACCTTGCCGATGGTCAAAGAAAAAGACATCGCGCCGCTGCAAAGGATGATGAGAGATGACTGATGTACGTGAACAACTGACCGAGGCCTACCAAGACGGATGGCTCTTGGCTGCGACACGCGAGCTGCTGTGTGCAGCGCGTGACCTGATCGCCGATCAGGATAAGGAGATAGCCAAGTTGAAGACGCTGTCGGGAGAGCTTTTGAAGCAACTGGAGAAGAAGAACACCGAGCTGGAAGAGCGTTGTCTCTATGGTCGCTTTATATGAGGAGACGAGGAATGAAGCGCCTGGCCGCCTGCTACCATTATCCTCCCACAAAACCCAATACTGCCCGCTGCTCAGCGTGCGGCTGGCGCGGGCCGATATCCGCCACCTGGGTCTATGGGGGCTGCTATGCCATCGGCAAGTGTCCCGAGTGCCCCGATGGCGGACTCGTCCGCCGGCACCGAGCGACAGGAGACAGGAGGAGTGATGCAGAAAAAAACAAGACCTTGTCGTAGCCCGGCAGCTGTAGGGCAGGAGTTTTATCGCGCCGTACGGTCGGCGTCAGGAGGCCATTACTATCAGGTGTGGGTGGCCATAAAAATCACGCCAGTCGGGATGTGGATATTGCCGAAGCGGCTCGCTGCTGCGTGCGAACGCGCAGACGAGTCAAAACTCAAGTACCAGCTCCACCCGATGGCGAGCTGGCGAACGCACAACACACCGTGGGTGTCACCGTCGGCAGGCGAGGCACTAGAGAATCTGCAAATGCGAGGAGAAGAGGGATGACTGACAAGAAAATTATCGACGAGCTGACGGCGGTTATGGGATCGCCCGCCCCTACCGATGTAAGGACCGTCCCACGCGACCTGCTCGTGGAGGCCCGCGACAGGATAGCCGAATTGGAAGAGGTGATATCGCGACCACCAAAGAAGAGGATGAAGGGAACTCGTACGTGGGCAAGGAAACTATCCGACGCCGAAAAGATACTTGCTCTGAAGCAGATAGTTTCTGATCTCATGTTGGAGAATGCCGAGCTGAGGACGCTAGTGAAGGAGATGACAAATGAGCGCAGGTGATACAGCCGAGAAATTAGGGTACGAGAAGCCTCGCCGTAGGGATGAGAAGCCCACGGAGAAGATAGTCACTGACCAACTTGCCACTAAGCCTGTGGATGCTGGTCGGCAGCTAAAAGACCGCATCAAAGAGGCTAGGGCAAACTTGGAGTATGCCCAGTCTGTATACAAGTCCAGAAAAAAGCATTACGAGGAGGCTATCGAGCACCTAGAACAGCGTCGGGCAGCTTATGCTGCCCTGGTCGAGGTAGCTCAGGGGGTTCTTCGTGGGTGAGTTCATTCATCGCACGAAGTACGGCAAGCAGCTAAAGCTATCTGAGATGGACGACGGACACCTCGCCCGCATGGTGGAGCTGATAGACCGTCGGGCAGAAGAAGGGGTGCCTATAGGTGATGGCAGCGGAGATCCAGATGAGAGGTGGGCCGATATTCTATACGGCGACGAAGTTCGAGTGCGGCTGAGCCACGCCCATTACGTCCGTGAGATTGAGCGTCGCAAGCACCTCAACGACGACTCGTGCATGCTCACCGTCGAGGACATCATAAGAGCCGCCAGGTATTATGATCAAGAGCCTCAGAGCGCGGGGGAGATCGAAGACCTGCAGGCGGTGCTCCGAGAGGCTTGGAGGATACTTGATCGTAAGGGTCGAGATGCTCTGGTTGAGAGTCTTACGGTGAAGGAAGTGCTTAGGGAGGGCCAGAAGAGTGAGTAGTAAAGACTCTCTCGCGAAGAGAGCTGTTGACGACTTACGCATGTGTCGAGGGGGAGGGGTGAGTGCTGAGTAGCGAAGAGGACGTGATAGCGCTGGTTCAGCGCCAGCTCCAGCTCCATGACGGCCGCACTTCCTTCTCCAGGAGGTACGGCACCTTCCTATGGAGGATATTGCTGGCATTTAGGAGGGCCGAAGTTTTGACACACAAAGAGTACTCAGAGATCGAAAAGATCTTGCATCCCCCAGTGGGAGGAGACCGTGACACCGTTCGAGGACATAAGGCAGACAGCATAGTAGTGGATGAGTTCCGCGACTATCTGTGTGTCCTGCACATCAAAGGAGGGAGGGGTGATTGATGGCGAAGGCTAAGGGGCTGTTCGTGTTTGCGCTGGCGTTCTTCGCCGCGTCGGGCGGGAACCAGCTATTGGGGTTGTATCGGTTCCACGGGATGACGGTGCTCTGGGCCACCACGGTCGGGATGGCGTGCGGCCTCGCGCTGCGGGAGTGGCGGTGACTGAGGAGCAAGATGATGGCTGGCTGTGCACGCAGCTCGTGTTGTGTGGGAGGCCGCTTTCGACGTGGCACGGCGGGTGGTGTTATGTCATAACTAATGATGTGTTGGAGGACGACCCGCGGGGGATGGGCGGCCCACGGGAGGACGAGGACTGATGGAGAACTATAAAGGACACCTCATTGACGTGAGCGCGGAGGGCACGCGATTCAAGTACACGGTGCACCGGATGGCCGGCAGCGCGCTCGCCGCCGCGGCCTTGGGCACGGAGTCTACACGCGGGCGGGCCATCGAGCGGGCGAAGGCATTGGCCCGTGCGTTCCAGGCGCGCTTGGCCTCTGCGAAGCCTGCGAAGCAGCGGGCTGAGGCGGGCTAATGGCGACCGAGAAGCAGTTCGAAGTCCTCCAGGCGTTCTACGCGGCGGAGACCGACCGGATGCCCGCCCCGACCTATCGGGGGCTGTGTCAGAAGTTCGGCTGGAAGAGTTCGGGCACCGCGAGAGACCATATTCGGGCGCTCGTGCGGCAAGGACTCCTGGAGCGGCTGGACAGCTTATCCACGTCGGTCTGGCGACTCACGCCGCTGGGTGTACGTGCCGCAAAGCGGAAAAGCACACAGAAATAAACCCTCACCTGAATTTCCTGCTATCATGGCCGCGTGACCGCGCCCGTGGATGTCACACCTGCGCCCGATGCGCCCGCCGCTCCGGATGAGCCGGCCGCCACGGGTGCGCCCGCCTCGCCCGCTCAGCCCGCGCCGGTTGAGCTGACACTGGCGGACCTGGCCTTCATGAAGCAGGAGTCCTGTGCATTCTTCGCTAGCGAAACGCTGCGCGGACCGCAGGGCGAACCCTACAACGGCCGCTTCCTGATCGCACGGCACCATGAGGAGTGGTCGGAGCTGATCGTGGAGCACGGTCGTCTCTGTATCGAGGCGGCCCGTGACCACGGCAAGACCTTCTTCTTCGACTTCGCGTATCCAATCTGGATGGCGGAGAAGCATCCGAACAAGGATGGGTTCATCTTCTCGGCATCGCAGCCGCAGGCCGAGCGCATCCTTGGCGACATCGCGGGCGAGATTGAGACCAACCCGAAGCTCCGGCACCTGATGCCGAAGGTGAAGCAGCGGTGGTCCTCGTCGTGCATCCAGTTGGCGAACGGCCACAAGATCTATGCGCGTGGGTACGGCACCAAGGTGCGTGGCGCTCACCCGGTGTGGGTCGTCGTGGATGACGGCCTGAATGATGACACGGCCTATTCGGAGAAGGTCCGCCAAAAAGAGATCGACTACTTTTACAACGCGATCACCAACATGGTGATTCCGGGCGGACAGATTATTGTCGTGGGTACGCCGTTCCATCGGTCTGACCTCTATGCTCAGCTCGAAAAGAATACGGAGTACTTCTTTAAGAAGTATCCAGCCATCCAGGCCGATGGAACGGCACTTTGGCCCGAGCGTTACGATCTCGAGAGTCTGGAGACGAGGAAGCAGGAGATTGGGTCGGTTCGATTCTCGCGTGAGCTGCTCTGCGAGGCTATCTCGGATGGGAGCACGCTCTTCCCGAAGCCTCTGTTCTTGGGAGATCCAGTCGAGCAGACGAGCATCGGCCTCGGCATGCCGCTGGCCTCGTGGGAGCGGGCGGGCGTCCTCAACCGATTCATGGGCGTGGACTTCGGGCTCAGCTCCTCGGTGGGCGCGGACTACACGGTGGTCTGGACGATGGGGATCGACGGCCAGAAGAATCGGTGGATCGTAGACATCCAGCGGGAGCGCGGCCTGGCCTACGAGGCCCAAAAGGCCCTCATTGTGACGACGGCCACCAAGTACAAGCCGGGCATCATCTTCGTCGAATCGAACCAGGCACAGCGGATATTCGGCACCGAACTCATCCGAGAGACCGATTTACCGATCAAGCTGTTCCATACTGGGGAGTCGAAGCACAGCCAGATGAATGGTGTCCCTAGCCTTAGAATCTTGCTTGAGAACCGGAAATACCGTATTCCGAGGGGAGACGCTCGGTCCATTGCGATGACAGACGAGTGGATCGACGAGATGCAGTCGATTACTGTAGTCAACGGGAAGGTCGCGAGCTTAGGTGAGCATGATGACATGGTCATGGCCAACTGGATCTGTGAGCGGGCGATCGAGAAGGGCAGCTTCGCCTTCTCATTCTCGGAAGAGGAAGGCGACGCCGAAGTGTTAGCGGAGATGTTCGGCATGATGGAAGATGAGCAGGAGGAGATGGAGGAAGACTCCTTCGTCCTCGGCGCACTTCCGCAGGGCAGGGGTCGCCCTCGCCGAGTCAACGCGCAGCTCGCGGACGGTGTGGACGGTACTCTGTCGGGCCGCGCGCCCGCGAAGCCGAAGCCAGGTGCACCGATGTTCGGTGCGCCGCCGGCGTGGTTCTTCTCTAGGGGCGGGGGCGCATAATGGAAAAGGGACTCTACGGACAATCGAGGGTGCATCCAGCCAGCACGTTCAGCCGAGTGCCGGGTCAGGTGCCTCGGCTCCACCCGGACGTTGACCCGGAGAAGCCGCCCATCCAGGACCCGACGCCGCTGCTCATGCAAGACTCGAAGACGATGATGCGCCCCACCTCCGTCGTGGACAACGTCGGCCTCTCATCCGGCCAGCAGACGGCCATCGTCCGCGTAGTCCGTGAAGGGCTGACTGGTGGGGAGCTGGAGTTCCGGCAGGGACTGATGAGTCACCTGCTTCAGGGTCGATTGGAGCCGGAGCAGCGGCGCATCGTGTTCCAGCGAGGGCTGAACTACTTTCGCGGGCAGGTGACCAAGTCCCTGGTGTTCAAGGCGGCCGGTGACGACGATGACGGCGATCCGGAGACGACGGACACCGAGGAAGAGCTGAAGCGGAAGATCAACCGACGCATCAAGCGCGCCGGGAAGGGTGGGCTCCGCATCGAGTACCTCAACGATCTCATCGGGGAGCACGGAGCCCTGCGAATCGCGCACACGCTGCGGGACATGGCCACGCGCATACGCTTTGCGGCGGGCAGGCTCTGGCTCGACGACCCCACGACAACCGCGCATCAAGGCGCGAAGCGCGGGCTGCATCGGTCCGTGGAGGGTACGCCGGTGGCGCTCCTCCTTCGGAAAGCTGAGCCAGAGGCGGGGCCTGTGGCGGGGCGGTATGTCATTCGCGCGCCAGAATCTGCGCCCCCGCGGCTCGTATGTCGTGATACAAAGAAGTAGGCATGGCGTGGTATTACACTCTCAGGGGGGCGGAGACCGCCCCAAGAGGCAAACAAGTCGGAGGACTGAATGAGTAACGACATCTACAAAGCGATCCTGGACAACAAGGTTGAGGATCTGGATCTCGAAAAGAACATGAAGGAAGGCTACACGGGCGTGCCCAACGCCCCGAGCGCTCCTGTGAAGATTCTCGGGGACGATCAGCCTCCCGAGGAGCAGATGACCAGCAGCGCGCCGCCAAGTCAGGCGCAGATGACGGGCGCAGCGGCCAAGAGCCAAGGTCGGTATGACACCACGCTGGACGACTTCATCGCGGCGAACGCGGACGAGAACATGGTTCTCCTCCCCGGACCCTCGCTGAACTACAGCCCGCTGAGCGAGACGCACAACTGCGGCGGCTGCGGCACCACGTATGCGAAGGCCGTGACGGTGTGCCCGGAGTGTCAGCTCGATAAGTCGAGCAGCCAGTATCTGCAAGCGACCGGCGGTGTTCAGATGGACGACGACGTTAAGAAGTCGCTCCGCCCCACCACGCCTGCGCCTGGTAGTCACGTCGCCGGGTAACCGGTGCTTGACCCGGCCGCCCAGCTAGAGGAGCACGTCGCCGTGCTGGCTCGCGTGCCTTCTGAGTTGCGTAAGCCACTCATTCGGCTCCTCTGCGAGGCGCTCATGCTTGGGTGTAAGGTGACCACGGGCGTCTCGGAGTGGTCGGAGATCGCGATGATCTCCGTGCTGTGGTGGCCGGAGGCCGAGGACTCACGGAACTGGTGGGGCCAGGACCTCGGGGTCACTTTCGTCGCCGCCGCGACCGAGCCGTGGATGCTCGACAAGATTCGGGCTGGGATGAATAGCCGGGCGGCCCAATTCGTGGCAGGAGGAGAAGCGTAGTGGGTTTTCGAGATCGCATGCTCGACATCGGGAGGAGAGCCGCCACAGGTGCGCTCGATCGCGTAGAGACCGGCGTCGAGCGGATCTTCCCCGACGGCCCCACGGTTGAGGCGGCTGGGTCGGCCGGTCCGGGCGTCGTAGATCTCCAGAAAGCCAGACTCGCCAGCGCCGACTCCGCGCCGGCGACCTCATTCGGCACCGGAGCTGGGATGCCTGATAAGCCCGCCGGTGGTCCGGAGACTCTGGCGTACGATCCCTTCGCCCTCATCGAACAGCTGGGGTACCGAGAGAAGCCCACCACCCTCACGTATGCCACCCTCCAGGCGATGGTGTGGAAGGTGCCCATGATCAACGCGATCATTCAGACTCGCGTGAACCAGATGGCGTCGTTCTGTCGGTCCCAGACCCGGAGAGATCAGGAGACGGGCTTCATCGTACGGATGCGTGATCTCCGTGATAAACCTAGCCCTGCTGATCGCAAACGAGCGCGCGAGATTGAGCAGCTCCTCCTGACGACGGGCGTTACGGATGACGTGCGCAGTCGGTCGTCGTTCGAGCAGATCATCCGGAAGATGACGCGCGACTCGCTCACCTACGATCAAGTGAACCTGGAGGTTGTACCCGACGCCAAGGGTCGCCCGGCGTGCTGGTACGTCGCGGACCCTGTCACGATTCGGCTCGCCGACTCCTCGCGGATTACGGAAGACGACAGCCTCACCCGACCGCACACGGTCCAGATCTACGACAACGTCGTCATCAACGAGTACACGCGCAAAGAGATGGTGTTCGGCGTGCGCAACCCGCGCTCGGACATCCGCAACCACGGCTACGGCACCTCTGAACTGGAGATGCTGATCACGACGGTGACTCAGCTGCTATGGGGCCTGCAATACAACGCCAACTTCTTCAGTCAGGGCAGCGTGGCCAAGGGCCTCCTGAACATGAAGGGCGCGATACCCGAGAAGCAGCTGCGGGCATTCCGTCGTCAGTGGTATCAGATGATCTCGGGCGTGGAGAACGCCTTTAGAACTCCTATCGTCAACGCAGAGGACATCCAGTGGGTGCCGATGCAAGAGTCAAATCGCGATATGGAATTTTCGGCCTGGATCGACTTTCTCATTAAGGTGGCGTGCTCGATCTACATGATCGACCCGGTCGAGGTGAATTTCAATTACGGATCGGGCGGCGGCAAGCAGATGTTCGAGGGCGCGCACAAGACGAAGATCGTCGAGTCGAAGGCCCGCGGCCTGCTCCCGATGCTCCGCTTCTTCGAGGACATCTTCAACCAGCACATCATCTGGCAGATCGACCCCAACTTCGCCCTAGAGTTCACCGGGCTCGACCCGATGACTCCGAAGGAGATGCAGGACCTCAAGACCCAGCGCGTTCGGACATATCAGATGGTCGACGAGCTGCGGGCCGAGGAAGATCTCCCACCGCTGCCGCATAACATGGGTGAGGTCGTACTCGACCCCAACTGGATGATGATGCGGCGCGACCAGATTCTCCAAGAGCAGGCTGAAGAGGCCGCTCGGCAGCTGGAGGAAGAACTCAAGGAGCAGGAGCGCCAGGGGAAGGTGGTGGCGGGCGTATCGCCGCAGCCGCCGACTGAGATCCCCGAGCGCGGAGCCCTCCCGCCGCCTACAGCGCCCAAGAAGCCCGCGGGGCCGCCTAACGGTAAGGGCAAGGTGCAGACGAAGCAGGCACTCCAGCCGTCCACCAAGAAGCCCTCGGCGAACGAGAGCGTGGCGGAGCTTATGTCCGAGACAGCGAAGTCGATGTCCGAAGCCGAGAAAGAAGCCAAGCGCGTCCTGCTGGACGTGATAATCTGAGGTAGCCATGCGTATTAAACACGTCATCAACGTGAGAATCTTTGAGGACACAGACGCCAAGGATGGCCTGTGGACTCCTGACAAGGTGTTGGCCGAAGAGGTCATCGACACCATGCAGCGGATGACCGCCGGGCGCTTCAGCATCCCGGCCACGCTGCTTGGTGGGGCCGACAACACCGAGACTGAGGTCCTCTCCGTCGGTGACATCGCCGAGCCCCGAGGCATCTACGTCGAGGCCGACGGGAACTTTCAGCTGGTTACCGGGGCCGCGGTTGGTGCGTGGACTCCGAAGCTCCTAGTCGATAGTCCAGGCTCAGTTCC
>Ga0098061_1001174_pt1 | contig 12711 bp, 24 predicted proteins | sample 22_taG_FD_92579 | JGI IMG/M metagenome (GOLD analysis project Ga0098061, IMG submission 92579) | Marine viral communities from the Subarctic Pacific Ocean - 22_ETSP_OMZ_AT15343 metaG | ecosystem: Environmental > Aquatic > Marine > Oceanic | place: Subarctic Pacific Ocean | collected 2015-01-20 | reverse complement strand
TAAGGAGACCTCAGGTCATACACATCCAGGTCAGGAAGAAGTTTATCAATTTATCCATGGGAATGGAAGGATTCAAATTGATAACATTACTGAATCGGTCTCGGCTAACGATATTATTCTTATTCCTGATGGGGCTTTCCATAAGGTCTTTAATGATAGCAGTATTGAAGATCTAGTATTTGTTTGCGTGTTTGATGGTAAAAGGAACCACTAGTGAAAGTCGGCGACTTGGTGAAAGTTAGGCGCGCCGACAGTCAGCCCAATAAGTTTAGCCGCATCGTCACCCCAGAAGACTTGGGAATTATCATCTCTGATGAGGACCTGGCTAAGCTTAGCACAGAACCTAGTTCCACAAAATATTTTTGGGTAATGCTAAACAAATCCTATTACAATAAAACCATATGGAGCTATCGGGAATTTGAGCTCGAATTGATTTCGGAACTATAGGCATGTTGACTGATTGGGCACAGGTAAAAATTGGGGATTTAGTTGTAATGAATATTGAGTACATAGCTGCCAAGTGGGGCAAACATGCCGCTGCTCGGTGCGAGAAGTATTCTACCGGAATTGTACTCGAGGCGATATCGCAGGATGGAATAAAAATGAAAACATCCCCGTCGCGCCACCAATTAAAGAAGTACCGTATCATGTGGGCATCCGGGCTTATTACAACTGAACACTGGAGTCACGTAAATTTAAGTTCCGAGAAAAAAGAAAATAAGAAGTACGTGCAAGAGCATTAGAATATAGGGTATACCTTTGGCATCATCATGTGGTTATTCATCGATGTAAAGAGTCAACAAAAGAAGAAAAAGCACGACTACAGTAATCCAGGTTATCCACATTGGTATCACTTAAGTAAGTATGACAAATTTTAAAAATAGCCCAGTTGTTGAAATTGGTTGCCTTGTGAAGTATCGAGGCTTTCAACCATTAATGGTCGACCGCGTAAACAAGGACTGTGGAATTGTTATTGCGTATAATGAGGCCTCTAAGACTTGGGGATACCGAGTACTTGAATATGAAGTTCTGTGGCGCTGTGGGACGACAACCCGTGAACACTACTCAATGTTAGAAACAATTAAAGAAATGGAACCAATAGTCTATGAATTATAATGTACACATGAATATGACCGAGACGCAGATGAAGCTTGTTCTCCAGGCCGTCGAAGCAAAGGTAGAAGAGCTCGAGTTTAAGTGTGAGCGGTACGAGGAAATGGAATTTCTATCCCGCTCTGCAGATACATTCACTGATCGAGAAGCACTCGAAAATTTCTGTGATGAATTAACAAATGCCATTTCGAATATCGAATAGTATTAGATCGCCCACGCAAAAATTGCGTAACCAATAATATTTGTCTTTACATCTGGTCTGCACGTGAGTACAATGCGGCTGGATAATAATGAACAATACAGGCTTTCGATCTAAAAACAGTGAGATGCGCAAGGCATTATTGGGGGAATCAATACTAGAGGGACTGAGATCCAGAGAGAATCCAGAACCCTATATCCAGCATGAAGAGAAAGCACAGCATCATGTAGAGTCCGTGTCCTGGACAGAGTCCATGGGCAAAATGAAGACCATACACAAGGTTGCAGCTGTTCTGTTCCTAATAGGAAAGATGGGATCATTCGTTACCGGTGGTCTGGTCTTTGTAGGAGGTAGCATGTTTATCACAAGTCTGATAATCACCTGTTGCCTGATCGGTTCCTGTATGGCTCTGTGTGTCTTCGAAATGTTACGCAAACACCTCAATGTTGATACAAAGATCGAGCGACTAGAGAAAGAACTGGATGATCTACGAAGGCTCCGGGGCACAACCCTCGATGCATGACCCAAGATATTTTCGGCGCAACACACAATAAGAGACCTATAGGGAATACTACTAACAGTATAAGGTACAAACACTAACACTCATACCACCAGTAAGGCCCATGCATAGGTACCTGCCCAGTCCACAATCCCAATTGCAGTATAAGAATAAGCCCTGTCTTGTGTCTCCCTGTCCCTCTTCCCTGTTCTGTGCACTCTGCCACCCACCACCGATCATAATTCAGTCTATGGTTCATAAGGAATGTATAAATGGACGTCAGGTGGTATGCTGTGGTAGTGAGTGGCATGATGGGGTAATCGGAGGAATCCAATCCAGTGACCGGCCAGATATAATTGTTCCCCAGAATTGGATGAGTGTACTTAACCCCCTCTCCCAGAGGTTGTACAATCATTAATGTTTATTTGCAAATGTATAACACTTTTTTTTCACGCGATTTGACCCGATCTGTCCCATTTACCGACGATATTGTGCATAATGTGGCACATATTTTACCATCAACAGGACGCATGTGTCACACTACGGTAGAGATATGTGACAAAAGAGGTACATGCCCCATCATCCGGGTGGACACATGTGTCACATTGCACCGTATTTTGTTTCATAAAACAGAAATTAACTTTGATACAACCGGCCTCTCCGTGTTAATATTATCTCATATGCTGCGGAATCGAATATTCCTGTTTGCCATGACCTTGTTCCTGCTTTCATTGGCCGGTACAATATGGGCCATGTCTCATATGGGCGTTTTTTGAGTGGCGAATTATTAATATTAGCCGTAGTTGGCTTTGCGATCGTCTGGTTCCTGGTTTCTATAGGTGACGACGCTTGACCCAGGGAAATTAAATTAGTGGAATCTTATTTAAAGTTTCTCGCCGTGTTCTTTACCGGCGTGGTAATTGGGATGAATCTTATTGGTTGCACAAGTGATGTAATCATATTGGATCCAGGACCTGGTGAATCTGACCCTGGATGTTACCGTCTTTGTATGGATAATGATCTCGGTGATTGGATGCAGTGTCGTACAAGGTGTGCCCCTGAGATTCCAGATGCCGGCCTACCAGATACAATTCCATCGGAGTGTTGTCGTCGATGTGTTATGGGACGTCCTTGCGGTAATACATGTATCAGCCATGAACACGATTGTCGACAGCCAGTGGGTTGCGCATGTTGGAGTGATGGCACACCACAAACAGAGTTTGCTCGGTAATTTTTGCCGAGGAATAAAAAGTAATTTTATAAACAACTGAATCTATAAGATATAAGAAAGAAAATATAACATGAGCACATACAACAAGAGCAAGAGCACCAAGCGTTTCCAGTTTTCCGTCAGCCGTAACGACACCGCCAAGCAGGCCGGTTCGAACACTGTCACGGTGGCAACGCGCCCTTCCGAGGATAGTCAGTATAGCGTGGGTCAGACCGCTCTTACGATGACCGTCCGCGAGGCTCAGGCATTGCAGTCGTTCCTCAACGCGACTCTTGTTACTGAGTAATCATTGATAATTTCCGCAGGGAGGCACGGGATTCATTTTGATAATAGGTGCCTCATCCCATTAACACACACACAAAAGGAGAAACAAAATGGGTGATAAGAATAAGAGTGGTTACGAGCTACGCCAAGAATTATTGGGTATGGCAACAGGAATAGTAAGCGACCGAACTAATCGTTTGGAAGCAAATGAGCACTTCGCTGCAGACAATGACAGCAAGTATCAGCGAAAGCCAGTTGCACCCTATACCACTGAAGATGTTATTGCTGAGGCTGAAAAGCTTTACGCGTTTGTCCAAAAGAAGTAAATAAATCTCTAGGGATTATATGGGCAGGTATCTCACGGTGCCTGCCTGTTTTAATTCTATAACTGTATATATTCTTTGAATATTTCGCGAATACATGATATAATAATAGATATAAGGAGCACTAGTGCATAACAGTAAGTTCGAACGTATTGCAGAAGAGATTGGTACCCTCACTGCAGAAAAGAATAAAGCATATGGAGATAGCTTTAGTAGGGCATGCAACGTTTTAGAAGAGTTGTATCCCAATGGAGTGCAGCCTCATGAATATCGTGACATGCTAGCCATTGTAAGAGTTATCGATAAGCTTTTTAGGCTAGCAACACGTAAGGATGCATTTGGTGAAAGTCCATGGCGAGACATATGTGGTTATGCACTATTGGGTTCAGCTGCTGATGAAGTCGATCCACCAGATGAAGCGCTAGCAAAAAAGCATGCACAACTCCAGGCCGATCTAGGTTTAGCATATGCTGTACATGATCTAGATTTCGGCGACAACGAAGAAGAAAATATAACTGTACAGATTAGACCTCCTGCTATAGGTGTATCAAGCAATTCACCTCTATGCGCTCCATCATCACAGTATCCTGAACCACTTACACAGGATATAGGCGACGATGAAAATGATTCCTTCACAGTGCGCACAAAAAAAAAGCTTTAAGTTCCACTTCCCGGCGCATAGATAAAAGAGGGACAAGAAGGATATACTACACAGTGGCAGGAACTAATACATTCGACACAGATGCAATGACGCGCGAAGAGATTATAGAAACACTAAGCCAAGTACTGGACACAGTGCATGAAATAGTACAAGCGCATGAGAACGAACCTGGTGTACTGGAGCAGAACGATTTATTTGATCTAGAAGAAGCTATAGCCGGTGCTGCTGAACTACTGGAACGAATCGGGTCTGCTGCAAGTAACCGGTAGGGCCCCTATTTTAAGGCCCCAATTGGGCCCCTTTAAATGCGGCTTTAGGGCCTGTCTAGGGGCTGCCTGCGTACTCACTGGGGCTTTTCTGGGGGACCACGCGCTAAGTCCATGAATTTTTTTCCCGGAATTTTTTTCAAACGAAAGCCGCTTTCAAGACCATGTGTAGAAGACGCCGACATAAGTACAGAGCTCCTAAATCAAAGAGAGTAAGTGTGAAGAACACTATAGCACGGTCACACTCACTACGAGGCGGTGCAGGCGCGGGATATCACGGTAGTCGTCGTTACTCGAGAAGGGTAAAACATAAAAAAGGCTACGGGAACGAAATTGAGAATTGCTAAAATTGGAAAAATTCTCCCGGGTAAAATTTCAAAACAAAACTAGTAATTCATTGATAATTGGTGTACTTATGAATTGTGACCATACAAGACGCCGGCGATGCAATAATGAGAGGCCCATCCACCATAACAGATATGGAATGGAAAGAGTACAAAGGTTACAAGGTTGGTCAGCTAGTGCAAGTCGCAGTTGAAGCACTGTTACACCCATGGAGAGATGTACAGTACATGAGCACCGGTGTGATCACAGGGTTCTTTGTAATATCGGGCTCAACAAGCAGTGTGCGAGGAGCTCCATGGGCATCAACAACAGTTGGAGCACACGTACTCATTGGAAACGATCAACACAAATATCACGTTACATACCTCAATCCAGTAGATGTAGAGTTAACTTCAGGTCAAATAGAAACATACGATAAGGAAGTTGATCATGAGTGATTGGGATGCACAACGCAACAGGCAATATCATGATATGCTTGGACTTATAGTAGAGATGAAAGAGATGCTACAGTTTGAGTGTTGTGGTACAACAATGGATTGTTATGAAGTTATTGAAAAGATCGACTCAATACTTGAGGAACTTGGAGGCACAGAGGCAGTTGTACAAGACCTTAGCATGGACATTCGAATGGATTGTGAAACCCACATGGAAGAAGACACAACCCATAAGGGATCGGATCCTGTTGATAGGGTTGGATCTTGCTGCGGAGGTGGCTGTCATGTCGGAGGATAACAATCTTCTCAGAAACCTTAGGCGTATTAGAAGAGGAAAGAATCGTGTATGCATAGGTGACGTTGTAAGTGGAATGGTATCACACGGTAGAGTACATTCAAAAAGAAGCTTAGGTCTTGTCATTGATACAAGAGAAGTACACCGTGACCCATTGGTAAACGATCTCATGGGAAACTACGAGGGAATGACCTTTGCAAACGAAGGCCTAGTACTATGGTTTGGTGATGATGAACACATAAGCTCGTCAGAGGCATGGAGAAGCGGTTACCACCTTGAGGTAATCAGCATGATCGACACAACAGATAAAGAAGAATGATTGCTTCTAGAAAAATAAAATCGGGCGACCTGGTCAAGGTGCGTGTGCCACGCTACTCAAACACTCGAAGAGTAAGTGAGTTCGAACACACAATTGGTACGTATGGAATAGTGTTATATGTGTCTAGCTCTGACGTATATAAGCCAGAGTGTGCAGCAGTGCAGCTACAGTTAGCAGGTAAGAGTCCTGAGGTGGTCCACATTCCATCTAGATGGCTTGAGCTAATGACTGATCGAGCACCTACTCTAGAGTGATTAGAAGTCAACGTGGGTGGGATCCCATATGACTGCAAACTACTGTATAAATTCCGGGCAGAAACACACTGCCTGTTCAAAGATGATACCGAAGGTGTAAAGGGTTATAGGGGTATATCTCAGGTAACCCGATTGAGCTGATCTAGATGGAACCTTACACGGTCTAGATGTTCACGCTGCTGATCCATAATGCCCTTGAGCCGATCAACTGCAGCACCCTGATCATGCATGCTACCCAATCCACCCAGGTCAGCATGCGCACCGTGTCTCTCGAGTTCAATTACGGTGTTGTCTATAAGGGTACTCATGTGACGCAGCTTAGACTCCAACATGCTGACACTTCTGTCACACATATGCTTGGCTAGTGTTAGCTTGGTGCTCATGTCACCGTAGGGGTCGCTGAACCCGGAGTCTTTTGCGATATTGGGATCTTTGGTATCCTGCATAGTAATATTATATGTACTCTTTCGAAAGGGTATAAATGTTATTGCGCTTTTTCTCTCTATTTATTTGTGACACTTACACACATGAGGAGTGAGCAGTGAGCAGTACCGAACCTAGACCTATTGAGATCGGAGATCTCGTTCGGCTATACCGGTTTTCCGGTCGTGAATTAGGTAAAGATCCCGGAGGGACTGTTCGTCCCGGAGGGATCGACATTACCGGTGTAGGTCTTGTCTTGGCTGTAAACGGAGTGCCGAGTATAAACCCTGATCTCCCGGATGATATATGGTGTGAGGTAATGTTTGCCGGCGGACAGATGGGATTCTGGGCAACTGAGCTGATCAACCTTGGCCGTGCTTCGAGTGCTGGTATGGATGGTCTGCCAAAGAGCATCGTTGATGCCATTGCTAACCTCTAACATCCCTTTACTAAAAGTGCCGACGAGGATGGGTATTCCATCCGACGGAGAGCGCTTTAATATACACTAACCTAAATATAAAATTTGACCTGGTTAAGGCGTTCCTATTATTGAAAAATACTTATTATATGCAAACAGAAATTTTTTCCTTTTGCGTGCAAAAAATTTTCGAAGAAAAATCGATCTCCCGCGAGGCGGGGATTTGGAGGTATAGATGAGCGACGATGGTGATGGCATTCTGGAATCGGATAACATCGATGCCTACAAGAAGGTTGAAAACGATCTACGGACAACTAGAAGAACTGTTAGGCGAGAGATTGATAGGCTTATGGAAGAGATCGAGCTTATATCCTCTGCTGGAATAACGCGCGAGACTAGTAAAGATGAGGATATTGAGGTTTCCGCAAGAGAGCTTGACCTTCACGAAACGTTCCACAAAATTTTAAAAAAGGATGGCCCAATATCAAAGTATCGATTTGAGTCACCTAATGTTGAAGAGATGACAAATATTCTCAAGGATATCGTCAACATTATAAATGCTGCAATTGCATAAAAAGAACAGACACCTAATGAGTATGCCTAAGGGAGAATGAACAATGAAGACTCTAAGAAGAGGCGATAGAGTACCTGAAGTAGAAGAACTACAAAAACTACTTAGAGTACATGGATATAAAATTGTAGTCGACGGTGACTTTGGTCCAAAGACTGCTAGCATCGTTATGAAATTTCAGTCCAAGCACGGACTAACAGTAGATGGCGTAGTTGGAAGAAAAACCTGGAGTGCTCTAGGTGATGATCCACAAAAAGATGAGCTCTACAGAGGTGACGACGAGGATAGTACAGAGTCTAAGTATACTTGGTGTCTCGAGAATGGTCACGGCGGAATGATCGATGGCGTATATCAAACTCGAGGCAAGAGGTCACCAGAGGTACCTCCCGGTATATATGAGGGTGAATTCAATAGAGCCATTGTCGAGCGTCTCTGTGTGCTCTGCGAAAGAGCAGGCATATCCTATTACAATGTTGTACCCGAACAGAGGAATATACGACTTAGAGAACGCATGAGAAGAGTCAATGACCTCCATAAGAGAAAGAAGAATTGCATATTCCTTTCTATTCACGCGAATGCTTTTGGTAATTCAGGTTGGTCTTCACCACAAGGGGTTGCAGTGTTCTATGACCCTAACCACAAAAGCAGATCTAAAAAGAGTGAAAAAGTTGCAAAGAGATTACAGGAACTATTGGTAGAAGAGACAAACATGATGGACAGAGGAGTCAAGACTGCCACATTCCTTGTCATTAGAGAGACTCGTATGCCAGCGATCCTTTCTGAGAATGGGTTTATGACCAACATGGATGAAGCTAAGAATCTAGCATCCGATGAGTTCCGTGACAAAATTGCCATGGCACACTTTAGGCTCATAAAAGAGTTTGAAGATGGAAAAATTAAATTCTAGTTTATTTTTTATGCAAAAAAAGTAAAATTTGTCTATGACATTTTTTAGAGAAGATGAGACTGTGAGCTCTTTTTTTATTGACCCACGTATTGAGGTTAGAAAAACCGGCGATCGTGGTAACGGGGTATTTGCAAAAGAATTTATACCAAAGCACACAGTTATATGCTCTGATCCCATAATCCTATTCCACAAGGATACATATAAAATTCTAACCGAGGCCTATGGGGAAAGGCACATCCTTCTAGACTATCCACACGGATGGAAAGATGGTATGGCTGCATTTTGCTTGGGGTACGGAGCTGTATTTAACCATTCTAACCAGCCCAACACTTTTTGGAGAAACAACTATGAGCTCCCAGCTTTGGTACATTATGCAAAAGCTGATATTCAAGAAGGTGAAGAGGTCTGTAGTAGGTACCATCCAAATAGTCAAGCTTTATGGTTTGCTGATGAGGATGAATTAAAGAAGTTCGAACTATAGCTTTTTTGGTCTTTCACCTGGTTTTAGTCTTCTATTTTTTGGTCGGCGCCGGGTCTTCTCTAATGGTATAATTTCTTCTCCATTTTCGTAGAGCTCAACAAACATCTTAATTTCTTCATCTGTCATATCTGTATAGCCGGCATTTGAAAGTACATCACGTAATACCTTGGTTCTTAGGGCATGATTACCATATCCCTCTCCCCAAGCCCACATAATTGTTGATGTGTTGCTTTTGATTTCTTGTTCTAAATCAGATATTCTTTTTTCTACTGACTTAATTCTACCATCAATTGGTATGTCACAATCTAAACCAAGCTCGTTAGCAACTTCTATAAGTTCATCACCATCATGCTTTTCAACAGCTTTTCTAGAACGATTAAAAAGCCCCACTAATCTTATTCTATCTGGATGATCTAGAGGTATTTTATCTGGGTGTATTTCTGCAGTAATGGATCTAAATAATTTTCGCATCCATGATGGGGATTTTTTTGCACTAGTCTCAGACTTTTCTGAGATCTCCCTATCTTCATCTTTGTTATCTGAGGAATCTGGCTCGTGTTGGGAACCTGGGTTTTCTTCTGCGCTTGCATTAGATCTTCTTTCACTGATTGGAGTAGAAATATCTTTTCTATATCCAAAATATGATACAACCTTGCTGACCGCACTGGTAAAGTCAAGGTTATAATCTCGATCTAGGTTTTTGATTTCCTCGAGGTCTTCGCGGAGCCTAGATAGATGCTTAGACTTCCTTGCCAAATTTTGAAGGAGTCTCTGTTTTCTATATTCTAGGTTACCCATTCTGAGTATAAATATTCAGAATTATTCTACAGTGAACGCAAATGCTTAATGTAACCTACTGTAAGCCATACAATATCAATTGGCCAAAAAAAGACAGAACTTACTCTCCGTAGTAAAGTATTTTTTGACAACTGCAGAGCTGCTTCTTGTCTAGCGTTCTTGTTTCTAAGGTTTTTGTTTGCTTTTAAGGCTAGCGATATTTTTTCATAAGCTAACAGTAATTTGACAAAAACTCCAAATAGGTAAATTTTTAAAATAACCATTTTATTCCTTACTTTCTTCGATTTTTTGTTTAGCCATTCTTAGGATTTTCTGAGATTCAGGTCTTTGGCCAACTTTACGATCCTCATCGGGATCAAGCTCTCCACTTAAGATGCGTTCTTTGGTTTTTTCAACATTATTTCTGTTGACCTGTATTCCCTCTACAACATGGGTAAATATTCGACCAGCTTGGTTGAACCCGTTAGCCGATGCCTCTAGAGTGAAAGGTAGAATATCAATCTGCTCTATTCTATTTTGCAAATCTTCTAATATAGTTTTTAGTGCTCCAATAGCAACCATATACTTTGCATCGTATTTTTCGTCCGGAAGGCTAAATACATTATTAATGTTCTTTTCAACAAAGCTGGCATAAGCTTTGAGAACTTCGTTGAATTCGTTTTTCGAAAAAACGGCATCAGCAATTTTTATATTCTGTTCCTTGATGGCTTCGTTAATTTTTGATATATAGATATTTCTAATATCTTTTAAGTCTTCATCTAGAACTAGAGGTAGGGCCTTGTTTTCCGATTGTTCTTCTGGATCACTAGCCTCTATGGCAAGATCTTCTGTTTCAACTTCTTTCATGTAAGAAATTTATCCGATATAACTAGCTAGTAAACAAAAAGGGCACACCAATGGTGTGCCCTTTGAAGTAATTTTTACCTGAACTGTACGGTAACAAAACAAAAACGCAAATGCTTATTATAAATAAGCGCTCATGGGGGTTTTTATATAAAAAATACTAACATATAGATAAAGTTACTAGGAAACTGATCGCCGTTATCCGTTCACCTTGATAAGATATTTACGAGCAAGCGACGTACACACTCACGATCAGCCCTAAGTAATATCAAAATCAAAAGATATGATATAAAATGTACGTAAATTTATAGTACCTCTAGAGTATCGTCTGTATACCAGTAAACTCTCTTAAGTCTGAGTGGTGAGCCAGATATCCAAACAACGCCTATTCTTCCCATAGTAACTTTGGTTACTATTCCTAACCAATTTTTACCCATGTTTTTACTGGAGAAACCAACAATTTCTCCTATATGTTTCATGCCTTTCCACGTATTTCTGGCATTAGCTCAAAGGTATCTTCAATGGCCAGAGTAATTGCGGAGTCAGGATCTTTTTTATAGAGTAGCGTGAATGCCCATGCTGTTGGGCATAATGATGGCTCACCTTGAAACATAAGAGTTTCTTTTTTACCCGTCTCATTAGATTTAGGATTTTTTGCCATCATTAATTAAGTATACTCTTATTGGCTCGTCCGTATAAATAAAAAGGCCCTCAATAACTTGAGGGCCTTTCTACAGGATATTATATAAGGTATTCTATTAGGACTTGGATACCTTTCGACTAGATTGTACGGCCTTGACCACACGCTGGCCGATCAGCTTGTGCATCTTTTGAATATTGGGTAGATTTTGTGTGGAGCTGATACTGTTCCACAAGGATACCATCATTTCCCCGGGGAGGAGGTCTGCAAACTTAGCAACATTCTTAGACTGCTTTAGGGTCCACTCGTTGTCCTTACAGTTGTGCTTGAGCTTGTCAATGACGTCGTTAAGTCGATCATTCTTCATGACCTCGAGAATCTCAAGCTTTTCCTTGTAGCGATCAAGGATATCCTCTGCTGAAATTACGAGCGTATAGTTTTCGATAAAATCACAAAAAGCAATTGCCGCTTCTGAGCCCAGCATTCCCATGCACAATGGGTAGAGTGATGATGGACGTTGGGCACCGGCAATTTGGCTGGCCGGAATTCCCATATGCTTCATGCACATATCAACGCGATGCCAACTAGCCGGATTAGGAGCAACAGTGCCAGATTCAATTTGGCTTGGGTCGACTCGGAAGTGTTCCGGATTTTGAGAGACGAAATCAATCATGAGGCTATCAATGTCATTATCACGAGCCCAGTCAGACCATGAATCGACCGTTGCTTCAACGTCGCAGACCCAAAAACGCCGGAGGAGAGCAGGGTCCATATCGTTAACATCATACTCAGCACCATGATTAACACAGGCAATGATACGGGTCTCTGGGTGAAGACGATACGGCATACCGTTCTTATCATTGCCCAATTCACGGTCTAGAATCAACTGGAAGAACCCCTGTTGAACTCCGGGAAGAGACCTGTTCAACTCATCTAGGCAGATGACGACAGGCTCAGAGCATGCCCTGATGAACCAGGAGGGCATGCAAAAAGTCATGACACCAGTCTCCTTCATGCCCTCGATGTCTGGATATCCTCCGATATCACCTTCTGACATTGTCGAACCACGAACATCGATAAAAGGAAGAGATAGCATCTCGGAGACCCTACGACCGAGATGGGACTTACCAATGCCGGTCGGGCCACGCATAAGAATAGCAATTTCAGACGGAAGATTAGGGGCTACGCTCAAAAAAGTATTGATGTTCATTTTTGTTATCCTGTAGTTTTCAATACCCGTGTTGGGTGGGCATTGCTTATATTATTACTATACAACATATTGGTGAATTTTGCACAAAAAATAAGAATAATATTAAAATAAATAATTCAATAATTTCATATACTTACCTAGAATTGATGATTTTTTCGTATTCACTACGCTTTTCCGGTAACATTCCGCATCGATACATTGCCTCAATAGTCAGGGG
>Ga0098061_1001170_pt1 | contig 12742 bp, 16 predicted proteins | sample 22_taG_FD_92579 | JGI IMG/M metagenome (GOLD analysis project Ga0098061, IMG submission 92579) | Marine viral communities from the Subarctic Pacific Ocean - 22_ETSP_OMZ_AT15343 metaG | ecosystem: Environmental > Aquatic > Marine > Oceanic | place: Subarctic Pacific Ocean | collected 2015-01-20 | reverse complement strand
TCTGTTAGTGAGATAGTGTTAGACGCCAGCCTCCAGCTATATGACAAAATTCCAACCAAGGATATAGATAAAGCACTAATTCTATCCTCCCGGTCTAAGATTGAAAAAGAGCCGAACTATTCTTACGTTGCAGCTAGACTACTCCTCAACAATCTATATAAAGAGGTTTTTGGAGAGGGTGTGGACAGCGAAGTATTTGAACAACAATATAAAAAATCATTTGTTCAAAATATAAAGAGACTTGTAAAAGCAGAAAGACTTCATGAAGATCTACTGTCTTATGATCTTGACCTTCTGTCTAGTTATATCGTCACAGAGAGAGATGGTCTTTTCAAATATCTAGGAATCCAAACTCTGTATGATCGTTATTTTATACATATAGAGCAAAGAAGAATGGAGACTCCTCAGGGATTCTATATGCGAGTAGCGATGGGCCTATGTCTCAACGAAGAAAACAAGGAAGAGAAGGCTATTGAAATATACAATATGATGTCTGAGTTCAGATATTCCCCCTCTACCCCCACCCTATTTAATAGCGGAACACAGAGGTCTCAACTTTCATCATGTTATCTCAGCACTGTTGACGACTCCATAGACGGCATCTTTGGCACCATTCATGGGCAAGCCAGACTTTCTAAGTATGCTGGAGGACTTGGTGTGGACTGGACTCCGGTTAGGTCTTCTGGATCATACATACAGGGCACTAACGGCCAGTCCTCAGGTCTTGTTCCTTGGCTTAAAATATTTAACGATACTCTAGTTGGGGTCAATCAAGGAGGAAAGAGAAAGGGTGCTGGTTGCGCATATCTAGAAATTTGGCATTTAGATGTTGAGGACTTCCTAGACCTAAGAAAAAACACCGGAGACGACCGCAGAAGATGCCATGATATGAATACCGCATTGTGGGTCTGTGATGAGTTCATGGAGCACGTTCATAAAGAAATGGATTGGTATCTATTTGACCCATCAGAATGTCCTGACTTGCATGAGACGTATGGCAATAAGTTTTCCAAACTATACAGCTACTATAAAACTATGGCAGACGAGGGAGATATTAAAAGCTTCACCAAGATTCCCGCAAAAGACCTATGGAAAAAATGTCTGAAGTCTTTGTTTGAAACAGGACATCCTTGGATTACCTTTAAAGACCCCTCTAATATCAGGTACTCAAATAAACATAGCGGGGTCGTGCATTCTTCTAACTTATGCACAGAGATATTACTACACACCAAACCTACCAGATACCATGAGGGAGAGGTGACAGAAAGAGGAGAGACCGCTGTATGCAATCTAGCAAGCATAAACCTATCCAATCACATCAAGGTTAGAACAGTTGACTGGAAAAAACTAAGGGAAACCGTTGAGGTTGCTGTAAGAGGACTAGACAACGTTATAGATATAAATTTTTATCCCACTGAAGAAGCAAGAAACTCCAATACAAAACACAGGCCTGTCGGACTTGGTGTTATGGGTACTCACGACCTTCTCCATAAGCTAGGTATCTTTTATGACTCTGAAGAAGCCGTTGAACTATGCGACAAGATTCAAGAATTTATTTCCCTTTATGCGATAAGGACATCGGCAGTCCTAGCAAAGGAAAGAGGAACATACCCTACTTTTGGGGGGTCAGAATGGGACAAGGGTAATTTACCCATTGATACCCATTGCTCTCTACTCTCAGAGAGAAGGCCACTTGGGGTCGAAGAAGATAAGGAGTCCTTTGAGACTCTAGAAGAATGGGATGGGGTTAGGGATCTAGTTTCAAAATATGGAATGAGAAACTCTAACGTAATGGCTATAGCGCCAACAGCCACAATTTCCTATATACAGGGATGTTCCCAATCTATAGAGCCCGACTACTCAGTTCTTTTTGTGTACTCGACCCTTAGTGGGGAATTCACAATGATAAATGAGCACTTTGTTGCTGCTGCGAAGAAATCCGGTATCTGGTCACAGGCACTAGTGGACGCACTAAAGAGTGTAGATGGGGACGTGAATGCATTAGTTGATCTAGATGACTCATTGAAAGAACAATTTAAAAGTGCTTTTGACATTGATTTCCATACCCTCATAGAAGCAGCCGCAGCAAGGCAAAAATGGATTGACATGGGACAATCTTTAAATCTTTATAATAAACATGAAAGCTTAAAATATCTGAACGACATGTATATTTACGCATGGGAAAAGGGTCTAAAAACAACCTATTATTTAAGAAGCAAGGCAGCAACTAGACTAGAAAAATCAACTATTTCTGATATAAACATTAAGAATGAGAGTATAATTAATGAACCTAAGGCTTGTTCTATTTTAGATCCCGGTTGTGAAAGTTGTCAATGATATTTCAAGAACATAGACAGTCACCTACCTCTCCATTAAAATATATAGTTGAATTATCGCCTGAGGAATTGGAAAAGGTGAAAGACCTAGTATTTCAAATAATCAAAAGAATAAAAGAAGATGAAAAAAACTAAAGAGATTATATCAGATAAGGTGTCTGTCGTAAATCAGATCCTTCCCCACGTCAACAAATGGGCTTGGGACTTGTTTATTGATGGAGCAGCCAACAACTGGATGCCTACAGAAATTTCTATGGCTAAGGATATAGAGCAATGGAAGTCAAGCCTTCTCTCTGTAGATGAGAAGCTTGTAGTTAAGAGATGTCTAGGATTCTTTGCTGGCTCAGAGTCCCTAGTGGCAAACAACTTATTATTAAGTGTCTTCAAGTTTGTTACAGATCCAGAGTGTCGTCAGTACATACTCAGACAGGCATACGAAGAAAGCCTTCACAACCTTACGGTAGTTTATATTTGCGATTCTCTCAATCTTGATATTGATGAAGTGTATGAAGCATACAACTCTATCCCGAGCATAAAAGCAAAAGATGACTTTTTAATGAACATCACAACAGATATTAATCGTGTAGACTTTAACATAAATACCATAGAAGGTAAAAGAGAGTTCCTCCGCAATATCATTACCTATTATGTTATCTGCGAAGGGATATTCTTTTTCTCTGGTTTCGCTATGTTGCTTTCTTTTAATAGACAAAACAAACTTCCGGGAATTGGAGAACAGATTCAGTATACCCTAAGAGATGAAAGCCTACATATCAAGTTTGGTACCGAGCTTATAAAGAGAATTAAAGAAGATAGCCCAAAGGTATGGACAAAAGCTTTTGAAAAGGAGACTTTGGCTCACATAGAAACTGCTATGGAGCTTGAGTTAGCATACGCAAGAGAAGTCCTTCCTACTGGTATACTGGGTCTTAATTCGGATATGTTTATTGATTATGTACAGTACATTGCTGATAGAAGACTAACAAATCTAGGACTAGACTCTCCATTTGGAGAAGCGAAGAACCCTTTTCCTTGGATGAGCGAGATCATTGATCTAGAAAAGTGCAAGAACTTTTTTGAGACACGAGTAACGGAATATTCCGTAGGCACGCTAGTTGACGACTTTTAGGTGTATGTTTAGGTGGAACTCTACCTTTTACTCTGGAGCTAGCTATGATTGATTTCGTTTTTGACAGAAGGAACTTATTAAGAATAGGCTCTATAGGAGCCGGAATGTCTGCGATGGGACTTTCCGACTATACCTTTGCACAAGATGGAGCTGTTGCATATAAAGACAAGACAGTCGTCTGGCTGTGGCTTGGAGGAGGCCCAACTCAATTTGAGACATTTCATGCCCCATTAGATAATGTCCCTTCAGAATGGCAGCCAGTAAATGGAAGGATATATGATTCAAAAACTAACATCTCTCTTGGAGCTGATTGGCAAGAGCTTTCCAAGCATACGAGCAAACTGAACGTAGTAAATTCCTTCAGTCATAAGGACTCTTCTCATAGACAGGGGACGCACTTTATGATGACTGGACATTATAATCCAGATAGAACCACCACTTCTATGGCAAAGCATCCTTCTTTTGGGTCTGTTATATCGGCTTGTTATGGGACTAATAATCCAGAAAACGGTGTGCCTACCTATGTCAAGCAAGGCAAAATAGAAGGGGATGAAGGGTCTTGGCTTGGAGGAGCATATAAGCCCTTTGACCCATCAAACAAAGACAACCTTACACCCAGAATAGAAATAGATAGATTTACCAATAGAAAGAACCTACTAAACGCTATTGATGCAACGAGAGTCTCTGGTAACGGAGCAGCATCCTCAGAGTTTTATAAGAGCCAAGCCTATGATGTAATCCTTGGGTCAGCTAAAGACGCTTTTAATCTAGATAAAGAAGACGAAAAAACAAAAGCTCTTTACGGATCTGACTCTATAGGAAATCAGTTGCTGCTCGCCAGAAGACTAGCTGAGTATGGGACTCGTTTCATAACCCTTACTTATGGCGGATGGGATATGCATAGTAATATCTCTACAGCTATGAAAACTAAGGCTCCTCCAATTGATAAGGCTATAGCTGGATTCCTACAAGACGTTTGGGATCGTGGACTAAGTGAAAAAATCATTCTTGTTGTTACTGGTGAGTTTGGAAGAACCAAATTCAACGCAAACTCGGGTAGAGATCACTGGCCTTCAATTACCCCAATGCTTATGGCTGGTGGAGAATACCAATCCGGTAGAACGATTGGCGCAGCAGACAGATCATATAGCCCGATAGAAAACCCCGTCGGCCCACTTGATCTTCAAGCAACCCTATTTGATCACTTCGGAATAAATAAAGGCACCATGAGGGTAGACAACAGTGGTCGTCCAAGATATTTACTTGAAGGAGAAGCGAAGGTCATATTGTAAAGGGAGTTAAAATGAAATTTCTAAAACCCTTAGTCGCAGCTTTTCATCTTTCGGGTATAATATTTTTTTTAGTTGCATCAGCTATTTGTTTGTTGGCTTGGTGGAAGCTGGGGTGGATTTTTGGCTAATAGTAAAATTGGAAGTAAAGGTAATTTTATGATGATAGAGTATGTTAAAGAATATTTTGCACTTAAGGCTAAGGCCAACAAGGATATGTTTGACAATCCTGAAGATGCAAAAAAGAGAGGCAAAGAACTCGGTCTTGAAGGTACGCATACCCATAAGGACAACACCGGAAAGACAGTGCATATGCCCGGGAAAAGTCACGAGGAATACATGAAGGCTCTTAAGAAAAAGGATCAGGCAATAGAGCCTCCAGAGCCCGACGAGGATCAGGGCCCTAGTTCGGCTGGGTACAAATATGAAGACCCGAGAACAGGAGAGATATTTACTTTCAAAAGACGAGGAGTATATAAAAAGAATGGTAGAGTATTAGTTCCTGTAAGCGGCTCTAAAGCATACAAGGCTGGCCCAATGGAAGACTATGTTTTTACTTCTAAAGAAGCGGCTATGAAAATGGCTAAAAAGATTGGAATGGATGGCGTACATAAGTCTATTACTGGAGATGGCAAGACATTATACATTCCCGGAAAAACAGAAGAAGAGTTCTTCCAATGGTATCGTAAACATAAAGGTGAAGACTCTAAAGGTACAGAACGTCAAGGCAGAAAGAATCAGGAGTAAGGGATGAGTCGTAAAGTGAATAGTTTAGGTCGTCGTTCATTCATGCAGGTAGGGTTTTTGGGAGGTATTGGGCTCAGTTTATCAGACTATTTTAAAATAAAAGAAGCTCAAGCAGACCAAAAGTTTTACGAGAGTAAAGAAGGGCCAGCGAAGTCTGTTATCTACATTTATCTTCCCGGCGGATGTGCTCATCAGGAGACGTGGGACCCTAAACCATTTGCTCCTATTGAATATCGTGGTCCAATGGGTAGTATTGAAACCAATGTTATAGGCACCCGGCTTAATGAGACTATGGTCAATACTTCAAAGGTAGCGGACAAGATTGCGATTTGTCGCAGTATGACTCATGGTGAAGCCGCCCACGAACGTGGCACTCACAACATGTTTACTGGGTATCGTCCTAGTCCAGCCCTACAATACCCCTCCATAGGTTCTGTGGTTGCCCATGAATTTGGGCCACGCCAAAATCTTCCTCCTTACGTATGTATTCCCGACCAGCCCAACGAGTTCGCAGGCACAGGATATCTCAGTAGCTCATTCTCAGGATTCAGCTTAGGCTCAGACCCAGCTAGCGATAGTTTCCAAGTTAGAGACCTTAGACTTCCGGGAGGAGTAGACGATAGCCGCTTCAGTAAACGTCGGAATATGTTAAATACTGTTAATGATTATTTTGCCACCAAAGAAAAGTCCGACTCTCTAGATGCTGTAGATTCTTTCTACGATAGAGCTTACAGTCTTATAAGTAGCGAAAAGGCACGAGACGCATTTGATATAAACAAAGAGGATGGTGCCGTGCGAGATAAGTATGGTCGCAACACGGCAGGCGCTCGCATGTTGCTTGCTCGTCGCCTTATAGAAGCAGGAACTCGCTTTGTATCTCTTACCTACGGTGGTTGGGATATGCATAACAATATTGAAAATTCAATGAAGGGTCAGCTTCCTGCATTTGATCAAGGGTTTGCTGCACTTATAGAAGACTTAGAGCAAAGAGGATTATTAGATTCAACTCTGGTTTGTGTTGCTTCTGAATTTGGGAGAACCCCAAAGATTAACGCGACAGCAGGAAGAGACCATTGGCCAAAAGTCTTTAGCGTTGTGATGGCTGGAGGAGGAATCAAAAAAGGTATTGTGCATGGGTCATCTAACGCAACGGCTAGTGAGCCAGAAGATAATCCTCTAACAGTCAAAGACTGGGCTACCACCATATATGATAGGCTAGGTATCGTCTCTGATAAAGAACTAATGGCTCCCGGAGATCGCCCTATTGAAATTGTTGATGGTGGAAAAACTGTACAAGAATTAATTATTTAACTCGAATGGAGAAATAAAATGAACAGAAGAAATGTAATATCTATTTTTGCTCTAGCGCTTATGGTTCCCGCAACCCTAATCGCCAGACCCCCAAAGAATAAGCCAGAAAGCCCGTCTTGCAAGGATTGTAAAAGGTGTGGTCGTGCTTGTAAGTGCGATTGCAAAAAAGGTTGCAAGTGTAAGCCCGGATGCTGTAAAACAAAGCAGCCCCCTGTTAGAGGGCCTCAGAAACCTCGTGGTTTTGATGAAAAAACCCCCAGCTTCCGACCTCCAAACAGTAGGCCTCCAAGCGGGTTTGATGGAAGAACCCCTAGCTTCGGACCTCCATCTCGTAGTAGATCCCCTCAGGGCAGACCACCACAAGGAAGGCCTTCTCCAGACAGAGACTCCCGCTATAAAGAGATTATTAGCAAGTTTGATAAAAACAAAGACGGGAAACTCGATGAGAAAGAAAGAGAAGCAGTTAGAGAATACATGAAACAAAGAATGGGTAGGGATTCACGATGAAAAGAAGAGAATTTTTAACGAGCACTGCTGGCGTTCTTGGTCTTTTACAAACTCTAAAGGCTAATCAGGAAGAGATAAAGAAGAATGGTAAATCTGCTATCCTGCTATGGATGGGTGGAGGTCCGTCCACTATGGACATTTGGGATCTAAAGCCGGGAGCCGCAACTGGAGGGCCGTTTAGACCAATTGGAACGACAGGAGATGTGCAAATTTGTGAACACATGCCATTGATGGCCAAGCAAATGCACAACATGGCTATTGTTCGGTCAATGAGTACTCGTGAGGCAGACCATATGCGTGGGCGTTATTATATGCACACAGGTTATGTTCCTAATCCATCAATGGAACACCCTAGCTATGGCTCTGTCCTATCTCATCAGCTTCGACGAGATGATATCGAGATACCTCAATTTGTTACGGTCGGTGGAGGCAGTATGGGGGCGGGTTTTCTTGGAGCTCAGTATAATCCCTTCTCTGTCAATAGCGATGGCAGAATAAGAAATTTAGACATGAAGGTGGATGCAAGACTCATTCAAAGAGCTTATGCTCTTGATTTCCTAGAGACTAATTTCATTAATCAGAAAAGAGGTTCTCTTGCTAAGGATCACCAATCGGTATTAAAGCAGACGTTCAATCTTCTTACAAGCGAACAGATGGAAGCCTTTAAGATTGCAGGCGAACCTGAACCCGTTAAAGAAAGATACGGAGATAATGGATTTGGCAAAGGTTGCCTGATGGCAAGAAGGCTTGTCGAAGTCGGAGTTCCATTTATTGAAGTCAATTTAGGAGGGTGGGATAATCACCAAAATATCCATCCGACACTAAAAGATAATAAGCTACCCGTGCTTGACCAAGGAATGAGTGCGTTAGTTGAAGACCTTGAGCAAAGAGAGCTACTAAAAGACACCGCCATTATTTGGATGGGTGAATTCAGCCGTACTCCTCGCATCAATGGAAACGCTGGTCGCGATCACTGGGCTCGTAGTTGGAGTGTCGTGGTTGGTGGTGCAGGCATGAATGGTGGTATCGCGGTGGGAGCAACAAGTGATGACGGAACTAAGGTCATAACAGACCCATACACGTCACAAGACATCATGGCTTCTGTCTGTAAGGCGTTAGGCATTTCTCTGAGCACAACCTTTACTAGCAACAGTGGACGCCCCATGAAGATTGCCAACTCTGGAAAAATAATCAAGGAGCTATTTGTATAATGAATATATTCAATAAGTCTTTAATTGTTATTATTATGGTTCTATTACCAACCCTTATGGTAGCTCAGGAAAGAGAACTGTCCCTTAGAGAAAAACTAAACAGCCTTACTTACACTCCTGCAGTTAAAGAGCTAGCAAGAGATAGAAGAAGAGCCTCTTTAGCAGGTGTGTTTTTGGGGCAAAGGAATAGATCTGTTGGATATTACCCTATTATATCAGTGCTTCCGCAGGGTCACTCTATGACAGCGGGCCCGGTTATACTCTCTCCAGACCGCAGGTATGCTAGAATAGGCATTTCTTACTCAAGCATGAGTATTGGAGCAGTGCACACCTTTAACTTTTCCACTGGTGCATCCCAGACAATAGAAAGAAAATAATATGAGCGACATTAAACCAATAGGCCACTTTCTGATGGTTCTATGTATGATTAATATAGTACTTACAGTCCTTCTTCATAAAGAAGTGTCTAAAGAGAAGTCTCTTCCAAGGCTTAGCATTCCGGCTCTTGATCAGCTTGTTGACGACTCCAAAGCAAGAGATAGTATGATTATGCAAGTCATCTTGCTAGGACAACACAAACAAGGTCTTCATGAGGGCGGCTCTGTAAATTTATGTCCCATGTGTCCAGATAATCTTAAAATAACCGAACTATAAAGGCGACTATGGCAAGAAAAAGAAAACCTTCCTCTAATAATACTATAATTCAGAGAAGAAAAAAGCTTAAAGCCAAGACGGACAATCAGGAACTATACATTGACTCAATGCAGGACTCAGACGTTACGTTCTGTTCTGGCCCAGCAGGGTCGGGAAAGACTAGCGTCTCCGTTGGTTTAGCCTGCGAATACCTGATGGAAGAAAGGGTAAAAAGGATTATTATAACTCGTCCAGTAGTTGAGTCTGGAAGAGGCCTTGGTCATCTTCCCGGAACTTTAGTAGAAAAGATAAACCCATATCTTGTTCCCATTCTAGAGGAAATGAATATGTATCTCACTAAAGCTAGGGTCGAGAACTTTAGGGAAGAAGGAATTATCGAGCTATGCCCTCTTGAATATATGAGAGGAAGAAACTTTCATGATTGTTTCATGATTTTAGACGAAGCTCAAAACGCCACATTTGAACAAATAAAAATGTTCATCACTCGCATAGGTAGAAATTCTAAAGCTGTAATCAACGGCGATCTAAAACAGTCTGACCTAGGACATCAAAGTGGGGGTCTCTTAACCTGCATGGACGAGCTCTATGATATCGACGGAGTTTCTGTCTGCGAGCTCGATTACTGCGATATTATCCGCAGCGACATTGTTGGCAAAATTCTTAGAAAATTACATGAGTTTAATCCCGCCAAGTAGCCTATTGACGGTATAATAGTATAGCTACTTTATAAAGGACAAGACTTAAGCAATGCCGGAATATAGTTATATATGCGAAGAATGCGATCATAGTTGGTCAATCTTTTGCCACAGGTCTGAATATAAAGACAAGATAAAATGCGTATCTTGCAATAAGAAAAAGTCTGTATATAGAAATTTTGAAGAAGACGAAGTCTATACAGCGTATAACTATTCGCTCTCTGAGGCCAAGACAATCGGTCACTATGCTGATAAACAAAGTAAAAAACTCGGCAAAAACAAAGTTGAAGACATGATAAGGGAGCAGAAAACCAAAAAGGTTGATACTCTATCTGGAAAGCTAGGAGACGGCATGAAGAAGATGGATCGACCCAAAAGCGCACCCAAATGGACAAAAGAGTCAACAAAAAAAAGAAGAAAGAAGAATAGATAATGTTTCATAAAATTAATGAAGAAAAAACAGAAGATAAAAGTAAGACAGTAGACGTGTTTACTATGTCTGGGAAAGAGACAGACAAGGATCTTGAAGGGTTTCCTAGGCTAGACCCAGAACAGCAAGACCACTACGACGCCTATGCAAAAAGAATTACGCTAGGGAAGAGAGTAAAGTACTTTGTAAAAAGAGGTAGGTACGGAAAGCTCTACAACCCCATTGGCATGTACTCAGAAGGCACCGCTAAAAAACAAATGAGGCACGCCGGTAGACCAGAGTGGGAATTCAAAGAAACAAACGAGAATGTTTTTAATAAGTATATTAATTTTCTAAGAACCAAGAACATCGCTTGGCTCAACAATGCAGAAAGAGACTCATAATGGGAAAGCTATCAAACGCAAAGAACCTCACAAAAACTGAAAAATACTCAATCGAGGGCATGTATTCTAACGACATGTCAACCAAAGAAATAGCCAAAGCTCTAGGGAGATCAGAGTCTATTGTATCAAAATATGTAGACGCTCTTCAGGCAGACAAAAAAGAACCCCATGAAAGCACAGGGATGGCAGTAATGACTGAAGCCGACTCTCAGAGAGTGGACAATCTTCGCGAAAATATGCCTGAAAGACCTCAGCATTCGGCTATACATAATATTAATTAGATGACAACAAATAAGATTTGCGAAGTAAGAGAAAGCCCTATTCACGGAACGGGGCTTTTCTCTTTGTGTGATATAAAAGAAGGAACCCCTCTATTTATAACGCACATTCAGGTTACTGAAATAGAAGGTATGTGGACTAATATTAATCCTAACTGTATGTATAATCATTCTAAAGCCGCAAACTGCATTTCAAAAACAGAAAGAGGAAGAAAGTTTTTAGTAGCTAAAAGAAATATTAAAACTGGCGAGGAGATTCTAGTTGACTACACTGAAGATCTAGATTTGGAACAGCCTCAAGAAAATTGGGAAGACTTATAGGACATTAAAAAAATGGCAAAAAACAGAAGTGACAAGAGCCGCTACCCCTCTCGCTATTCTCCCAAAGGTTGGGTGTCAGGTTCTCAATATATAACAGAACTTGTCTGCGAGAAGAAGGCCCAAAGGGAAAAGAAGGAACTCCCAATGAAGTTCTGGGAGGACAAAGATTGGTGCAAGTATTACAAGTATCAGATCACCCTAGCCAACAGGCTCATCAAAAAATACGGCGAAGAATCTATAGTCGCCGCCCTAAGAGATAAAAGATGTTGGTCTACATATTCTCTAAGGTCTCCCTTCCTTGAAAAAATAGTTGAGGAAAAATCGAAACAAGTTATCGAAAGACCGGCGAATACAGAGTATAATATTAAAGAGTCGGAAGAAGTAAAACACAAGACAAATAATAATCAGAAATCAATTATTTCTAAGCTAAGGGATTTAGATGAATAAAGACATTGTCAAGGAATATGGTGATGTTCTTCACGACCCCTCTTCAATTGTAGATAGACCTCTAGAAATTCTGTCCGTTGGCCCCAAACTAGACATAGCTCTAGGAGGAGGAGTTCCTGAGGGGTCATTGTTTATAATGACTGGCCCTGAGAAAGTAGGAAAGACCGTAACTGCTCTCACCTTTTGTGCAAACGCGCAGAAGCACTACCAACGTAAGGTTTACTATGCCAATATAGAGGGCCGCTTAAAAAAGCGAGACCTAGAAGGTATCATAGATTTAGATCTTGACTCAGAAAAGATGCAGATCATTGGCTCTACAGAAGGAAATATCTTATCTGCTGAAAAATATCTAAGTATCGTTGACAATATCGTCCATACGCAGCCGGGATCTTTGGCTATTGTAGACTCCTTCTCGGCTTTATCTAGTGAAGCAGAGCTTACGGGAGACCTCTCAGACATGCAGGTTATGAGTGTACAAAAGGTTTTAGCGAAGTTCTGTAGAAGGATTTCTAATGTCCTTCCAATCAATCGAGTGACAGTGGTTGGGATAACCCACCTTATGGCCAATATGCAGAGGTTTGGAAGAGGAAAAACAAAGATAGAAAAATCGGGCAACGCTTTAAAGTATCAGGTAGATGTAAAGCTCCATGCTACCCATTCGGTTCCCCTAATGCAGGGGGACACTCAGATTGGCCAAACAATCCACTGGCAAATCACAACCTCCGCCATAGGCCCTCCGGGGCAAAAGGTAGAAAGCCACATTAGATACGGAAGGGGAATATGGAAGGAGATGGAGATGGCCGACCTTATGATTGATTTCGGCCTCATATCAAAGGCAGGGGCATGGCTAAAGCTACCCAATGGAGAAAAGATTCAAGGGAAGGCCAAGCTAGCAAAATACCTAGAAGATAATCCAGAAGAGTACGATAATTTCAGAAAAGAAGTTCTAACTATGGTAGGAATGTACGATGAAGACTAAGGTTATTGGAACGTTTGAATGTAGG
>Ga0098061_1001167_pt1 | contig 12757 bp, 14 predicted proteins | sample 22_taG_FD_92579 | JGI IMG/M metagenome (GOLD analysis project Ga0098061, IMG submission 92579) | Marine viral communities from the Subarctic Pacific Ocean - 22_ETSP_OMZ_AT15343 metaG | ecosystem: Environmental > Aquatic > Marine > Oceanic | place: Subarctic Pacific Ocean | collected 2015-01-20 | reverse complement strand
TACACAGCGGCAGGACGGATATAGTCTCTCGTTGAATTCCAATCTCCGCTCCATGAAACCCCAGTTGCTCCAGTAAGTCCTATGGGCCCTATCGGTCCCGTCGGCCCAGTTACGCTAACTCCTGAAATCCCCGTCGCACCCGAAGGTCCCGTCGGTCCTGTGGGTCCTATTGGCCCCGTCGGCCCAGTTACGCTAACTCCTGAAATTCCTGTCGCACCCGATGGGCCTGTGGGTCCCGTCGGCCCCGCTACGGTACTGTCTAATCCCGCTGGTCCAGTAATACCTTGCCCACTCTCAGCGAGCATATTCCAAACAGTTGGCGAAGTATTTGGTGGCTTATTAGAATTGCTTCCTCCCGATACGCAAATCCATGCCGCACCTCCATAATGAACCGCTGATTGTTCTAAATATTGTTTAGCCGAAGTCCAATTCCCACTCCATTCGATCCCTCTACCGCCAGCATCGCCGACTCTTGAATAGGAGACTTGCAGTATTTTATTATTTTCAATACTGGAAATGCTCCCATCAATATAGTCAGCATTTAATTCAAAATATCCAACTTTCTCTGTCAGGTAAGTTATATCATATAAAACAAATTTATCAGTGCTATCTATCCACGATACTTGAAGTTGTCCTTTAACTGAACTTGTCGAATCATCAAATGTTCTAATCAAGGCTTGTACATCGTTACTGTACATATCCTTATCATCTATAAATATACCAGTTACCTGAGTGAGGTCAGCATTGTTAAATTTGATATCTCCAACACCGGGATCAGAACTAGTAGTATTCGTATCCATTGAATACCGAAGAGACATTCCACCAAAATTACCTTGCGGGCCTGTTGGTCCTGATGCTCCTCGAATACCCGTCGCACCGCTTGCGAGAATATTCCAAAAATTAGAAGTAGAAGAAGGTGCATTCCCTGCTCCTCCTCCTGATACACTTAGATAAGAATGACCATGGTAATGAACCGCATTGTTTTGGTGATATATATTTGATGGGTCCCAAGTACCGCTCCAAATGATTCCCGTAGCACCTGTAGGTCCGATGTTTCCTTGCGGACCTTGTGTCCCTTGAGGCCCAGTCGGGCCTGTTACTGTGCTATTTGCCCCCACTGCACCCGCTGGCCCCGTGGGTCCTGTGGTCCCTATTGGCCCCGTCGGCCCACTCGGCCCAATCGGACCTGTTACGGTACTGTCCGCTCCCGTCGCACCTGAAGGACCAGTCGGTCCTAAAGGCCCCGTAGGCCCCGTAGGCCCCGTTATCCCTGTCTCTCCAGAAGGACCCGTAATGCCTTGGGGCCCTACATTTCCCGCTGGCCCCGCAGGACCCACAGGACCCGTATTCCCATCAGGACCTGACGGCCCCCCAACGCCTTGAGGACCTTGAGGACCTGTAGGACCTATTGCACCCGTTACCCCTGTAGGCCCCGTCGGCCCTGTTACGGTACTAGCTGCTCCTTGGGGTCCCGTAGGCCCGTCAATTCCATATGGACCCGTAATCCCATCCTCTCCTTGAGGTCCTATAGGCCCTGTAGGTCCTGTAGGCCCTATCGCACCTGTTACTCCTGTTGCTCCCGAAGGACCAGTTAATCCTATAGGCCCCGTTGGTCCTTGAATACCTTGTGGCCCAGTCGGCCCTATTTGACCAGTCGGACCTTGAATACCTGTCGCCCCGCTTACTAAAAGATCCCAATAGCTAGAAGTTACTGAAGGAGTATTTCCCGCACCGCCACCGGACACATTGATATAAGCACTACCAATATAATGAACTGCATTACTTTGATGATATATATTCGCAGCGTCCCAAACTCCACTCCAAATGATTCCAGTGGCTCCAGTTGGTCCGATGTTTCCTTGCGGACCTTGTGTCCCTTGAGGCCCCGTCGGCCCTGTTACGGTACTTGCTTCCCCGACAGGCCCCGTAGGCCCCGTGGGTCCTGTGGTCCCTATTGGCCCGGAAACTCCCATAGGTCCTGTTGGCCCTGCTGGGCCCGTTACCCCTGTAGGCCCCGTCGGCCCTGTTACGCTAACTCCTGAAATCCCCGTCGCACCCGAAGGTCCCGTCGGTCCTATGAGTCCTATGGGTCCTATCGGGCCGATAGGACCCGTTATCCCTGTGGCTCCTGATGGGCCTGTTATGGTACTAGCTGCACCTGTTGCCCCTGTTGCCCCTGAAGGCCCTGTCGGTCCTAGCCCAGTCCCGGCTGGACCTGTAGGACCGGGAAGGCCTTGGGGTCCTTGAGTAAAAACTGTGAAAGGAACACTTGTAGTATCCGGAATAGTAACTTCCGAAGTCGTACCATCCGCCGTAATAGATGAAACATTCTGAGAGCTAGTAACGGAAACTTCCGAAACTGACCCGTCAGTTATTTTTGTCGTTATATTTTGATCAGCCATTCACCTAAGATGTTACCTCTGGTGAAATTAAAACTTTGCCTTGCAGTATTCTCGTCACTGTTCCGGCATCGTTATACATTTCAACGTCGTAAACACCTTGGGCTACGGGCAATGAAGCTGTAGAAGAAGCAGATAAAGCTATATCCACTAAACCACTAGCTAAAGAATCCCAATTCGCCGGAGATCCACTAACAACTGCGGGGGCTAAATCAATTAAAACACCAGTGCTTCCGTAAGAATGGCGTGCTTTTCCTCTCGTATTATAACCGCTGAGATTAATAGCGGCAGCATCGGCATCCTTAATAGCTATCCTTGCCGAATAAGTAGTCCCTTGCTGAATAAGAAGATTTGCACTAGTAGCCATTTTGAAATATTACACAATTTATCTCCCTTCTCCCAAAATTTTAAGAGTTTCGGGAGAAACATCTAGCTCCTCATTGGTATTTTGTCCGGGGCCTGTGTATTTGTTCACATGAGAACGGAACTCAGCTAATAGCCTGTTGGTTAATACTTCTCTATCATCGACAGGGACAATCCCAATCTTGGTAGAATGAGCCCTTAAATCAGAAAGACTCATTTCATTAACTGTTTTAATATATTCTTCTGCTTTTAAGGTATTATATTTACCCATTCCATCATCGCCCCAAATTTGGTTTAGCGTCGTAGGCTGGTAATTTTCCTCGTCTTTTCCATGAGTTTGACTCATTTCTTCGATTTTTAGTTTTTTGCTTGCTTTTGCTTTCGCTTTCTTTTTCATAGGAATTCTCCTTCTTATACTACCCGAAAATTAGTTATTTTTCCAAAAAAAAGCCCCGCAGAAGCGGGGCTTTTGTTTTTGAGGCAAACAAGCGAGACGTTAGACAATAATTCCAACAGTCGCACGGGCATCGATACAAACACGCCCCTCTTCGAGATAGCCATAGAAGCCCAACTTCTCAGAACGGGCAACGAATTGGTCATCAGGTAGAGCAACGAAACTTCCTCCATTCTCAGCCTGACGGGCAACCGGACGGATGAAGGCGTCACGAGACGCATCCACACCAACCACGATCTCATCAGAAGCCTGAGTGAAGGCAGAACCGCCACTGGAAGGGTAAGAGGTCGACTGAGCAAACTCTGCGAAGAGCTTGTTGTACTTCTCTCCGACACCCAACTCAAGGAGTTCGTGAATCGAAACACCATAGATTTCCTGCATTCCAGCACTACGGAAAGCACCTTCTCGCACGCTATCTGGTAGCGGAACCGCAGTAGATTCAGTAGTGTCAGGTACTGCTCTGGTATTCATGGGCTGATAAGCAAATCCACGGATTTGTTCGATCATTTCAGGACTCATGAATAAGTCAGTTACACCACGAGAACCGACGGGAGTACCCTCGGCAAACGAAGCGTTTAAACGACGAGCAAGTGTCATTAGACGGTTAAAATCGTCCAACTGAAGAACGTCACCAGTAGTTGACTGAATCACATGATTCTTAGCTCCAGAAGCAGAGCTGGCTTTACCACCTTTCGTGCTGGCTTCAGCGAGAGCTTTCATGATAACAGCCCAAGCATTACGCTCTTGCTTAACAAGAACTTCTTGAGCCATTCTCTCGACAGCTTTGGAAACCACATCCAAACGACCACGGCGAGCGTAGCGTTTGTGAAGGGAAACCGCAGAATCCAAACGATAAGTAGCGATTTTCATCTCCTTCAAGCCTTCAACGTGTGAAGTCGGGAGACCACCAGCAATGCCTTGAGACCAAACGGTCACATGGCCAGCGTTTTGATCGTAATAAAGATCGAGTGGATAACTAGGGGAGTCATCCTCATCGAACTCTGAGTCGGTGTAGATAGCACCAGCCGTAGCAGCTTGCTTGATCACCTCTTGGATAACCGGACCAATGAATTCAGCAAAAGCAGATTGTGCTTTGGCGGCTTCCACTTGATCTTTGGCTCCCATTGCCTTGATCAACTCAACCTGTTCAGGCGTATTTTTGAGTTTAAGTTTCATACTTTTATAATTCTCCGTATTTTAGGGTTAAAGTGAGATACGGACGAGACAGTCTCCATTACCGTCAACATTTCCAAGGAACCAGCCCACCTGAGTGTTCTCGCTAGTGCTACCAGCCAAGGTCGAAACCAAGCCATTGCTACCAGCGTAAGCTTTGCTACCCGCTGAAACATCGGTCGTACCAGTGCCTTGTATACCATTATACAAGAAGATACCACGAGTTGCGACTGGCACAGCTTGTCCACTCAACACAACGCCCATCTCTGCGGCCTTGCGTGGGTTGTAAATGAGCTTCTCACCGTTTTCATCGGTTTCAGCCATTTGTTGAAGGGTAATGCCCATGACGTTGTCGCCAGATCCGGCGGCGGTCACAAGGCCCTTTACGTTATACCGTTGAGAAACGGCGTTCCCGTATGAATTGCCAGCGGTCTCGGTCAAGCCAAGCTCGTCTGTATTTTTCCATCCAGCATTACTGGATACTACTTTGACAAGCAATCCGTTGTCGGCTGCTGTCCCGTCATAGGCAAGCAAGTTGACTACGTCGTGCTCGTCATAATCTCTAAAATTTTTAAGATGATTAGCCATAATATTTTGTTTTTTTTAGTTTATTATTTATTGGTTATTTAATTTCGAATTGATCTAAGCCAAATGCACTTCTGTATCTATCAGCAAGAGTTCCTTCTTCGGCAGTGGCAGTAGACGCAACTTCCTGAGTCGTTTCTTCGCCATTGTCGATTGCTTCTTCGATGACACTCGCTTCAGCGGGTGTTTCTGCTGGGGCCTCGGCGGGGGCCTCGGCGGGGGCCTCGGCGGGCTCTTCGGCTGGAGCTTCAGCAGGAGCTTCAGCAGGAGCTTCGGCTGGCTCTTCGTCAGCCTTAACTTGTTCCAAATGAGCTTTGTTTTTGTGGCGCATTAACACCGATATCTTCTTTGTGAAGCTCTCGAATCCTTCCTCATCCATATCCTTAATATCAGAGGCAATGATCTTACGATCTTCATCTTCGAGTTCGTACTCTTCATCCAAAGCCGCCATGCGTTGGTTGAAAAGCTCTTCAGCAGCTTTAGCTTGCTTCTCTTCCTCTAATTTGGTGAGTTCGACTTGGACTTTCTCCATCTCAGCCTTCAGGTCTTCGTGTTCCTTCTCGACCTTGTCGGCTTTTTCAGTCGCCTCTTTAAGTGCTACTTCGGAAGCTTTTTGATCAACGGAGTATTGCTCAGAGGCTTTTTGAAGTTCCTCTGTGATGAATTCATGGATACTAGAGGCAGATAGCTGCTTCATAGATTCCTCGGTAATGTCTTTTAAATTTTCTATTTTCATGACAGATATCTGTGTATAATTTGCGCTATTCTCAATTACATTCTCTTTTTTGTTTTGTGAAATAAAATCCTCATTTTTTTCATTTTCTTGTGAAGAATTCTTTTCCACTAGTTTAATTAATTTCTCTGATTTAGTGACAGCTACTCCTTCCACGTCTGCGGCGGGCTTTTCAGTCAGCCCAATCCCCAGAGGGAGAATCTCGTCAACCACTTTTCTATAAACCCTAAATCCGCCCTCTATGACCCCAGTTCCGCCAAAGGCTCTTAGGTTTTCTTTAAGGGCCTCTACCTCTTCGGGATCGCTAACTACCTTAGAATTAGCTATATTTTTGTCTTCTCCTTTTATTAGGACGATATCGAAGTCAGAAAATCCTAATTCCCAACTAGCTGAGATTTGTAAATAATTATCACCCGATGGATCACTTGAGTCCTCTATCATGTCGGCAAGGTCGCTGTTAACCACTTTCCATACGATCCCGCCAAGTGTAACATTAAAGGGTTCGTTGGACCCCTTCACTTCTTCCTCCTTTAGTGGTTTATCTGTTCCAAACTCACTAAACCCGACATTAAGAATAGTGCCAATGACCTTGTCTCTATTATGTTCAATATTGATAGGTTTATTAATAAACGCCTTTACCATTGAAAGAGTAGACTCAGTATCAACTACGTCGCCATTCTTGTTTACTCTATTAGCAACAAAAGCATTAAAGGCAACTGGCAACAAATCTATATTCTTTTTGGTGTCTATATCGGGAATAAATTCCCCAATATCAATAAGGCTTGCCATCGCAAGATACTCATCTTTTTCTTCTGAAACCAAAGGTTTTATAGTGGAGCTAAATATTGTTTTGTATTTAAATTCTTTCATCATTTCTCCTTAGCTCTTTTCTCCGTGTGTCTTATCGTATTCGAGATGATAATTAGCAGTGACATTTCCGGCTGTACTATAAATAGCCTTTCCTGCTGTCACCTTGATTGGGGCAGTTAATCCTGTATGGCCAGCGGGAAAATGAGCGATAATGTCTCCTGAGTTATCAGTCTCTCTTAAGGTCGTTGCTGCTGATGCCATAACGTCTACAAGTACATAACTAGCTTTTGCGTTTGGGGCACTGGCCAACTCCCCTGCTCCAGCTACGCTCGTAACGTTCAAATACCTATCTAAATAATTAGCTCCCATGATGATATATTTTTAATTAATTACCCATTTTTCTCAAATTCGAGAAATTAAATTTTACCAATTGAAGAATCTCTCTAAATGATCCTTTTCGCTTTCTAAAAAAAGTTCTTCCACATTGTCGAAATCGAAGTGAAGTTTGTGAGACTCAATATCTTCATAAGTCTTATCTAAGTCACCCTTGTTTGGCTCCCAACTTTGCGTTGCGTCTATCCCATTCTTTATAGTTACTACTAAGTCCTCATGAGATTCGATTTTAGAATTAGAAGAAATTCCCTCTTCTTTCATTCTCAAAAACATATTGACTCTAGCTATTGCCCATACTGATCTTGGATCGCCTTCGCTATTTGGCCTAAACATCTCTGCTCCTCGAACGTATACTGCCTTAAGCTCATTAAGTCTTACCCTCTGATTATTCTTCTTGTTATGAATTTTTTGTTTTTCGTCTAAAAGGGAAACGATTTTAACAGAAAAATCTATAGATTCGGATTGTCCTTTTATTTTTTCAAACCCCGTTCTTCCCGGTTCCCCTATTGGCCCAGTAGGGTCGACATTATGAAAACTAGCCCCTTCTCTCTTGAAATCAGGGTCATTTAGGTCTTTCCAAAGTTTAGAATATATTTCCCCCTGTTTCTTTGAAAGAATATATTTGCCGTTAAACTTCATCGTCTTAATTCAATTACACTGTTTTTACATAAAAATACCGTGTGTCTTTTGGACACACGGCATCTTTCCGTTGAGCTATTGAGGACTATTCATTCCTTACTACCGATTGAAGCTTTCGGGTAGGGAACGCCTACGGAAACAAATGGCACTTTAACTTTAAGCCCATCTTTTATGCTTAATCCGAGCTGGTCGACTTTGCCGTTAACAGTAACGGTGGGAGATTTTAGTTGGGCGGAAACTGGTTTGAGATCCACATCAACCAAATTGGCATCAGGGATACCAAGAGTGGCTCCTTGTTTGCTGACTTGGCAAGCTACCAAAGGTAATACCAGTAATGAGACGATAATAATTTTTTTCATTTTCTTTTTTTTATGAGGATACGTGATCCTTTATTTTATAATAAGAGAAAATAGAAATAATTCTAAAAAATTATTTCTTTTTTATCACAAGAACGTAATGAATTTCAGTGTCCTTACCAAAATAGTTTTCAATTACTAACTTAGAATTATCTGGAAAAGCCATCCAATGGTAACTAAAGGAGATCCCTTCTTGTATCAACACTACAGCTACATCTTTTTCTTTGTCTAATTTATCGAGCTTGTAGAGGACAGCGACTCTATAACCTCTCTTAATGAAAAAGTCTTCAATTTCCCAAGGAAAAGTAATTAGCTGAGCCCTGCTATTAAAAATAGAAAAAAAGCCTCGCAGACAATTGCTTCCGTCCTTTTTGATCTCTTCACTTATAGAAGTTAAGTCTGCCTCTATCCCCAAGTCACTTGAAGCTTCTTGAATCGCTATTGGGCCACATGCATTAACATGGGAGATTTTCTCTCCAGATAAAATGCCGCACCCAATCCCATTCATCATTAGCAACAATAAAAAAAAGATCCGCATGAGTGTAATTACACCCACACGGACCTTAAGAGAACTTACTAACGGTTAGTCTTCCTTCGGTAAACCTCCGGCATACCAACCTTCTGGTAGCGTTACTTTCTTTTTGGAAAGCACCCAAGAGCCATCTTTATTTACGTACACTCTGCCTGTGACATCCGGTCCTAAACGAACCAAATCTGACTGTGTATCAACAAAAACAACTCGTGTACTTCCGCATCCAGCCAAGAGAATGGCTAGACTAGTCAGAATTAGAACTCTCTTCATCTTTCTTCTTTTGTTCAGCCATCTTGGCTTCTTGTTCTTTTATTCTATCAGCCCAGCTCCTTTTGGTTTCTTCGGGAATATCATCTGCATCACTAGCCTTGGTATCTTTTTTTACTTCAGCAGTGAGCCATTCCAAAATGGCCTTAATCAGAGCTGTCAGCCAACCCATTACTTACCACCTTTGGCGAGACCTCTAGATACGGTGTATCCAACTGTCCCTAATGCAGCGACCACAAATCCGAAGATTTTATTGGCTGTGCCACTCGATTCTGGGTCTAGCATATCTGCCCCCCAGAGCAGAGATGCCAAAACAGTGAGACTTGTTAACCAAAACTCGGTAGTTTTCCAACCGGGTTTCACATCTTTATTAGCTTTTGCTGTACTCATTTTTTTTTATTTAACTCCCTATTACATAGGTTTCAAAATTATACACTTCTAAAGGCTCGATATCTAAAAAATTAACTGTTTAAATTCCCACTCATGAATATCCCCTTAGATAAGTCATCGGGATCTATGTCTACTGCAAAAGTCATATTCACTTGTTTGTTCTCTCCGATGCTCATTGATTCCTCATGAGTCACTAGGTATCCATTAACCATCTTATGTTGTATGGCTAATCTTTTTTTGCCAGCGCAATCATCACCCGCTGGGGGTGCATTAAAATTTGCGATAAGATTTATGGCCGGATCGTTCTTACATAATTCTCCAACTCGTCCCGCATTCCTTTCTGAAAGAAGAGCGGATATGGAGACCACTCCTTTTACAGGGAATTTCAAAGCTTGGTCTAACGGGTATCTGTAACCTATTCCTTGCAAGGGCTCCCTTTCTAAATTTATTTGTAATGAATAGGACTGTGGCTTCATGGAAAACGTGTCTATCCCTATATTAGAAAGACTACTCGCCGACAACTCGATATCAGCATAAGCCCCTCTAAGTGCGGTTATTCCTGTGGATTGATAGTAGGGTAAACTGACACTGTGCGTTGGTAAATTATCAACATGTTTAAAATTAATAATTGGCATATCAACCGCCCCGACGTCCTGCTCTAGAACAAAGAACGAAGCATCTGTCGCTATAAACGACATGGAATTTTGAAGGAGCCCCCCTTGTTGAATTGATGAAGAATATTGAGATAAATGACAATTACTAAAACCGACTATCCCAGTCAAAGAATCTCGATTCTCTACGTCTATACCCTCACTAGCGATTCCAATATATAGATTCCTTCTATCTAGACTCCGATTATCCTCGTTAGCAAAACCCGAAACGACTGAAACTTCTTGGGACGAATGATAATAGGAAGGCTGAGAGAACCCTGAAGAAAAATTTACATTTAAGCCAACATTCTTTTCGTTTCTAAGACCAGCTCCAAGATATGAAATCTGAACACTAGCAATGGGTGTATCTAACATAGGGTCCGAAACTGTACCCCTCATCCCTATCTGACTAATAGCCTGTCTCCCTTCTTCAAAACCTAAACTTAAAGCCTGAACTCTTTCGAAATTCTCAGGACCTTCAACGGGTACTAGACCACTTATTATTGCTGGCCCAATAAAAGCAGCTTCGCATTGATAAGTTACCCTATTTCTTGCCATACTTTAAATCCTAAGATTTACTGGCAAATAAAATTCCGGCTAAATAGTCGTCTACTTGATGTTCGTAAGCAACTTGCTGAACTTCCTTTGCCCTTTGCTCATTTTGATCTATGGGTTTTGCTACATATCCCTTCGCCTTTGAAATCCATTTCTCTGGAACTTCGTTCGCTATTACGACAGATACAATTTGATCAACTACGCCCTTCTGTTTCGCAGAAAGTCTTTTGATTTTATGTTTAGACCTTATTAAAGATCCAATCTTAGTAGAGAGCTTTTGAGCTAACAACATATTCTCATGAACCTTTGATAAGCTGAACTGGGTTGAAGCTGTAGGCATCCCATTCCTAGTCTGCGGCCCCTGACCAACGGGAGTTATCTTTTTAGTTGTTTGCGGGGAACCGGACCCCGGAGGTCTACCATTAGGTTGTGGAGGAGATTTCTTTTCTTGTGGAGGCTGGACAGTTAGATCCTCTTCCTTCATTACGTTCTCCGGATGTGCTCCGGGTCCCACTAGCGGTTCATATAGACCGTCTTCTTTGAGCTTCAATAAGTCCTTTTGACTTTCAACTGAATCATCTGGTTCCGGCAACCTGTTTTTCTTAAGAGCTAATAATCCTTCTTCTGGAGTCAGGACCCCTACTTCTATAAGCCTACTGTAAATGCGTTGTAAATTAGTTTCGTCCCTTAAAGTAACTGCATCGAATTCCGGTTCTGGAAAATCTCTGAATCCTATTTCTTTCGATATCCTTTTGATTTCTGGTATTAAAAATTCATTAAGGAAAACCGCCCTACTCTGCCTTAGTCTAGCTAAGAACATTTCTGTTTTGGCCATTTGGTTAGCGAATCTTTCAGAGCCAAATAAAACATTATTTAATCCCATCTGAATGTCAGTATTCACCACTTCGTATTTTTTAGGATCTAAGATGTCAGCGATATTAGGAATAATAAATTCCGCCTTAGTAGTATAATCAGCAATAAGAACTCTTCCTACTGATTCGTTAACGAATAAATCTTGCATCGCAGTAAGGTTCTTTTGGTTAATACCCCCTTTATCTGGTTCCGAACCCATGGTGATTAGCAAGATGGCTTGCTGTGTCGTTCTCGTAATCGCCATGTCCATCTTTTTCATTTCCTGTTTCCAATTGAGATCTTCGAGTACCGGAAAACCCATTGGGATAGACAATGGTTCATAATCTTGTTTTTTGTAAAACGTAGCAATTAGCTTGTCGTCGTCGATAGGAATGGTGAGTACTGAAGTCCCTCCTTTTTGAAGGTTCTTTTTTACTTCTTCAGGGAGAGCATCATAAACTTCTTGATCTTCTTCGGTCCTCGGATTTTTAAGCCTTTGAACTTCAAACCTAGACAGGACCTTGAAGTAACTGCTATTTCGATAAGAGATATTTCCCCCGACTTGAATATCTGCTGGGTTAAGTAATATATATCTTGAAGGTATTTTTACCTTACTCTTCGCTTTGGTGACTCCATATGTTCTAGAAATCTTTTTTACATCCGCATTTTTTAAATCAGTTTCAAATCTGTAAGTGAAAACGTTCCCCGAACGATAAAACTCTCTAAAAAATTTATCCTGAAAATCATAAAGATTTATTTTCTTAAACAACGCTTCGAAAAACGACCTAGATTTTTTACTACCTCCCTTAAAATATATTGGGCTAATAGTGAACTCTGTCATCAAATCAATCGTATTTCTGAATACGGCGAAATTATAATAAGCCTTTTGACATAGGATAACAGCGTCACGAACATCTAAATTTGAAGAATTAGTAGAGCCCTTGGAATACTTGAAGGGAACGATTCCTTCGTTGATATTGGTAAATCTATTTTGACGCTCAATATAGGCAGATTTATTAGATCTGGTTCTGGTGGCTTGAGCCTCGGCTACCATCATCGGCGTGATATTTTCGCTCTCCACATTCGCCTTTGCTTTCGCCTTCGCAGAACTTGTTGGCTTTTTTGCCACCTTCTTCGCTGCGCTCGTTTTTCCTTTTGCCTCGTTCTTCATAATAGACTGCCTAATTTTTACATATTACACATTATTTAATTAAAATGGGTGAGAAAGTGTCCTCCTGCTCTAGAGTGGGTAAGGAAATCATATCAAAATAACACTTCGAAGCCCAATTGGCTAACATCAGAGTCGTATACAAATCCTTTCTTGCTCTATGAATAGAGGTGCTCCTCCTTAAATGTAGAGGTAAATCGAATGTCTGAGTCCCTCTAGCTGTTGTCGTAACCTCAACCAAAGAGCATTGTTTTTTAGTTAAATGAATCAATGAATCTTGGTGTTCTATTAGTTCTAGGACCGACTCTTGGTCGGTAAGCTTGACGTCTATATCATAATTGATTTGTTTTTCAAAGTGAGAATTGCTGGCGACCGCTTTCGAGGCAAACCATATCCTTTTATGGTCTACGGAAGCCTGAAGATACTCATTTGCCTTTC
>Ga0098061_1001165_pt1 | contig 12759 bp, 8 predicted proteins | sample 22_taG_FD_92579 | JGI IMG/M metagenome (GOLD analysis project Ga0098061, IMG submission 92579) | Marine viral communities from the Subarctic Pacific Ocean - 22_ETSP_OMZ_AT15343 metaG | ecosystem: Environmental > Aquatic > Marine > Oceanic | place: Subarctic Pacific Ocean | collected 2015-01-20 | reverse complement strand
TGTTGACCAAAACGAAGCTGACGCTGACGCTGCAATCGCTGCACTTCAAGCTGATGTTGATGGAAACGAAGCTGATGGCGACACTGACCGTGCCCTTATCCGCACCCAGTTTGCTGCTGCTGACCTTTCTGCTTTCTCGGCTTCTCTTATCAGAGAGGGTGCCATTCAGACTGAGTTGACCAATTATAAGCTCACCAACGACACAGCCGTGTCCGTTGAGCGGGGTCGCATTAATACCCTTCTTTCAGGTTCGGATGTTGATCTTGACCAGTTGGTAGAGTTGGTTGCTGCTTATGAGCTGGCTGATACTAATATTATCTCCACCATTACCGGCATTCAAAGCGCAAACGCTGCTGACGAAGCAGCACTCGCGGCTCATCTCACAGCTTATGCTACAAAGATGGGTCTCCTCGAAACAGAAGATTCTAGTATTAGAGCCGACTTCGCTGCCGCTGACGCTGCCCTCTTGGGTGACGCTGCTGTTGCGTATAACACGCTTGGCAAGCTCGAAGACAAAATCATTGCTCTTCAAGCTGATGTTGATGGAAACGAAACCGACGCTGATACCGGAATCGCCGCTGTTCAAACTGATGTCGACGCAAATGAGGCTGATAGTGACGCAAATGACCTTTCCTTATACGGTTACCTAACTTCTTCTGTTGATTCTGTCAGAGTAGATCTCGGGCTACTGGAGGAACGTTGGCTTTCAACCGACGCTTCACTTGCAAGCGCTGTCGCGGTTAATGAAAAGATTAGCCTTGGACATGGGGTTCAACTCTATGACCATGTTGATGTCTACCTTAACGGGGTACTTCAAAAGGCTGGTTCTGATTACGAACTCGTCAATGACGCTGGCGAACACAAGGTAAAAGCTCTTGTAACAATCGATGCCGATACACACTTTTCAGCGCGCATCCGCAAAGTTGTCACCGGAACTACTGTTGCTGTTCCTGCTTGGTCTCCTTCCTAGACCTAAACAATATTGAAAATATAGATATTTTAATATCTTAATTTCACGCCCTCCCACAAATATGTGGGAGGGCACTTTTTTTTAAACTATTTATAAGGGAGAGGGGGAGGATAATAAAGTGTCGTGGAAAGAATTGTTTTCTGTGTTTTCCAGAAGTCCTGCACCTGAGCCAGAGCCCCAGCCAGAGCCCCAGCCAGAGCCCCAGCCAGAGCCCCAGCCAGAGCCCCAGCCCCTACCCGATGAGATAGAGGTTCATTTCCAACACATCTCTTCTCTTGTATCTGCCGCCCAACGACGCGCAGAAACAATGAATCAATTTAAAGAAGTTCTTTTTTCCAATAAATTGAGAGAGATGATTTTAACAAATCGAATAAGCGAACACGAAGACATGATGGAAAAAGAGAATAAGAGAATAAAAAGTCTTTACAATATTCCAGAGGAAGAAGTGGACGATTATGTGGTGGAGTTGCCATCAAAGCCCGGTGGACATCCTGGTAGATTGTTAAGAAAGAAAAAATAGAATAAAATAAATAATGTATTTGGATTTTTATTGAACTATTTATAAAGTGAAATATAATGATAATTTAATCTTTGAGGAGAAACCTTTAAATGTCAGTGAAAAAATTTAAATTTGTATCGCCCGGTGTTTTTTTAAGCGAGGTCGATAATTCCCAAATCCCCAAGGAGCAACCAACCGTTGGTCCACTTATCGTGGGAAGAACCCAATTCGGACCAGCGCTTAAACCAGTAACCGTACAATCGTTTTCTGAATTTGTTGAAACATTCGGCAATCCTGTGGCCGGCTCAAGAGGCGGAGACGTTTGGAGAGACGGAAACCACCAGGGCCCAACATATGGCGCATATGCTGCCCAAGCCTACCTTAAAGCCGGAGTCGGCCCTATCACCTTTGTCCGTCTTCTGGGAAAACAGAATGAACTCGCCACAGCAGCCGGCACCGCAGGCTGGGATAATACCGGAACTGTTACCGGCAAGGACGGCGGAGCATACGGACTTGTTTTGATGCCGACCGCATCTGGGGTCCTGACGGGCTCCGCAGTCGCAGGCCACTTGGCTGCCATATGGTATATGGAAAACGGCACAATAGAGCTGAGCGGAACCTTGGCCAACACTTCAACGACGGCAACGGGAACATATGGCCTCTTTAAGACAAATGCGAATAGCGAGCTTGTCGCCCAGATTAAGTCCACAACTTCGAGCACCATCGTTCACAAGACGGCATTCAATTTTACAGATAACTCAAGAAAATTTATCAGAGAAGTTTTTAATACAAATCCTCAGCTTGTTAATTCAGCTGTGGTGAAAACCACAGATCTTAAAAACGGCGAGCAATATTACTGGCTCGGAGAATCTTTTGAGGACAACATTCAAAAGCAAGTTGATGATGGTAATTTGGTCTTGTCGACCGCCAATGCGATGATCGTCGCTCTTGGCGAAGTCGACGGCGACCCGAGCCGTGGTGAAATGAAACAGAGCTACCAGTCATCAAAGTCTGGATGGTTCTTTTCTCAGGATATTACGACAAATGCTGCGGCATACTCCCCAGCTAACATGCAACGACTTTTTCAGGTTATCGCAAGGGATGCGGGAGAGAATGCACAAAAAACACTTAAGATTTCGATTGAGAATATTAAAGCATCGAATTCGCTTGACAATCAATATGGGACTTTTGATCTTTTGGTTCGGAGAGCAATAGACACTGATAATGTTGTCAAACTCGTTGAGAGATTTTCAAATTTGAATTTGAATCCCGCTTCCGAAAACTATATAGGCCTGAAAATAGGCGACAAGTATAAAGAATATGATTCCACTCAGTCTCGTTTAAGAGAGTACGGACAATATGATAATAATTCGAAGTATATTCGTATTTCTATAAGCGAAGATGTCGACGCCGGTCTCACTGATCCTGTTTTCCTACCTTTTGGCGTAGACGGCCCAGAAATTCCAGCAACAGTAACAGTCGTTGGTTCTGGTTCGCTTGCCTCTCCCGCCACCGCACCAACAGTTGCTGGCGGCAAGTCTAATATTGTTGTGTCATCCTCCGTGGCGGCTCACTCTATGACGGCCATGGACCAATCTTATAATGCCCAGGGGTACACGCAGCACACTTGCTCCATGGCGTGGCCTCAAGTAACATGTAGGCTTTCGGCTTCTGACGGCGGAATGGGAAATCCACACGATGCTTTCTTCGGAGCCCAAAGCGCGACACGCATATCCAGTAACGGAAGCACGGCATTCGACCGTGGTTGGGGCGATCTTTTAACTGCCTTTCCGAATGCTCTTGTGGGCACCTTGGACTATAGTTGGCGATTCACGCTTGACGATATTATAACTGGTAGCGCAACTACCGCTTATTGGTCATCTGGCTCCCGAAAAAACGGGACATCTGCTACGGCAGTTGGCGGAGATTATGAAAAGATTCTAGATGCAGGCTATAATAGCTTTACTTCACCGCTTTACAATGGTTTCGATGGCTTGAACATTAAAGAGATCGAACCATTTAGAAATTCCGGAATGGAAGAAACAACAGAATTTACTAATTATGCTGTTAATACGATACAGCAAGCCCTGAATACCGTAGCTGACCCGGAAGTCATTGAATTTAATTTGCTGGCAATCCCAGGCTTGACGAATGCGAAATTGACACAACAAATGATAAGTGTTTGTGAAGAGCGCGCAGACTCACTGGCAGTCCTTGACTTACAGGATGTTTATGTTCCCTTCACTGAAACTACGGATTCGTTCAAAGACAGGATTCAAACTCCCGATACGTGCGTTAATACACTTAGGGCCCGTGGACTAAACTCTTCATATGCCTGCACCTACTATCCATGGGTCCAGATCAGAGATACCATCAACGCACGCCGATTGTGGGCACCACCATCAGTAGTGGCCCTCGGCGTGATGGCAAATTCTGAGGCTCGATCTAAATTGTGGTTCGCACCAGCTGGTTTTAATCGCGGAGGCCTCACAGAAGGCTCGGCAGGAATTCCAGTAACTGGGCTAACATATAAGCTTACGTCCAAAGAGAGAGACACACTGTATACAGCAAACGTTAATCCCATTGCTTCGTTCCCATCTGAGGGTATCGTTGTTTTCGGACAAAAGACGCTTCAAGCTACTCGATCCGCTCTTGATAGGATTAACGTAAGAAGGCTGATGATCTACATCAAGAAAGAAGTTTCTAGAATTGCGGCCACGCTGCTTTTTGATCAGAATGTTCAGGTAACTTGGGATAGATTTACGAGCAAAGTTAATCCATTCTTGGCGAGCATTCAAACCGAACTTGGCCTCACCGAATTCCGCGTCATCTTGGACAACACTACGACCACCCCAGACTTGGTGGATCAGAACATTATGTATGCGAAAATATTCTTGAAGCCTGCACGGTCGATCGAATTCATCGCGGTTGATTTCGTAATCACGAGATCGGGTGCATCTTTTGATGACTAAAAAGAGATTTACTACTAGTTAAGAATGTATAAGGCTGAGAAAGCCATAAAGGAGTTTTAAAACAATGGCATTTTGGACAGACGCAACCAATAAAGATCCGAAAAGAGCGTTTAGGTTTTTGGTGCAACTGAATTCTATGGAGAATGGTGCAACGTGGTACGCTAAGGGGGTCACGAAACCCTCGGTTGAGGTAAAGGAAGCTTCTCATAAGTTCCTGAACCACACATTTTACTATCCCGGAAGTACCGAATGGAATACTGTGACCGTCACATTGGTGGACCCAGTATCACCAGATGCTGCCGCGAATACCGCAGCAATCCTCCGAGCATCCGGCTATACCCCCCCCAAGGACGTTAACGATACAACTTCAATTTCCAAAGATGCCGGCGTTCGCGCGCTAGGCGGCTGCATCATCAAGCAGATTGATTCTGTCGGTGATGCCCTGGAGAAATGGACTTTGGAAAATGCTTGGCTCCAAAAAGTTGAATATGGAGATTTGAGTTACGAAGATGACAAGCTCACAGAAGTTAAGCTTACAATTAGATACGATTGGGCTACCTTAGAGACTTCTAATGCCTCCAACACAGGACTCAAAACTCCTGCCGGAACTGATGCAGACGGAAAGGCATTTTTCAAGCCCGGAACATTAGATTAATAGACTATTAAACAGAGAGGTGAATATTGTCTAGAAACAAAGACCGTTTAGGTCGAAAAAAGGAGGTAGCAGCGAGCGATCCTGTTGCAACCTCTGCTCTCGTAGGCGGCGATAGTCCGCTTATATTCGAGACTCCATCTGAGTTTGTTGAATTGCCAACCAGGGGAATTTTCTATCCAGAGGGGCACCCCCTCTACAACAAAGAACATATTGAGATCAAGCATATGACCGCCAAGGAGGAAGATATATTGTCCTCCAAGTCTCTTTTAAAGAAAGGGCTGGCACTTGATAGGTTTATGCAAAGCGTTATTAAGGACAAGGCCATTAAAGTGGAGGATTTATACGTTGGTGATCGCAATGCTATTTTGATAGCAGCCAGAGTTACTGGTTATGGAGACGATTATACAACTCAGGTTACGTGTCCTAATTGTTTGACAGTTAATAAATTTACTTTTGACTTGACACAGCAAACCATAACAGAGGGAGGCCTCTCGGGGGAATCCGAAGTGAAGATTACTCCTACCGGAACGCTGTTGTTGGCACTGCCAATAATGGGGTTAGATGTGGAAGTCCGAATGCTTACTGGCAAAGCAGAAAGTTATTTGACTAGGTTAGCTACCAATAAGTCAAAAGATTCCGTAGATAGTTCTCTCACCGATATGTTAAAAATGATCATTGTCTCAGTATCGGGAAGAACAGACCGATCGACAATAGAGTCACTAGTGGAACATCTTCCAGCGAAAGACTCTCAATACTTGAGGAACACATATGCTGAGTGCTTGCCAAACATTAGTTTGAAGCAAGCCTTTGAGTGCTCCTCTTGTACTTACGAAGATGAAATGGAGGTTCCGCTTAATGCGGAATTCTTTTGGCCTAAGTGATAAATACATAGAAAGCGTTTACGAAGAGCTTTTTTTAATGAAATATCACGGAGGCTGGTCCTTTTTTGAGGCATACAGTTTGCCTGTTCAAATACGTCGTTGGTTTCTTAATCGTTTGGTGAAACAATTCGAGCAAGAAAAGAAACAAACGGACGAAGCTTCCAGGAACAGATAGGCCGATTCTCGTCACCGAGTTTTCGGCTTTTATTTTATTTATAAACTATTTAATGTAAAGGGGTGCGTATTTTGGAAAATATGTTAAACGAAGATAAAATTGTAAAGATTGAAATTGATTTTGAAGAACTTAAAAAGAATCAGATCAATGAGAGTTTTGTCAGCATGTTCGGCAGTGCAGTAAAGTTATTAATGGGATACTTATTGCGTCAACCTGGAGGACATCTCTCGGGCAATAGCCTGAGTAGTCTATACAACGTTTCAGGACGCAGGAGCGATGTTACTGCATTCGCCCGAGCCTTGGGAAATGAAAAGTCTTATATCGAAGCCATTAAACAAAACGGATTAGATCATCCGGATACTTTTAAATCTAAAACAACTCTTCAACGCGCTATACAAGGCTTTGAAAAAGCGACAGGTTTAAAGTGGCCTTTTAAATAAGATACGGGAATTTTTTTTAAATGGCAGCAGATGATCCAAATAAAGATGTAGCAGATAATCTTGACGATTTGATCGACAAGCAAGACAAATATAATAAGGCGCTAGAAACAACTGGGAAAATCCTCACCGACATACGTGAGATTCAATTAAACCAGTATGAACAGGAGGAGGCTCGTCTCACGAAGCTTGTAAAGCTTGGCGACGAAGACGCAGCTAGACAACTCCGAGCCCTCGAGAATACCAAGGCAACCGCAGTCGCTATGGACGACCACTTTGCTGCTTTGACCGGTGTCAGTGACAAGTGGAAGCAATCCATCTTCCACAAGTTAACTCAACCAGGCGGCATGCAGGGAATGGTTGATTCCTTTAACCGTACATTCACAGCCGCGAATATAGCTCACAGCGCTATATCAAAAGTCACCGAGGCTACAATGACTTTGATGTGGAAGCAGGATGATGCTCTTGTCAAATTCAACGTTAGCACCGGCGCCGCCCGCATGTATGGCGACACCCTACTTGAGACAGAAAACACCATGTACTCATACGGGGTCAGTACCGAAGAGGCCGCAATCGCCATGGGAGCCCTCGTCAGTGGAGTCAAGGGCCTCAACACTATGACCGCTGAGCAGCAATTGGAATTGACTCAGACAACAGCATTATTGGAAAAATATGGAGTTGGCGCCGGAACCACGGCGCAAAATGTTCAATTCTTAACAGCTGCAATGGGGTTTAGTGCCACCGAGGCGGGAAATTTTCAAGAACAAATGTTTTTGCTAGCTCAGGATATTGGCCTCCCTCCCGAAGAGATGGCGCGCTCCTTTGAGGCAGCCCGACCATATTTGGCAAAATTTGGGAAAGAGAGCACCGAAGTATTCAAAAAATTGGCCGTCAACGCCAAAGCGGCCGGCATGGAAGTTGATCAAATATTAAATATCACTGAAAAATTCGACACCTTCGAGGGCGCTGCGCAAGCAGTTGGGAGTTTAAACGCTGTCCTTGGTGGCCCATATTTATCGTCGCTTCAGATGGTCGAGGCCACAGACCCCACCGAGAGAATGAGACTTTTGAGCGGCGCCATCAATGAGGCAGGACTCAGTTTCGAAGACATGAGTTATTATCAAAGAAAGACGATGGCCGAAGCTGCTGGATTTAAAGATGTAGAAGAGTTAGCCCTCGCTATGAAAGGCGGGTTTGACCAAGTGGCGCCATCAGTCGAAATGACAGAAGACAAGATGGAGGAATTAAAAAAGCAAACTGCCGATTTTAATACCTTCACGGAAGAGGGCGCCCAAATGTTAAGAATGTTCGCTTTACAGTTCGCCCCTGTTGTTTCGTGGATGAAGAAGCTCATGCAGGGGGTTCAAGATCTCAATACCTGGATGGGCGGCAAGCTCTTTGTGACTATTTCGATAGGCATCGGAATCATCGCTGGTCTTGTGGCAGTCATGAAAGCCTTGAATTTCGTTCAGTCAATAGGAAAGGCCCTCCAAATCGCGCGAATCGCCCTATGGGCGGTCATGCACCCCCTTCAAGCCATATCTGCGTTCCTGACTGGTAACCAGGCCACCGCAAAAGGGGATTCGGAAGACGCACAGAAAAATCTCAACGAGGCAACCAGTGCTGGTATAGACGTAACAAGAGCCGCCCTCGGCCCCAACAAAGCCTTAACCAAATCAATGAAAGCGCGCGCAAAAGAAACAAATAATGCTGCCGGCGCCACTGGCAAATTTGACAAAGCCGCAAAGCCAGCTGGGAAAACCGCAACATCAATCGTCGGGCCAATATTAGCACTAGGCGCCGCATTCCTCATGCTCGGCGCGGGAGTTTTCCTTGCAGCATCCGGAATTGCACTTATGGCTCTTGGCCTCTCTTCTTTAGACGAGGATCAAGTAAGGGCCTTTGGCTATGCCATGGCCGCACTCACTATTATATTCACAGGATTTATGCTCGTTATGGCCGTCGCTATTAGCACTGGCGTACTACCTGCAACCGCAGCTGGATTTCTAGCAATGGGCGCAGCCGTCCTTATGCTGGGCGCAGGTGTTGCAATCGCAGCCGGCGGCATGTTCCTGTTAGCACTGGGAATCTCAAAGATCATCGGCTCCTTCGGAAAATTGTTCACCACGGTTAATCCCGCAACAGTAACATTATTCGCGGCATCTCTCGCAGCATTGGCAAGTTCAATGGGCGCCCTAATGCCCATGCTGCCAGGTTTCGCTGCACTTGGCCTCGCACTTGCTTCGTTTGCGTTCGCGATGTCGCTGATAGACGTGTCAAGCCTCGCTCCGCTGACAGCGTTCTTTACGTCACTTTCCAGCGCCCTCGATAAAGATATAGAAAAACTTGTGGCAATGCAAACCGCCCTGGAAAATATCGTTGCTGCCGTCAATTCTGTCGATGACACCGAAAAACTTGTGGCAGTACAGCATCTTATCGAGTCGGTAAACTCATCAGCCGCAGCCAATAAAAACAGCGAAGTATCAGCGCTCAATACAGCCGCCGGCGCAGGCGCCGGAGCCGGCAAGGATGTACTATCAAAACCTTTAGAAGTTAAATTAACCATGAATCAGAGAGAGATGGGCTCGTGGGCTTGGAAATCTGTGTCGGACTTCTTAAATTATAATGGCACTTTTGGCAATTAGGGTGATTTTTTCACGATTGCTTATATTTATTAGAAATAGGGAATAAAAGAGTATGGATCATAATCCGTTTTTAGGCACATATCTTAACAAGAATCTTGACATTGAGTTTGAGTATTTCCACGCAGACGCAGAGCAAAAATACGTGAAATTCCAAGCTTTTTTGACGGACTACAAAGATTCTTTTCAGTCTAACTGGAACGAAGAAGTAGTATATGGAAGAAATGATCCTATCTACACCTTCCAGAATACAAAGAGAGTAATAACCTTGGCGTGGACATGTCCTTCGTACAGTCTTACAGAGGCTCGGGAAAATATGGCCAAGGCATCTAGGTTGATGAGGTTTTTGTATCCCACTTACAGTAATGCTGCTGACGCGTCAACCATCACAAAACCTCCTCTTCTGAGATTGAAGTTTGCTAACTTAGCTAAGAAAGATTTTTCCCTGGGACTGCTCGGCCATGCCGGCGGATTTGAATTTGCACCAGATTTGGAAGCAGGCTGGTGGGACGGCGATCACGCGCTTCAAGATGGGATGACCAATCTGCTATATGCCAAAACTTTGAATTTTTCTTGTGAGTTTTCTGTTCTCCACGAACAGCCTCTTGGGTGGAATGACGGAACCTGGGAGGTCATAAATGTAACAACGAGCGATACCACCACTGATCAAGCTTTTGATTATGAAAAAAATCCTTTTCCGTTTATGCCGGTTAGGCAATCTGCCAACGAAACACTCGGTATAGAAATTGATAAAACCTTTACACCAAGCGAGGAGGAGGCCATAGCGCAAGCGGCCGCCGACGCAGCCGCCGACGATCCAGAATCTATTCCAGAACTTGACCTGGTTAGTATGCCAGACGGTAGCACCATCTCTGATGAGTATGATGCATACCAGGAGATGATAGGTGAGGAAGACTGGTATGAGTCCAACACCAGCTTGCCAGAGACAGAATCAATAGCCGATGCCGAGTCCCTCTTGGGCTGGGGCCACGGCGGAACTTTGGGTACTTCGATATTAGAGTAATTTTATCATTTTGGGAATATAGTTTATGTCTAACAGAAATAGCAATAGAGTAATAAGAACAAACGGTGAACAAATATATCAAGAGTTATTGAACAGCAGGGGTTTGAAAAAAGTTCAACAATATACGACGCCGATATTTAATAAAATAAGCGCCAACGATGTTAGGAAGTTACAGAGGGCCCGCCACCTGTGGACCGTAGGCGACAGATTATATAAGTTGGCCAATGAGTATTATGGGGATCCCGAAATGTGGTGGGTTATAGCGTGGTACAATCAGAAGCCCACAGAAAGTCATTTCAAGCTCGGCGATGTCGTTTTGATTCCCCTCCCGCTAGAAGATATTTTGGCGACATATTACACAACCAAGGATCGATAGAATGGGTTGGTTATGGTCGAGTACATTTTTAGGGTTCTATGATGAACTCATGGGATCCCTCCCGCGAGAGACAGAAGAGGGCACAAAAACAGGCGCAGTCGGCGTCCAGACTGTTGAGAAACTAATTGTAGGAGGTTTATGGAAAAAGTATATAGACTATGGAGACGGCGCCGAAGATGCTGATTTAATAGACTCTTCCGGCCGCGATGACAAAAAATGGACTTTTGACACCGCGTCAGCAATTGCCTCTGGAAAAGCTGGGAATCTGAAGGTAGATAACGCCGCTCTCATAAGGGCCATAAAGATATGGGCCGATGAGCTAGATAAAAATGAAAAACCTCCGGGATCAGCCAATTATCTATCTCCGTCAATTCCCACCATTGTTGTCCTCAAAAATCTCACAGGAATAGATATAGCGGCTTTGGTGAAAAACGAGTCAACATCGGAGAAGCTCAAAGCCGGAATAAAAGGTGACGATGGGAAAATTGAAGGAGTTGTTTACGACATACTGGCTCTCAATCTATTGAAATCAGACCAGCATGCTTTCATTTTATCTAGAATAGACGGCACAAATTTGCAGAACCCCGATGGCATCGGCGGCACTGTCCTTGACGCCATCGAGGAAGCCGGCGATTTTATTGAAGGCATTGTTGATAAAGAGGCGCAACAGCTAGAAGAACAGATAGTCGCAGAAGAGTATCAAAGCGCGCTATCTGGGTCCGCCACTTCCCCCGACCGAACCGAAGAAGAGGCCATATCAGACATAAAATTTCATGTGCAAACTTTGCTAGCCGCAAACGTGGCCCATTTTGCTAAAATGAGTAAAGACGAGAGGTATAAGCAAAAGTCAGAACCCGCAGACGGCTCAGATGGCGTTCTCAATTGTTTGAAATATAACAAGACATATATGTTCGACTGCGCACCAAGCGAAGTAATGAACCGACTCACTTATGTTCCCGGCTCCTCCCAATTTATAGACATCACTGTACCAGAGGTCTCTTCTTTGATGCCCATGATAAGGTTGGAAAAAATAGTATATGATTCTGAGGGAGGAAAAGACGACGTTATTCCAATTCTTTTCAGCACCTTCATAAACGAATCGGACTTGAGATCACAAACTAGTGATCTCGGCCGAACAGGCGTTGGCATAAAATCTTTTGACTGGCAATACAATGGAACGAACATAGCCGCCGTCAAGAGCGATATCACAGCCAAGCTTGTTTTATATTTTCAAAATTTTAATGACTTACTCAAGCAACAAGCAGATGGATTTAGATATGTAGATTTGCTTGTGAGAACCAAGCCCGAATCTCCCAAGGAAAAAGAAAAGGACATCAGCGATGCAAACACCCCCAACACAGCGCCACAAACGGCAGACCTCGCCGACACCAGGCATTTTGAGATAAAGGCAACGGCAGGCTGGGCCCACAATCCAGATTATGCTGATTTTGTTCATGGCCCGCACTCTGCGTTATCTGCGGGAATTGCAGCCCAACGCGTTTCTCTTTTTCTTACCCTCGTGGAGCATGAATTTGGAATATCTCAGGATGGCACTTTCGAGTTGACGATTAATTATCGAGGCCGCATCGATGGCTTGATGATGGACAAACGCGCTGATATTATTTTAAGCGAAGAAACACGCCAAAAAATATGTGCGCTCGAATCGAAACTGACAGAGGTCAAGAAAGATTGTAGTACAGATGAAATTGAAGAAATTAAAGAAGAAATAAGATTAGTAAAGGCCACAGCTAAAAACACAAGCGGGTCCGACATTATGGAAAAGCTGCTCACGACAGGAAAAGTATATTATATATCGCTATCCAAAGACATGTTGGCAGAGAAGAATTATCGCCTCGCGGAGCTAACACCAGCAGACATATCGGGTTCAGCCCCCAACCAACTTCAACAAGCTAGCGAAGACGTAATTAACCAAGAACTCGCCGCGCAAAAGGAGTTCCTTGGAAAGCAGCAACTTGTCGACGAAAATAATGGTTGTGATTTTGATGAGAGTTGGACCGGTTGGGCAGCCCAAGCTGCCGGCACCATAGGCGCCACCGAGCTACCGTGGTACTGTCAACCAGGGTTTGGTTACCTCCCAGGTACCCCTTCCCAAGAATTTGAGGTTGAG